>ERZ802827.129-NODE-129-length-40539-cov-17.5668_pt1 | contig 40539 bp, 56 predicted proteins | sample MGYA00345652_ERZ802827 | MGnify/ENA primary metagenome ERZ802827 (study PRJEB30503, sample SAMEA104212372) | marine metagenome | biome: Westerlies Biome; feature: [SRF] surface water layer (ENVO:00010504) within the epipelagic zone...; material: water... | reverse complement strand
TGTGGTTCGGGCAGTAGAAGTACAACGTGTTAGGAGTAGAGCTATCAACCGTCCATTCAATGATACGGGCTTGGCCGTTGTAGGTGGCGTGGCCGCTAACCCAATCAGCATTGGTTGTGGTAGTGACCGCGAAAGAACCTGTCGCTGTTGGGTTGCCCATCATAAAGGTCATGCCTGTTGAGTAAGGAGTACCATTAGAATGTGGACCGCCAGATACCTCAGAAAGTTGAAGCGGGTGTCCGTTGTTCGATGTGGCAAGCTGGTGCAAGCGGTATGTGCGCCCACGAACAAACGTAAGTTCGGTTACGTTAGTTGTAAGGTCATCATTAACGAACTTGTTTTGACCGCCGATAGAAGCAACCGCGATGCCGATTGGCTGGGCCGCGTAGCTCTTGGAAGTTACCCAAGTGATGCCAAGGTCAGACGAGCTATATTTTTCGCCAGAAGAAACAACGATTACAAGGCTGGAACCCTCTGCCCGAATGTCTACCACGTTGTCGTAAGTGACGCCCGTTGGGAAGTCGAACACACTGTACCCCGTGATCGGGAATGGAGCCGCCGCAGTGTAAGCCGCATAAGCAATCTTGTTGCCAGAATAAGCAATGAATAGGTTGCCTTCGTTTACAGTGGAACCCTCAATAGCTGCCGCGCCAATCATGTAACCAGAAATGCCTGTTGGTGGTGACATGGTGTTTGATTGGAACTCAGCCTGAGTTTCTGGCGTGTCGTCGTTGGACATGTAGTTAAAGCCAGTGGTCGTGCCGATAATGAAGCGTTCTTCCGCAGTCTTAACACCAGCAATCTTGCTGATCGCGCCCAAGCCCCATGTGAAGGCAGAACCGTATGAAGCCGCCGTAGCGCGGTAATCTGCGATTGAGTTTACAACCGAACCCGCACCACCTGGAACACCTTGAACATATGAAAGAGCAAACGCGCCCTCTTGGTTCGTTGCCCAAAGAATGTTGTCCGTAGCAGTCTGACCATAGGCGTTTGCAGTAGTAGCCACAGCACCACCAGAGAAATAGTTGTCGAAGGTGTAGACGTTGCCGTTGGGAGCAGAACGGACGTAAAGTTCGCCGCCATTGTAGAACGGTAATGGATTGCCTACCGCAGATGGATCACTCACAAGAAAGAAGTTCCCGTCAGCGTTTGCTGTTTGCAGGGTTTCAATCTTTTTAGACGCGATTGGGTTCGATGCCGTGTTAGCGGAGGCTGGCTCAACAGGCGTGGTCTTGAGAGCGGTCATCATTTTAGATGTACTCTTGCCAATCAAGTCAAGCGTGTTGGCTGTATCAGCGGCAACCCATGCTTTGTTGTAGGCCAAGGGGTCAAGGTAATCCTCAAAATCCCGTGTTTGATATGTCTTGTCCGAAACATACACGTTTACAGTAGCAGCATTGCTACCGTTGTTCAGTACGTTCAAGTTGAATGTTGAAGTCCTAGAAGCTGGAACGGTATAGACTACTTCCGTATCCCGTGCGTTTACGACCTTCTTGCCTAATAATCCATTTGCCATTTCTATTTCTCTCTACGATTGGGATAGGAAAAAGACTTTGGACGGTGACATTTGGTAAGCGTTTAACGCTGACTGAATGCTCGTCTGTAGTCCGTTTAGAGCCGCTTGCTCTGTCGATGATGCCGCTTGAACGGCTGAAACTTGGGTACTACCCTCAGTCTGAACCTCACTAACTTCGTTAGCACCAGCCGTTTGAACGGCTGTAATCTGTACCGTACCTTCGGCACTAACGGCTGACAGGTTCGCGTCACCGTTAAAGATTTGAATCATACGCGCGAGATAGACCAGATCAGCGTTTGGTGTAGCTGTGTCCAGCGCGTTCAAACGTGCGCTTAATTCAGTCGCAAGTGCCTGTTGGTCCGATACACTAATATTCGGCATTAGAGGGTACTCCCATCAAATAGATCGCCGTGTAGCTGGGCCAGTATGATGCCCTGTGCAATAACGGTGGGTGTTGTTTGGAACGCTTGGTTCGCATAAGTCTGAGCATTATCACGGGCCAATGCAGCCGCATCACGCGCTGCCTCTGCCGCCGCTTGTGCAGTCTCCGCATCCAACTCAGACGCAAGAGCCGCGTTCTTACTGTCTTCCGCGTCTTGACGCTTAATCTCCATGTCGGCCAAAGCCGTAGTCTTGAAGCTGGCAAGGTCAGTAAAGAGTTGCGTGAAAGACGCTATCTCTTGGTAGTCAGCGTCAGTGCCAATGCGAAGCTCAAGGATTTGAGAAGCTGGGGTTTCACCATCGGCTGGCGTGTTGGTGTAACGAAAGTCAAACGTGTCAATGTCGCCAGTCGCATCATCAAACAGCTTTCCCATAAGTTGAGCAAGGGTGAGGCCACCCTTCTCCGCATCCTCAAGATAAGTATCAAGAAGGTGCGTCCCCGTGTTAGCGGAGCGAAAATTTAGCTGTTCTGAGGGGACGCGGGTACGTGCCATTAACTACCTTCCTCATTCGCCAAAGTCCGTAACTGCGCTATGCGAGTTGAGGACAGTGACAACAGTTCTTCCATGTTGTTCAAACGGCCAATCAAGTTGCCAGAATTGAGATTGGCTGTCTCTCTCAAGCTCAATAATGCACCGCGAAGGGAGTCCATGTCGTCCCTAATCGGCCTCAACTCTTCGTTTATCCGCGCGTTGATATATTCTCGCGTTACCGCATCAACCTGTGACGCCCAATTGCGGCTGTGTACGGGGTTGGTCATCGCTCGTTTCCTTTCATGGGAACCAAGTTGCCCTTCTGAACTTCACGCTCAATGTCCTCGGCTGGCTGGACAGACGCACCTCGCGCTTTCTCCATAAGCATCATTTCCTGAGAAGGGGTCGGACCCTTGGCTTGTTGCTCTTTGCTGATCTTGAATTGATCCAAGTCAGCAATACCCATTGAACGAATGGCCTCTTCAACAACCTTGCCGCCGTTGTACTCCATCGCCATGCCCGTATCATTCAAGACCTTGAGCATGTTGATCCATGTCTCGGCGTTTCTGGTTGGCTCTAGCGGGAGAGTGCCATCAACTACGAGGTAATCAATCTCACCTTGAATGTCGGAAATGTTGAAGTCCAAGTAACCATCTTGCACCATGTTAGCGATAGGTGCAGCCGCGTCATCAGAACCCAAACGAATAGAACCCTCAGAAGCAAAGAAGTCTTGCACGTTGGAAGTCATCATACGAACCATCGGGCGTACCGAAGTGGCAGATATTACGCGGGATAAAACACCCAAACGCTGGCTACCAAGCTGCGTAAGACGCTGGATTTCTGTCGCCGTGCGAACACCACCCTCGGCTGTCGGCATACCCTGTTGAGCATCAGACGCCGCACTAAGACGCTGTTTCAACTGTGACATCTGGTTTATGTCATTCCAGTGACCGCGCGTAACGTCTGGAACTTGCGCAACAAATACACCCTCACCAGGCTTGGAACCTGGCATTGTACGGACCAAGCCGTGCGGGTTCCGATCTATTAAGTCGCCAATCGCAATCTGAGTGGGGTCCACAAAGATTAGGTTAGAAAGGGCGGCTTGCACGTTGTCGATACGGGAACGCAAGAGCCATGTCGCAATGTCATGCAAGGGGAGAAGCAAGTCATAGAGCGATTGGGAGTAGGTCTTGTGAGCATCGTGGTACAAGCCGCCTATGGTGACAGGGAATTGCCGACCATATGGGTTTAACTGAGCGCGAATAATTACACTCTCGTCTAAAACTGTGCAGACCATCCATAAATGGTCGATCTGAGGAAGGTTTACCTCGTAACCCGCAAGGCGAACCCACATTTCGTCCACAACTCGGCTGTCACCAAGCGTGAAATAAGAGCCGCCATTCTCGCGCCTGTTACGCTCGGCTGGGTCTATTGATAGTCCTCGTCCCGCTTCCTTGTGCCAACGGTGTCCTTCCCAACCACCCGCAGGGGGGGTGATACGGTTGCGGAGCGCGGGGTACTGACTAAGCTTGGGGTACATGCCTGTCTGTAAAAGGGCGTCATAGGACGAGTAGTCGCTAAAGATGATGTATTGCATCCGCTCCCAATCGCCCCACTGGACTCTCGGATCATGGAATACGCGCCTCGGATCAAAGTTTGTAATCTGGTTGGTTCGGTTGGTATTATCCCAAGTGACTTTGGTGGGGGCGTATCCATAGCGGATACAATCAAGAAGGTGCTGCGCAATTCGGGCCTCCCCTGCTGTTCGACGCATTTGCTGGTGGATCAAACGCTCAATGATTGCAGAAGACTTGCGGGACTTTCGGTTCAAACCCTCCAACTGAAACATCGGATTGCGGCCCGTAAGTGCCGCCATCAAGTATGTGAGTACCGTATCTGCAATCGCACGGGTGTCAGCAATGACAGCCTTCTCTCTGAACGAGGTGGCGTCTGGGCGAACATAAACATCATGCGCCCGATCCGCTTCATTCCAGTGGTCGTAGCGGCGAGATATGCGGTCATAAGACATTTGCATCGCAGACTTTATATAGTCTACAAGCTTTTGCTCTTGGTCGTCCGTAAGGTCAGACGATATGTCCTCATAGGCCAGAAGCTTCGTCGCATGTTCTGACAGATCGACAACGATCCCGTCATTGAGCGGTGTGTACTCTGATCTGTAGTGGTTCGTTATCAATGCCATAATTTGTTTTTACCTTTTATCTACACCCCAAGTCGTCCCCATTATTCGCCCCAATTTCTCCATGAGGTGCCTTGGTTTAAGTCCGACTTTTGGCTGAACAAGCTGTCTTCTTTGTTGAGCTTCCCAAATGTTGGGGGCCGATAATACTCACCCGTCTGGGGAGTACGGGCCAACACGTCGAGGCCAATGGATAAGGCGTCTATCTGGTCATCGTGAGTGCCAGCGGGAAACGTCTGGCATTCATCGTGAAACGCATCCAACCAATGCGCGTTGTCTGGAAGCAAAACGCGACCACCCTCAATGAGAGGTAAAACCGCAGATAAGCGCGTGACCTTATCTGTCGAAATTTTGTAAGGAATTACCGATACACCGCTCTCGCGCTTCAATTCTTGGAGCAATGACTGACCACTGGCCTTGTCCTCAATGTAAATGCCGCGCAAACCTCGGCCACGCCACTGATTGTTGAGCATGATCATCTTGCGCTTCAAGTCGGGGAACTCGTAACGCTCACGGTGAACGTCAACAATGTAAATGTCGCCCGATTTGTCCAAGCCCATCGTCATCATTACAGAATAATCGGACGTAGACTTGGCTTTGAACGCAGTATCAGCCGCAATTATGAGGGATGTGAACTGTTCTGGCCGCATATCAGCGGGATATGTGCGCCACCATTGCGATCTTATTAGGTTGCCGCCCTGAATGAAGGGCGATTGCTGGTAAAGACTGGCAAATTCACGCGGGTTTAGACGTTCCCTGCGCTCTAAATCCTCCAATGAGAAGCGTTCAGGCCATAAAGCGTTGCGTTCAGTGACAGGTAAGTAGCGTTTCTTGGCCGATATTTGACGCGCTTCCTCGTTACTAATGTAGTTCGGGTCAGTAGGAGCAAGCTGGCGGCGGTCCTTACCCTCTTTCCCGCGCACAACCTTCTCCGTAATGGCCTGGAAGTTGATGTGTGACCACATTCCTTCCTTCCAATCGTCAGTCTGCATAAGCCGACCCGCAATATCGTCGGGGTGCCAACGGGTGAGGATGATGATCTGGGCAGGGGGCTGACCGTCGATGTCGGGCTGTAAGCGAGTGGACAGGCCAGACACATAGAAGTCCCACACCTTGTTACGCTGGGTGGCACTCTCGGCTTCCTCACGCGACTTGAGAGGGTCATCAAGCAATAAGATGTTAGCAGCACGGCCCGTGGTCGTACCGCCCACACCAATGAAGTACGCAGCCCCACCAACCGTAGTGCGCCACTGGTCAACCGCGCGACTGTCTTGAGACATTTCTAGGTCGGGGTACGCTTGGCGAGTTAAGGGGTCATTCACAAGGTCGCGCACTTGGCGTCCGAAGTCGGTGGCGAGTTGGGAGTTGTACGAGGTGGACATGATGTAGCGAGAAGGCTTACGCGCCATGAAATAGGCGGGGAAATACACGCTGCCAAACGTGGACTTGCCATGACGAGGCGGCATTGTGATCAGAAGGTTTCGTGGACCCTCGCCACCCTCCAATCTGTCCAAGGCCGTGATCAATGTCTTGTGGAAATCAGGTAGCTTCCACTCTGGATTGTGAAGCTGGACAAAGCCCTTGAAGCTCTCTTCCGCTTTCTTGAGTTTGAGAAGGTGTTTAGCTGCGTCCTGTGCCGTTATCATCGTCGCCCCCCTCGCTTACAATCTCCGCGTCCAAGATGTCATTCATCCCCATCGCTATGTCCTCAAGCTGGCTACGGGATAACTTCTCTGGTGCCTCCGATTGGAGATGTTCATGCTGGACGAATTGGGCGGTTAGGTCGGGCATTACCTTGTTGAGTAATGCGGCGAAGACACGGGCCTGTGTCGGGTTCCAACCGTCCTCATGTCGGCCCATCACAACTTCGTGGGCCTCGGTAAGTTGCTCGGACACCTTCATCATAATGTCTGCGCGTAGTCTGCCGACTTGGGCAGGGGTTAGTTTCTTCTCAGGCGGTAAAGATTTCCTCGGTAAGCGTCCCATAATGGTTTCCTGACGTTTTCAAATTTGCTCAGATTTCTCAGAGGGTCGAGTAACTGTAATTGCAAAATTCCACTTCGCGGGGTGCCACTATCCCCCCCCTTTTCGATAGATTTAGTTGTCTTTTTGCACACTTTTTGACACACCAATCCGCTAAGTCCTTGATTTTATTGATGTGAACAGCCCTCTATTATAGGTTTTTCCCCTCGTTTTTGGCCCTCGAAGACGTTTTCAAAACTGCTCTCAGCCCTTGAAAACATAGGTTTTTTGAGTGCCACGGTCAAACCTTATCAAAAAATCCAAATCGGATCGTCCCCTATACGCGCGACCAACCCTGAAAGGGTTGAGGATAGATTTGGGGTGTCAATAAGACAACGAACCTTAACCTTGGAGTTTATATCATGTTTACAATCAATCTTACCCAGAACGTCATCAATGAAATCTTTTCGCTGCACTTCGATCCTGATCCTGAACTGTCAAACGAAACCATTGCCACCATCGACGCAATCGAAGACCAGCATGGTTTTTCATGGTCTCCAATCAGTGAAACTGATGGCCTCGTAACTTTTGAAATCATCTAATCAGAAAGGGAAATATTATGAATATCGTTAAAACTTGGGAAGTTAAAGCAAAGCTTGCAATGCGCATGAACCATGATGGCACAGGCTACAGCAAAAAACATTATGAGAAAGCTTTAGCCTATTGTGACTGCATCAATGACTTCACAACCGATCAAGATAAATGGGATTGTTATGATCGTTTGATGCAAGAAATGCTGGCCGAAATCGAAGCCGATGAAATGGCTTATGCCTAAAATTTACCTATTAAAGCACCGTCATTTTGGCGGTGTTTTGATGCGTAAATTCTCTTACGCGCGACCAAGGCTAAAAGCCTTGAGGATAAAAACCAATCAGAAAGCGAGGAACTTATGACAAACGAACAAAACGAAATGATCAATCTGAAATGGCAACAAATGCCAGCCGACAATCGCCCAACATTTGAGGAATTTAAATCATCTGCTGCACCGACCATTGGAATGAATGGCGCAGTGGTTTTGAATTGGTGTGGCATGTGGTTGGTAATCGAAACCGATGGCCACGCTCACTCTTAAACGAAAGGAAAAAATCATGGAAATAGCAGAATATTATTTACCCTCTCATTGGGTAGTTGCCCTGATCAATGGTGATGAAAGCGTCTTTGAATACGACGAAAGCGATTATGATCAATACAACAAATTTTGCGCAGAAATGGACAAAGAACATCATAGTTGGTGGGCTGTAGACTGCGACGAAGAAAGCCAGTTTATGAAGTGGCACGATGTCCAGCACCTAGGGGTTTTGGCTGGCGATTGCCACAAGGTTTTAATTCAAATTCCTACACAGGAATAAACGCCTCGCGCGACCAACATCGAAGATGTTGAGGATAAATATCAATCACAATCTCAAACTTATGGAGGCCAAACATGGCACAATCAAACATTCTTAACGAAATCGCAAACAAAGTAATCAAGCTAATGGAAAGCGAGGGGATCAACTGGTCAAAGCCTTGGAAGACGACGACGAAAAACAATGGTCAACCAATTTCAATCTACAAACAAGATTACAAAGGGATCAACCGTTGGCACCTTGGAATGACAATGGCAGTGGAGGGATACAATTCACCAGTCTTTGCAACATTCAACAAATGGAAAGAGGTGGGCGCAAAGATCAAGAAAGGTGAGAAAAGCCACGAAGTTATTTTCTTCAAAAAGATAAAGATCACAGAGCAAAACGAGCAAGGCGATCAAGAGGAAAAGATGATCCCATTGCTCAAGACCTTTAGGGTATTCAACGCCGATCAAGTCGAGGGATGGGAAGGCAATTGGCTCACCGACGATGCAAAGCAACCGACCCAGAATTGGGATGATGTCGAGCTTGCCGATCTGATTATCAACAGCAGCGGAGCAACCATAGATCACCGCAATCAAGATCAAGCTTTCTATATGCCATCAACTGACAAGATCGTAATGCCAGAGCGGTCACAGTTTAAGGATGACAGCGGATACTATGGAACGATGTTCCATGAGCTAGTCCACTGGACAGGCCACACTTCAAGACTTGACCGCAAGTTTGGGACACGTTTCGGCAACGATAACTATGCCAAGGAAGAACTTGTCGCAGAGCTTGGCGCAGCGATGTTGAGCGGCATTGCAAAGGTTGACGCAGAGCCAAGGGCTGACCACGCAAAGTATCTGAATGGCTGGATCAAAGGGTTAAAAGAACAGCCCAAGATGATCATGGCAGCGGCTTCTAATGCTGAGAAAGCCGCCGAGTTAATCATCAAAAAATCGTCGGACACAAACGACCTTATCAAAACCTTAATCGCAGCGGAGTAAATCAAAATGATCACAGGAAAAGACATCAAAGAAATGATTGGGATGGTGATCTTCACCTTCCTAATCTTCAATGCACCCGAACTAATTTATAAGTATGGCAACGCAATGAAAGGATGTTTCTAACACATACACGCGCGACCAATACCAAAGGTATTGAGGATTGAAATTGAATGTCGAAACAAAGGAGACAACGACATGAACTCACTATTTATAGACTACCTGACTAACGAGTTGGGCATGGCAGACACCAGAGCAATGAGCCTGACCGAAGCATTGGGTCAGGTTCATTCGAGCATTGGAGCAATGGACAATTTCAATCGTGGCATCATGCGCAAACACTTTCCTGATCTAATGGAACTTGTCGCAAAGTATGCCGATCACGACTACATGCTTGATGACTACCGAGCTTAATCAACCCCACAATCTAATGACAAAGAGGCCGCTTTCTGAGCGGCTTTTTTGTTGCCTAATCAAATGGAGAATAACATGTCAGCATTTTTAGTATGCCCGTCACACATCGCAGCATTGGCGAAAGCCAGCAGCAAAGCAAGATACGCCGACGAGACAGACCCCAGCATAATCTGCGCAAGGATGGCGAGGATGAACTTCTTATCATTAGATGCTCGCTACCCCGACACAGGCGGCGAGGGTTTTTATGAGGGAACGCTTGAGGAATATATCAAAGAGTGCATCCGCGAGTTGAAGCATGTCAGCCCCTACATTGGATGGGTCCAGCTATACACGATGGTTGATTGCTTTGCCTATCAATCTTGTGAGCATGAGCTATGGCACAGCGGCTATAAAATGCGGGATCAAGTATTCAATTGGTATTGCTGCAACCAGCTAAAGGATCAGTTGGTTTCCGATCAATTCAAAGGTGAATTTGAAAAGGCTGATTGGGCATACAGCCGACACAAATTCGCCGCTTAAATCACAATCAAAAGGAGAAGACACATGACTAAAGAAAACTATTACGAGTTGTGCGCAATCTTACAGTCATTGGTTGTTGGTAAACTCAGCAGCCAAGATCAGTACGCACAGGTGATCTATGAAATATTCACCGCGTTTGAGCAAAGCCACTTAAAATTGGAGCGTAAGCAATGAAATTCATACTTGAAATCGACATGAACAACGCAGCGTTTGATGACGGTCGTGAACTAGGCCGCATACTAAAAGAGGTAGCAAATGATTACTCGCAAATGTCTGACATCATACAAGATTTAAATTTCCAAACGATGAAAACTAAATTGCGCGACATAAACTTCAACACAATTGGAACAGCAACAGTAATAAGAGAGGAAGAATAACATGTCTTTGAATTGGAACCTTGGCGACATCACCGATTGGGAAACAGTTTGCTTCAATGGCGAGGGCGACGACAAAAGGATGTCGCCTGAGACTGAGCAACTAATAACCGTTACGATGGTGTTGGGACTAAATGAAATCTCGCAAGAGAACATAGATAAATTCTGCCTGAGATTGCGGATGTATGAAAAGGTTTGTGGCTGGTGTCTCTGGTACACAAACGAGGATGGGTCACGGCGTAATGCCCTGCCCGACAGTGTAGTTAAACGGCACATTGGTTTGCATACCAATGCGTCGAGGTTGACTGATGCACAATTCAACAAATGGATACTCAAGATGTTGGACCGCGAGGCAAAGGCAGCATCATCAATAATGGAACGCGACGAAAGGGAAGCGGCATGACTAAAGTTTACTACGACGAACACATTTCATCCATTCGAGGGATGGATGTGCTTATCTTTCTTGAGGATCACAACAAGGGTGTGATCCGATTAGCCAAGCAATGTATCAAGGATAGTTTGGATGTGGTGTCATGCCTTGGCACCAAGATCACACCAGACAAAGAGCATCTTGATAAGTACGACCACTTTGTTGTGGTGGAGAATGGAATAGCAACCTTTGGATACGAATGGAGACACAAGCAATGACTTGGAAAGCAGAGGATTGGCACGACATGTCTGGCAACTTCATTGGGTTTCGCATCGTGAAACGCAATGACTTTGGGAAGGTGGATGATGTCAACGCAGGGTTTGTCGTGAACATTTACGACCCCGCAAGACGAAGCCACCTGATGATGGAGAAAGCAAAACAACGAGCAGCACAGCTTAATGAAATGGAGTAATCAATGACTGAATTAAATATCCGCTTTAACACTGGCCGTCCTTACACCGAGGACGGCCAAATTGTTTATGCCACTTGGAGACAGGGTGGCATGGTCACGTTCGCAGACGTGAGCCGCCGTTGCTACGGGCGGTTCAAACCCGACACCGACGACATGATTAAGGATCAACTGCGGCGCAAGGTGATCTCCTACTACAACCGAGGTGACTACGAGATTTGCGCGGCGGCTTATGAATATTTCAACGAGAGCAGTGAGAAGGAGACAGCACTTCGTAGGCTGTTTCCTTCCAAATGAGACTGAAAGATAGACGCAACCTTTGGATACGAATGGAGACAGCACAATGAGACTGAAAGATAGACGCAAGCAATGGCAGAAGGACAGCGTGACATTTAGCTGGTCACTGTGTGGAACGATGGCAACTGAACGTGTCGGTAAGACATTCGGAAAAGCTATCGACAAGGCAAAGCAACGTGGCTTATTCGATGACATGACATTCATCAAATCAAAGCATCACAAATTGAATGTCGATAACCGCATCCCACCCAAGGAAACGGACGAGCAATACCTTGACCGTATCAGACAGTTGTTAGCAGCCTAACAACACAACTTACTTGACAACTTAAACAACTAGCTTGTAGCACATATGTTACAGGAAAGGATAGTTACGTTTATGATTACACTTGATGATCAGAAGACAGGCGTTTCCTATTTGGAAATGTATCACAAACAAATGGACGAGGGTGCCTACTATGCATGGGCTTTGTTCCCACCGTCCATGACTGACGATGAAATAGAAACCTACTGCAACCGTGATTTGGATTGGGACTTGGATGGACGCAAGGCATATCCTGGGGGTTTCTTTTCACACCAAGGAATGTTCCGCAGAACAAAGACCCGCACACTGGTTACGCAGTATTGCGGCTACGACATTTAAAAGGAGGGAGAAGTACGTTATGAGACTATATACAAATAACAAAGGGGCATGGGCTGGAACACAAGCCGATGCTAAGAAGTTGGACGGTGACTACGAGGTCGAGGATGTGCCAACAGACAAACAAGGTCTGATGGATTTCCTTAACTGGCATGCGGTGGGTGGCAACCTCAAGTACATAGAGGTCGAGACTGATGTGCCTCAACATACAAACTTACAAAGCTGTTCAGCTAATCGTGATGTGCGAGAGGCAGCATCACTAAACAGATACGATGTCAGTGATGTCGTACTTAACTGTCCGAAGCAGCACTTAGGAAATGCTTTGGCAGCAATCATTAGCAGACTTAACGATCAACTAGGAGAAGTATAATGGGTGTATTTTCTTGGCATACAAATGACACAGACGAACCAATAATGAATATGTTTTCGGGGCGTGGTGGTCAAACAATTTACATGAAGGATAACAAGGGCAACGTCTGGAAGGAAACAAACTACGAAGGGTACGGAGAGTTTGGCGGCAAAGACTTCTACGAATTGCTTGCTGAAATGAGTGGACAAGAAAGCTGTCGTGGCGAAGGAATAGATTTGTTCTTTGATAATGACAAACCTTTCTTTGCACCCAACCTAGTAACTGATCCTAATTGGAAGTGGCGTGATGTGAAACCCAGAGCGCATGAAGGTCAAGGACAATGGTGGGATGATGAAGATGAATAGAAGATTAGCTGTTGGACGTGATGAATGCGGCACAGAAATTCATATAGAAATGAGTGCCGATGAAACCTTGGATGCACTTAGGGAGAGATACCCTGAGTGCTACTTCGGGTACATCAAAGAAGAACACATAGACTACTGGCACAACCTTAACGAACAACATTACTACAACCCTCAAGAGGATTATTAATATGCCACGTAAAAACCAAGTTGAAAAAGTAATCGCCCTTATGCCTGAACCAACAGGCCATAAGAAAATATCAGCGCACATGTTGAAGAACGCAGAGTTCGACACGACAAGTTCACTGCGCACACTAGCCCTGCATCTTGGCATTGACTTTGCCAAGTTAAAGTATGGCGAGAAGCGCATTGTGAATGCGCAGATCACGACAGCCGATGGGATTGTTGATACGACCATTAGCTTTCGACGTACACCCAAGCGTGGTGATCGTCGCATCTGGATTGGGAGACTGAACCACTACTGCAAAGACGGTGACACCATCGCTGTGTCGCTGCACAACGGTGTGCTTGTGGTCAACATCGACCAAGCGATTGATCAGTGTTTCATTGACGACCACCTCGTCGCATTGGGTGAATAAATCTTTGCATGTCCCCTAGATTGGGGACGCGCACGACCTGAGATAGTGGGATGATGGGACAAAGGAGTGTCCCAATGTCCGAGAGTATCTTTATTTTCCAAGACAACGAAACAGAAATGGCAGTGGCAGTGAGGGACTGCGACGACGAGAGAGCTATGTCTATGCTCTATGCAGCACTGACCAGCCCAATGTCACTGCCCATTAGAAAGTTCGACGCCTTGGAATTTGCTACATGTTTTGTAGCGGTCAACAAGAGAGGCCCGTATGACATTCTGTTTTGCGGTGAGTTCATGGAAGAAGACCTTGAGGATGTGGCCCATGTTTATGACTGCCGACCCAGTGGTGGCAAGCTAGTGATAACACCAATGAGCTTTGACGAGAGGGACGGATGCCAAGAACCGCAGCAGATTTGGGCCTTGAGCCAACACACTTTACATTAAGGACGACTAACATCATTAGTTGTTGTAGTGTATATGTAACAACAACCATAGCAAAAGGCGGCGAGTCTAATGAATTGGAATGTTAAGGTGGAAGCGATAGTCAAACGGATCGAGACTATTGATTATAATATTGAGGCGAAGACGGGCGACGAGGCAAGGGCTAAGATACGAGAAATGTTTAGCAATTGTCCACAATCTAATGAGGGGCAAGGCATCATGGGCTTGGACCTTATAGATTTTGAGAGCGTTTCAAGAGCGTAACAATACGCGACACTGTTGGGTTGATTTGATTGGCTTGCCTTCGGGTGAGCCTTTTTCTTTTTGACAACCAACACAACTTTAGTGTAACGGTTAGGACACAAGGGAGTAGATCATATGAAGTTAAAGTTTGATCAGCGAATGTCACCCACGGTCAAGGCCACTTGGTACAAGCTGTATCCTTGGCGACCACGGTTGTTTTGGTGGCGAGTGGGTTGTGTCGTGAGGACTAACAAGGTTCGGCACAAAGACTACGACAAGATCACGACTGTATGTCGATTGATTGACGAGCATTACCCCCATTACAAAAAAGAAAGGAAGCCACATGTTGCTAACCATAGCATCCGTGACGTGTCTCGCTACTAACATTTATTTTGAGGCGAGAAGTGAAGACCGCGTTGGACAGTACGCGGTAGCCGAGGTGACACTTAACCGTGTCGCCTCTCCTGATTATCCCGATGATGTTTGCGAGGTGGTTTGGCAAGACAAGCAATTCAGTTGGACGCATGACGGTAAGTCAGACAAGCCGACTGATGCCGAGGCGTGGAGCCAAGCACTGTCAATCGCAGCCAATGCCATTGATGACTACGAGATAGAGGACGTGCGTATCTTTAGGCAGACCGTCCTCTACTACCACTCCAAGAGCGTGACCCCCTACTGGTCAAAATCAATGAGACAGGTGGGCGTTATCGGCAGTCATATTTTTTATGAGGCTGGATAATGGGGGCGATGGTGGAAACCGTGCAATGGATTGAGCGGATTGAAGCGAAGCTCAAGCTGATGCGGATGATGTGTCACCCAGGAATGAAACATCAAATAGATGAATTGGAAACACTCATTGAAAGAGTGAAGCAATCGGCAGGGAAACTACACGAATGATAAAACCTTTTTTTAATTTGCGCTTTGGCGAGTGGAACGAAGTCGAGTTGGGCAAGGCGATGCTTGCCCTTGAGCGAGAGTATTTCAAACAGAAGAAGAGAGGCTTTCTGCCATGCGATTTAAGTGGTGCGAAGAATGTGGTGGTTCTGGGTCTGTCGAATACGAAGTCCCCATCATCGACTACTACAACGGAGGATACCTCGACGTTAAAACCGAGGATTGCGAAGCGTGTGATGGGGGAGGACAGATCGAAGACACGGCTGGCGAAGATGGCTGTGAGGAATGAGGCGATGGAAATGCTGCACAAGATGCGGCACATCGACCCCGAATTGGCAGAGAAATTAGAAAAAGATTTTAAAGACGAGGGCATGATATGAACAATGATTGTAGCACCGAGCTATCATTGAAACAGAAGTGGTGGTTGTATCACAAAGAAAATCCGCACGTTTACGATCTTGTTGAACAATTCACCTTCGACATCATTGAGCGAGGGTATGATAATTATTCGATCAACTCAGTGTTCGAGCGGATCAGATGGCACACTGACATTGATACGGAAGGGGATCAATTCAAACTGTCTAACAATCATCGGGCGTACTACGCACGTTTGTTTATGTTCAACCACCCAGAACATGATGGGTTCTTTCGGACAAAGAGGACAGTCAGTTGACCAAGATACAAGCCACCCGCAAACAACTCTATGTTGTCGAGAGTACACCAGCAATCAGCATAGATGATGATGGCTACGTCCGATGTGGACTGAGTGAGAAGATGGAAGACAATGACAAGCTTGTGCTTGCGATCTATCTGTCACTCAAGAATGAAGCATGGAAAAAGAAAATGCTTGCCGCGATGGACAAGCATTTTGTTGGGAAGACCACCCGCACAAGTCGGATGGTCACTGCCTTTAATCTTATTCAGAAGTAAGTATTTCTTTCATTGCCTTTTCGAGTAAGGCTGCGTCCTCAGTTGACCAGTCGTGCGGCAGCACATTTTTGATAAGTTGTTCTAGTTCATCTTCGACCACTGTTTTAAGTTCAGAGTAGGGCATGTCCGATAACGCATACTTATGTATGTCTTCGTTGGCAGAGTTGGTTGCCAAGAACTGAATGATATTGCCTGTATTTTTACCCAATGTCTTATTCCTTTGACGTGTGATGCCCCCCTATTTCGGGGAGCAATTAAAATTAATATCGACACCCTTTGGTGTCGAAGCTTACGTCGAAAGTTGTATTGGAGTGATGGCAATCCCCTTAGGAGGGGGCTGCTCTATCCAGTTGAGCCACGGGGCCATGACAACTTTCAGCGTTGTGTGATCTGCACACCTATAAAATAGACGTGACAGCCGTAAGATGATCCTCGAATGTCGGATGCACATAGCGCATCGTTGTCTTCGGATCGGTGTGTCCCATTAGCTGTGAGATAACAGCGAATGGGGTGTTGTTGTCACCAAGGCGTGAGCCAAAGGTGTGACGCAATGTGTACGGCGATTTGCCGACAACCTTTGCACGGTTACACGCTTCACTCCAATCATTTATGAAGTACGAATATCCACAATCAGTATGATACGGGCGATGCTCTTTGTCCACAATGTAAGTGAACATTAAATCACTTCCCTTGTCGAGTTCGGCGCGTTGATTGCCGTGCGCTGCCGCGTATGCTTTCGCATTGAGCGGGATGGTGCGCTTACGAGGGACACGGTTGCGACCCTTGATAGATGTGAGAACACAAGTCTTACGAGGGAAGTCCACATCCTTGCGGCGCAGCGCGTATGCCTCGGCTGGTCTTGCGCCAGTATAGAGGATGAAGGATGCAAGCCTACGATTGCAGGGCTTGAGCCTCTTGAACACCGCGTCGATTTCAGATGGCGATAGAACCTCTAAATCCTTTATGTCTTCTGGCGGTTTGCGAAGGGTGATCCGCTCGGCGCGGAAGCCTTGTTCGTGACCATAGTTTAGAAGCGATTGGATTTGTGTGATGACACGGCGAGTGTGGTTGTTGCCGTGTCCCTTCGATGTGTGGTTCTCATATATGTATTGCGTGGCGTCAGCCTTGGTGAAGGATGCCACCGACACTGATCCATAAGAATCATCGAACTTCTCAAGGATTTGATGGACCGTCCTACCTGATCCAGTTGTTGGGTCAGCAAGGAAGCGTCTGATCAACTCACTGAACGATACGTCAGTTGAACTAAGCTTACGCCCGATGGTTATTTTTCCTAAGAGCAAATCCATTTCGAGTTGTAAGCATTTGCGATGTGCTTCTTCTGGGTCAGACGTGTGAAGCGACTGACGAATTGGTGTGGCTACCCCATTTATTTTTAGCGACCCCATCGCTTGAAGGATTGAGGACCGTTCTCTTTTTCTAACACTCAGTCCCATTTGCTACCTTTCTTTTGCGGAGCATAAAGCGGAGCAAGATTGTCATCCATTCCTATGTGCGCGGTATCGCCCCAATTCATGGGCAACCCACCAGACGCGCCTTCATACTCGCCCGTCGATGCTTTGTTACATATCTCTCTAAATGCTACGGCGATCTGCCCCCGCGTTTTGAGGCCAAGCTTTTTGCCCACCGCAGACACATGTAATTTAATTGTGTTGTCAGTAACGCCCATTAGTTCAGCAATGTCTGCGTTCCGCCAACCCTTTACGAGTAGTTGCGCGACACAGTGTTGTTTAATAGTTAGTCTTCTGAGTAATGCGCTTTCTGATACGGTTAGCGCAGTTGAAAGTTCAGTGTTAAGTGGAGCTTCAATAGATGCGCTCCTATTGTTCTGGAGCATACTAATAATTACGTCCATTTTTGCTTCCAACCTCGCCATATCCATGCGAATGTTGTCATTCATCGTCTGATAATCTCCTATAGGTGTGTTAAGTTGTACCCTATAGTTGCGCATACGATACTCATTTGTCAACCCTTCACCATAATTCATAGTATATATCCCCCTGTTGGTGTATAATAACCGACACAGGTAGGGCAGTTAAATGCCTAACGATTTATTGAAATAGTGCTATGCTACTTGGCATACCCTCGAGCGGTATTTACGCCAGCAAAGTCGAGTGCTTGGCTTATATCAGCCAAGGCCACTGCGTATTTTACATAGGTTACAGTCAATCTATCACTGGCGAAAATTAGTCTACGGTTGTTTTCCATTCGTCGCACAATGATATACCCAGCTTCACTCATTTCAGTGATTATTGTATCAACGGTCTGGCGCGTTGCGCTAAGCTCTTTTACTGCATCACTAGGCAGTAAACCGATGTCATCAAGGGAAGCGCGTACACACAAGATGGCAAATGTCCTACGATTCGGAGTGGACATACAGTATTGCCTAAGGGCTTTTTCTTCTGGATCGTGGTCTGAATTATAGACTTCACCTTTAACTTGGATAAGCTCTAAATCAATTAATTTACGAGCATATAGTTTGTTAAGTCTTTCCAAGAAGTGCGCCTCCTTTTTGGAAAGCGTATCAGAAAGCACGACATGTTGTAATGGTAATCGGTCTGGCACACTAACTGCACAAGGTATTGTATGTTTCGTTGTGCTTTAGGTTGTCTTTTAGGAAAGGCTTGTCGTTTTGGATCAACCAATCAACGGTTGCTTCTGAACTAAAGAAGTGTGGGTTAGCTACATCACAGTAGGTATCACTCGTTATCTTTGCGCACCCACTGATTAGAACGGTCAGCGAGAGAAGTATCATTAAGCGTGTCAATTTCATCGTCAATATCCTTGGCGGTTCTCATGCTGTCGATCAGCTTTTGATCCAGCTTGCGTTTGATTTTATCTTGCCCCCGACTTACGCCAGCAGAATAAATGCCAAGCAATCCGAGTACGAAGGTAACGGCAATCAAGCCGTACATTTGTAGTTTGTTTATTCCGAACATTTACGCGCTTGAACCTCCGCTCATGTTTACGCATTTAACATATGCCCTCCCGCTTGGTGGGGCGGTTTCCGTCAGTTTCGCAGCAAGCTCATTGCGCCCGACCTCGCATGTGCGCTTGTCTGTGTATATCATTTGATCGCTGCCGACCTTGTATGTGTCTGGCAAAAGGAAAAGAATAACAATCACCCACATTAGTGCCACCCCTCTGCCCACGCCTTGAGCCTCTCTCTCATTATATACAGTCCGAACAGTATGGTGATCCCCGCAAAGCCAAGGATTATATACTGTGCATTCTCATTCATTCCCGACAATGCAGTGATGGTTGTACCAGCCGATGCGGCTACAGTTGCGGCAGATGCTTTAACTGTCTTCGATTGTCGTGGCTTGGTACGCTCTGGCTTTGCGGCTGTTGCCTCTGACAATGACATGCCAGCCAACCACTTCTGAACTCGGAACCCAGGACAAGCTTTGTTCGACACGCGGTTGTGCCCAATGACTTTATCATTCGGAATGTTGTACTGCGATTGAAGCTTTCGGATTAGGTCATAAGCGGCTGCGAGTTGAACGGCGGTGAAGTGGTCTGTTGCCAAATCATCTGCGTCTGATCCGAACCCACCCGCTAAACAGATACCTATGGTCTGATTGTGACCCTTGGCATGTGCGCCTGTTGTGCCAAGCTGTCTGCCGACAACTACCGCTCCATTACGGGCGATGTAGTAATGGTATCCGATCATGCGAAAGCCACGGTCACGGTGCCACTTGTCTATCTCTTTCATCTGGTCAACGGCTGAGTTGTCTTCCATCCATTTCGGTTGGGTCGCAGCGCAGTGAACAATGATTCCATCATGCTTTACGGTCATAGTGAAAATGCCTCTCGTATGCTGTCCGTTTGTTTCTGCTCTGTGAAACAACTGTCCTTCATTTTAAAAGTCTTCACCGCCCTGTCGTCCCTAAACGCAAGGCATAACTGTTTGTCGAGGGCTACGCAGACATAGATGCCGTGGTAAGGCGGGGAATCCCCCAGCCAAAACTGGTAGCGTTTCTTATTAAGATTTGTTGTGTAGGTTAGGGGCTTGAGAGTTGATTTCACTTGCACCCTAAAGAGTTCACCAGAGGGAGTGCGGCACCAAAGATCGTCGTGTTGCAGATCAACGTGGGTCGTGCGTATTCCATGTGTTTCTAAATAATAAGCTGCTAAAAATTCACCACGGCGACCAATCTGTATATGGTCAGTTCTCGCCATTCACCTCGTCCGAAGCATAGTCTCCAAGTGTTGGATTGTGGTTTGCGCTCTTGCCAACTCGGAACGCAGCTTACCAATTTCTTTTAATAGTTCTTCTTTGTCTTTCGTGTAGACATCTAGTTTCTCTGCCAATCTGTCCACCTGATCCTTCAAGGTATTTTGATACTCTTTCTGGACTTCGCGCTTATTCTTTTCTTTCATTGACATGAAGGACCAGAACCCCGCCGATCCAGCGAGTGCAATTAACACAGTGATTATGTGTTCAAGTCCCATGAAGTATTCCTTTGTTGGCTACCTTACAAATAACATCTGCATATGCGGCCTGTCGTCCCGTAAGAAAATATAACGGCGTAGCCTCAAGCGGAGCCGCAACATTTAGCTCGCCAAAAGACTAACACCGTAAAACATGAACCCAGAACCAACCACGAATATTGTGCCAGCAATCACGACTGATATCCAAAAGAACAACTTGTCGCGCTTCTCAGCCTCGTCTTCAAGTGCTTTGCGCTTGCGAACACGGGCAGCGGCCTGTTCTTGAACAACCAAATCCCACATACCGCTCGGCCCATACAAGCGGCAGACCGACTTTAGCTCGTCTTGCGCTTGCTTGTGTGCCATCTTTGCCGATGCAATTTCGTAGCCCTCTGCCTCAGTTGAGGTGAGGCGTCCAAGAAAACCTTTGTGCTTGCCACTTTCAGCTAAGTTAATTTGAGCTTCTAAGTCAGCCATTTTTCCAAACGCTGGCAACACTGAGTGCATATCCTGTCCCGCTTTAATAGCCGACGAAATACTGCTACTAATTTTTGTTACTGCCCCTGCAAGAGCAAGGACTTCGACGATAGCCATACACCACTCCAATACAGTTAGTTAATTTTAGAATGATGTTTAGATTAAAGATGCGTTTAACTTATATTTTTATATATACGCTGTCGTCCTACAGTTTAAGTTGTTCTCTCAAATACGCTTCATAATACTTTGCAAACTCTTTCAATCTGAGAAAGCACACGCTGTCCTCAGTCGCTTCGCGGTTGCGGCGAGTAATTACCAACGGGGTTTGATCTGTCTTACGATGGGCAGAGTTGCGTTCCGCTTGCGCTAGGGCATCACGCCAAGGTAGCTTCTCTACGCGCTTGGCCTCAACAAATATTCCTGGTGTTCCAAGTAAGTCTGCACCACCCGCTGCCATGTTCACTGAACCACCACCAGATAGAGGTGCGCGTTCACACCTTTCTTCCTTGTAGACGTTTGTGTTTAGCCAGTGAGCAAGCTCACGTTCATATCCATCGCCTTTTCGTTTTTGTCTTGACATGATTTAAGCTCTCTCAGTTTGGGTAAGGTGATCGTTGAAGTGCGCGAATGACTAAAGTGCTTGTTCTGATCACGCTCTCTGTCGTGACAGGCGTTGCATTTGTACTGAGATTTTGGACGCTGTTTCGTGCAGCCACAAATAATGCAGGGACGCTTCCACTTTTTAGGTGGCTGTCTACGCTGGTACTTGGCACCATAGATGACTTCTAGCTCAAGCCGCATTAAAGCACGACGAACTGTCTCAATGCAGCACCCAATGTGTTGAGCAAGTTCTTTGTGAGTGTAAAGTTTATGGTTAAGTTTTAAATACTGCTCAACTTCTGGGGTGATGGGGGAACGTGATGACATACCCAACTCCAAAAGAACTTTGTAACGGATATAACACTACACAACTTTTTTGACAACCAGTATTGACTTTTTAGCGAACAGGTGTAAACTCGCTGACGAGTTGTCGGAGATAACGAGCGGCTCTTTAGGAGCCGCGTAGTTCGGCAAGAAGGAACGCGAGTTTAACTTCCTACCTCTCAATTTTTTTGCAGATTAGCTATTTTATTTGGGACGTTATTGGAAGTTAATGGACGAACCCAATCCTCAATTACACTACTATGTATGTTTAATTTTCTGGCGATGTCATCATTAGACAAGGGCGGGACAACCGTGCCGCTGCTATCCCTGTGTGGCCGACACCAGACAAGAGCCTTCTGTTTCGAGGTTGTAGTTGACACGCATCTGAATGTGTCCCGATCATAGTCGGTGGCATAAGCAACGTAGCTCAAGTCTTCTAAACTTTCGTCTGCCTCACGGTTCTTAACAAAGCGAACTTCAAGCTTGACTGCCATGTGTTCACCTTTCTTGAGTGCCGCAGGGTGGTAGAGCTTATGAAGCATGGGACTTTCTATGTCACCCGCGTACAGCCCAGCCTTGGTTCGAGCCATGTCCTGATCGTCAAAAATTTGTGTGACCTTGATACCAAATTCCAAATTGGTGAGGGCGTTGGTTGAGCCAGCGTATGACCCACTTGCCCCTTCACCTTGTGGCTTGTTGGCATGGTGTACCAGCACCACTGATATACCAGAGTTGCGCAGCGCAAGGATCAACTGGTTAATCCCTGACCACTCCTTGCCTTCATTCTCTTGCATCCCGACAAACGCGGTACGAACTGTGTCGATGCAAACGATGTTAGGGCGAGTGGTGTTGATCCAAGACTGTAAGCTTGCAACCCCCTCGTCTGTCTTGAGGTTCATATCGCCATGCTGAAAACCAGCGAACATCATAAACCTGTCACCCGCATCGCCATAGGTTGCCTTGGCTTGCTTCAAGAAGCGCAAGATGTTTCGCTTACCGTTCTCTAAGTCTAAGTAAAGAACGCGAGGCTTATCAGACAGAATGAATGGACCGTAGTTCATCTTGCCGACACACGCTGCATAGAGCATGTTCCGAGTGAACATAGATTTGCCGTGGCCGCTGTAGCCAAAGATCATAGTCAATGACGCATCATTAGATGGGATGATTGGATCAACAAAGAAGCGTTGCTCGCCGATGGTTTGAGCTAGAACGTCGATGCTGGAAGTTGTGATCGGGTCAAGCCTCATTGGTTCGGGCTTGGGTTTGGGATCGAAGTGTTCCTCTAACTTTTCCTTGCGCAGCAATCCCTTGATAGTTTCAAGTATTTTCTTGTCATCGAGGGGGACATCCATAAATCGTTCCCAAAACTCAAGGGTTCTGTCATAGACAGTTTGATGGTCGAGGCTCAAAGATATTAAGTGACCAACCCAACTGACGATACGGTTGTGGCAGCCATCGCCAGCCCGTAACTTTCGCCCCTCTCTTTCGACAAATATCTCTGCATCTTCCCATGCGTTTAGTTTGGATTTAATTAAATTTAGGTTAATCTGATCATACGGGGTGGGCGTAAAAGGAATAACATTACCCTCAGAGCCAACCCTTGGCCCGTTGTACTTAGGTAGATCGTAGGGGTCACATCCCACTTGTAAGGCAAGTGATTTGTTTGCTGACGGTGGGGCGACTACATAAGCACCTTCGGCTTGAAGGTCAGTCTTATCTTTGACCTTGCCCTTCTGTATCTTTTCGTCCGATGAAAAGTAGAAGTGATAACCTTTGGAAGTTTTCACTTGGTACGGCGTTCTATCCCAGCCCATAGTTTTCGCATGGTCAGTAGCTTGTTGATCATCCGTATCAAGCACGACGAGATTACTAACTGACCCGCAGACTACTGCTATGTCGTGATCTGTCCCATCGAACCACTTATAAATCTCGTCTTCGGTGGGAAGCCTGTACTGAAATTCTTTCCAACTAAACGGTGGAACCTTCGTTCCATTTTTAATCGGTATGACTGACCAGCCGCGATCTAAGTATTCAAGTGCTGCATCCAAGGTTGTCTGTGTCATGCGCGTCCTCATGTTCAAAGTAACAGTTAATATCCAACAAAGGGTTGGCTTCTTTAATCAGTGAAAGATGATGTGAACTTATGAAAGATCGGCGCACCCAACCGTAGGGAACCGTGCGACCAATGCCAACTTGCTTGGCAACGGCGGTGGCTCCCCCCAAATCGTCAACTAATCGCTGAATGTTGAAGTGCATATTTTCTCTCTTGCTCAGGTGTAACGGTTGTGTTACTAACACAACGAACACAACTTACGCAATGGTTAATCTTTATGAATGATGAAATCATCTTTGGCGAAATTACTCTCCCAACTTCGACCCGCGATGAACGTCTTGCCGAATACTGTGAGCAATACAGAACCGCAGCTAACGAGTTAGATCAGGTCAAGGAAAAGCTGGACTACCTAAAGCATCAAATACTTTCCGAGCTACCAGAAGAATATGGCGAAGTTGAAATACCTTTGTCAGATAGTGGTCGCCTCAAGATTAATACCCCAGAGAAATTTGATTGGGACAAGGCTGTGCTTGCAAAGCTGTTCGACGAACAACCCTTGCCCGAATGTGTTTCCCAAAACTTCACTGTGAACAAACGTCTTTACGATGCCGCAGACGAATTGGTGAAGGATAAACTTCGTGAAGCTCTCACGATTAAACGCGGCACAGTCACAGTGAAGGTTCTCAAAACATGAAAATTAAACCTTTTAAGACGAGCGATGTTACTGCGCTCAACCTTAACATCCTTCTATACGGCCACGGCGGGGCTGGAAAAACCACCGCGATTGGTAAGTTTGCTGACACGTTTGGCAAGGGTCTGATTATATCGGGCGAAGGGGGTCTGTCCTCAATAAGTGATAAGGACATAGACTTCATACCGTTCTATTCGTTTGATCACCCCGTAGATAAAACTCAATATCCTGACGGTTATTCCTTCAAAGAGATAATGAGCTTCATTCGTAGCCCAGACTTTCAACAGGCTCGTTACAAATGGTTGGCGGTAGATAGTATAACTGAGTTGTCACGCCGTGCCTTTCTTGAGGCACACGCCGAAAATCCTGACAAGAACAACAACTTCAAACCTTACCAGATTTATAGCCAAAAGATTGATCCACTGATCGGTGATCTGCGCGACTTGCCGATCCATACAATCGTCACTGCACTCGCAGCCGAAGAACAAGACGATAATGGCAAGACCCATTTCTGGCCCATGCTCCACCAGAAGTCCAAACAAAAGAAATATATCGGAGACTTCGATCTGGTGTGTGCGTTGGTTGCCAAGACCGAAACGCAAAAGGTGCAGGGCGGCAAGGATAAGATGGCCCTGCGCAGATACATGCTATGCGATCAAGTGCATGGATGGCACGGGAAAAACCGCGATCCACATGGGCGCATTCGCCCCGTCGAGGATGGCACAGATGTGCCTGAGTTGGTCAAGCGCATGATGATGACCAAAGAACAATTTGAAAAAACCAAGCGTGTAGGAGTAGCACAATGAGCGCATATCTAAATGTTGACCTGTCCAAAGTTAAAACAAGTGACCGACCATCGGGTAGTAGTTTGCTTGATCGTGGCGCACATGAAGTGATGATTGAAAGCGCAGCTATCAAGAAAACTTCAAAGGGTGGCGATCAGATTGAGATTAACTACAAGAATGACAATGGTTCGCGGAAGCATTGGATCATGGTAAACAACCCTTCGTCTGAGCAAAACACCATGTATGGCCTTCAAGAACTCAAAGGTGTCTTGGATGTTTTGGGCTGGACGGGAACGAACCCACCAGAGGTGGATTGGTTTGCTGGCAAAGCTTGCGAGATTGAAATCTGGCCTGACAAAAACACAGGCAACTTGAAGGTCGGTCGGGTTAATAAGTCTAAGGTTGCATCGCTAGATGCTGGCGCATCAGACTTTAACGAAGCCCCTCAAAACCTAGACGATGAAATCCCCTTTTAATGGCTCACCCATTTGATCCCCAAGCCCGTGCCGTTGTCGAAGCCATAGATGCTGGCTTTCAAAAACAGGCAGAAGAACGCAATGAAACTTCGCGGTGCTACATAGGTGCCTCGTCTGGACATGACTGCGTTGCTAGATTGCAGTTGTCCTTGCGAGGGTTTCCTAATGATGTGGTGCCGCCGCGGTTAAGGCGTATTTTCCGCGAGGGGTTTAGGCTTGAGGATCAGGTTGTTAGTGACCTTCAACGCATGGCTGACCTACGGGTGTATCCAAACGATGGGGTTACGGGAAGACAGCATGAACGCTCATGGTTGGGCGGTCATGTGGTCTGTCATAGTGATGGGCTAGTAGATTTTGAGGATGGGTCTGAACAACTCATTCTCGAAATCAAATCTATGAACGCGGCCAACTACAACAAATTTGTGACGTATGGTGTGAAAGCTTCACACAAAAAATACTACTCACAGATGATGATGATGATGGCAATGTTTGGAATTGAGCGCAGCTTTTTTATTTCCTACTGTAAAGATAACTCTAAATATCACGCTGAAATCGTCCACTTCGACCAATTAGAATGGGACGAAATCTATAGTAATATTCAAGCTGCGCTTGATGGACATGCTTGGCGAGTGAGTTCTTACCCCGAAGATTGGCGGTGTAAGATGTGCTTCAAAAGAACGGCGTGTTGGGAAAATCCCCCTCTCTCGCCAGCATGTCAATTTTGCAAACACTCTCGGCCTGACGATCAGGGTGGGTTCACATGTAAGTTTACCAATAAGCAAGAGGCAGAGGCGTGTGAGAAATACGAACAATTTACAATGGCGGCAAAGTAATGGTTACAACAGATATAAATTGGGATTTGATCACCCATACCCGTAAAGATATTATTGAAAAAAAGGCAGAGATAGAAAGTATTTCTGACCGCATTGTTCAGCTTGAAAAAGAAGGCGAGGTTAAAAACTTCGATGACCTTCACAAAGCGCGGATGAAGCTCAAGCATACTAAGGAAACGCTAGTCGATCTGCAAAAGGTATCGACGGAGCATGATGTCCTTTTGACCAAGGCTGGTCTAGCGATGGGACTGCCATATGCTTGAGCGGGATACGATCATTGATAGTGCGAAAGAAACTATCAACGGAGAGAGGGCCGCTGATTACGGTGACGCTTTCTGGAACCATGAGAATATAGCTGTAGGGTGGACGGTAATCGCCCGTGAAGCATTAGAAAAACATGGTAAGATAACCGCCGCACATGCAGCGATTATGATGGATTGGGTTAAGACATGCCGCCTTCTTAATTCCATTGATCACAAAGACTCATACCGCGACAAGGTAGGTTATTCAGCATTGGCTTACGAATTAGAAATTAGGGGTAGACCGCCCCGAACTAAATCTTAACATTAAATTGTTCACTATTTTTCTCCCAACTAAGCCCCGCTCTTGCGGGGCTTTTTTTGAATGTTGAGTGCGATTTTTTTGTCCCGTGTCATCACCAATAGTTGACCGCGATAGTAAACATAATATTTACCACCGCGCTCGACTAACCTAGCTAACCTAGCCTCTTGAACCTTTTTCACCAGCAATCCTGTCAACTATGCTTTCACGCATACCCGAATGTTGACCAATGAGAGGGGCGCGGCTGACAATTTCTCTGACCGCTGCACGTTCCTTACCGTTAGTCCCTTCGCCTGAGATTGCATCGCCAACTGCTGACATGCCACCCTCTGCGATTGTAAGCGCATCGAAGAACAATCCAGACGATGGACCCATGAATGTCTCTGCAATCCTGACCTTACCGTATGCACCGTTATCGACCTGATTAACCGTGTCATACATAAGTTCGCCCAGGATACCCAGGCCGCCCATTGTCATAAAGCCATCCCAATACCAGCCCAAAGCTTTGTCAGCGTTGTCACTCAGCATACCCTCAAGAGGGGTAACTGTTTTGGATAGCTTGCGCTCTCTGAACTCGGCCTGTCGATTGTCTTCACCGCCGCGTGACTGAACAACATCCTTCACGTTTGCCGCTGTGAAACCCATCGCTGGTCCTGCTGTCATATAGAGTAGCAACGGTGCGTAGTTTGGATCATCGCTCCGCAATGCTTCTTTGAATGCGTAGCGACCAAGGCGCAGCATTTTAAGAGGGAACGATTTGAGTTGGAATATTAGCTGTCCCGCTGGGGCTGTCGCCCACTGTGGCAGATCATTCTTGTTCGGTGCAAAGATACTTTCATTTGCGAACTTAATCATACCAGCTTGCACAGTCTCATACATCGGGTGTTCCGCTTCGGTCCCACCACTGCGCATGATCATGTCGATGTGGGGCGCACCTTTATCATACAAAGATTGCAATCCAAATTCATCCAAGGCACGTTTCGCCAAGCGACCTTGACGAGTGTTAGGTGCTTCTTGAGCAATACGTGCGCTTGCTTTGAAATGCTCGAATGCTGTTGCACCAGAAATCTCGCGCATCATATCAGTCCAAGGCGTCAGTGCTGTTGCTGTGAAGAACCCTGTTGTGAAACGGTTGGCGTCGATCCCGTAGCTGTTGCTCATGCGTTGGTGAACAGTGTTCTCTACTGCAACGCCCACGTTGCGGATCATATCGCGGTAGGCTGAACCCGCCACTGGATCGCGCATGTAGTTGCCCAGCGCAGTAGACCATGACTTGAAGTCACCGCTTCGGATCAGAGGTAGAACCAAATCTCCCAAGGACGTTAGAGTTGTGAACGAGAGTAGTGTTACACCGTTTATCATCCGCAGTGCGGATGATGCCTTGCGCCAAGCTTCCGACCCGTTTGGCTTTTGCATCACAAGATCAATGTACTTCTCAGCGTGTACCACGTTCTTCTCGCTTGGCGTCTTGGTGAAGCCACGGGTATCCTCAAGGGCAGACCCAATAGCCTCGGCACGTTTGCGGAAATTCTTGCGCATCTGATCGCTGAACTCGTCACTGTCTGCCGTGGGTTGCATACGATCCATTATGGTCCGTACCAATTCATCCCGCTTCGCACCCGCCGCCGCTTTCTTGACCAATTGCTCTGTAAAGAAGTCAGCTTTTTCTTTTGAAGGAAACGGTGCTTTGAACAAGGCAGAGTTGCCTTGCATTTTCATTACGGCTGGACCGTTTAGATCAGGCTCATTGCCACTTGCGAGAACGTGATAGTCTGTCTTGAGGATTTTGTGCGTAGACAAAAGACGGGACACCGCATCATGTGTGTTGCGAAGTATAGTCACATAGTCTGTCATGCCGTGACCTTCTGGGCCGAACTTATCAGTTATGTCCAAGCGGCGTTCAGCATTCTCAGAATACTTAGACATAACCACCATCAAGTCTTTCTCCATAAAGACACCCAAGTTGTCTTTCATGTTGCTTGCATCATTGAACTCTGGGAATTGGTCAATGCGCAGCATACGTTCTTTGAAGAAATCCTCTTGACCACTTCCAGAACTAAACACTTTGCTGCGAGGGAGGTTTACGCCGCCATCATCAACGATTTGTTTAGTAACATCCTTGGCTTTCTGAGCGGCCTCTGCTGGCGATAGTGAGTTACTACCAAACCGTTCCTTGTGTTCTGCAAGAAAATACTTGGCGAGCTTGCGTTCAAACTCAGGGCGGTTTGAATTGATTAAGTCAACGCGCCATACTTGCGGAAAATAGTTTTCTGCAATCACGCCTACGTTTTCACCAGCATCTTGAAGACGCTTCTTAACGTCATCCAAATACTTTCGGATCATTGAATAAATCTCGCGCTCTTTCTTGGTCTTCAAGAGCCTCGGCATTTGATCCTGATTGCCAAGCGCATCAGCAATTCGGCGGTGCGACTTAGGCTGTTGTTCCCCGCGAACCACATTAAAGCCCATGATGCTTTCGCCATCACCAACCTTTCGAGCGGCGAACTCGGCTGTCGTGTCATACATCTGGCGCAATCCAGCATCAAACCAACGACCCATTGGATTTTTGCTGTCTGGCAACTCGTTCAAAGCCTTGGTCATGGGCGAAAGGAACTTAGCCATGCGACCATGTATGCGTTCAAAGTGACCACCACTACCATCGGCTGGCTCTGCGAAGTCAGCCAAAGAAGGCATACCCGCACGTCGAATGATGCCTGATTGCGTGTCGGTTGTTAGAACGGTTCGCACCTCTTGCACGTCACGCTCATTCAGACTTTTCTTCTTACGCATTTTGATCATAGCTTTGGCTGCGCCTTTCGGCATACCAGCTTTCGTTAATGCGTCTGCTGTCTGCATCACGGCGGCTTCACCATCATCAATCGCCATACGTGCCTCGCTTACAATATGAGCGTTTGCACCTGACCCGACTTCGACCTCACCAAGCAATGGCTGCGCCTTGATGAACTCTTCACTAGAAGCGGGACGAGCTTTGCGAGGGGTGAGCAATACGGTCTGACCATCGACGGTAATCGTAGAGTAGTTTGCCTGACGCATAATTCGGCGCAACTGTTCGTTGCCACCAGCTAATTCGGACAGGCTACTAAACACTTCACGCCCTTTGAATAGTCCACGGTTATCCGCGACAAAGTTATTAATACTTTCGAGGCGGCTAGGTGTCTTCGCTGATTGACGTATCGCTTCGATAACTCCGCGAACCATGTCATCTTTGAAAGTCATCTGGTGTCCGAAGACCGCTGGCTTATCGTCCCGCAAAAACACTGGCTTGGTTGTCGTTAGGTCACTTGCTTTAAAGTTAGACAGGCGAGTATTAACAACGCTGTCAAACATGTAGTGATCACTAAGATCAGACGCGGTGCCATCTGCCCGTGCAGAATTGATACCGTTCCGTATTGCTTCGGACTGATCAATCAAATCAGCAACCACTGTCTTACGTGCTTCTGGCGCACTATCCACAATCGCATCACGCATGGCGTCCATTGTGTTCGCTGGACGATCTGTGATCACAGGTAAGGAACCGAATATGGAATCAGCACGTTCTGGTGTGATGAACATCATTTTGATGTCGTCTGATCCAGTAAAATCTTTGACTGCATCGACTGAGGCTTGCGACATACGGTTGATAGTTTCGGCTGCAAACTCTGACGCAAACTCGGCTGGTACTACATCTGTATATACACCCGCTGGTGAGTTGCGAGTTACAAGGCTTTCACTAGATGCCATGTCGCCATACAAAGCCAAGGGTAAGAACCGACTACGTGCCTCTGGCGCGTCTACTAAACCGTTGACTGTGTAGGCGATTGCATCACGCATTGCCTCTCTTGCTTCGTTGACCGCTTCCTCAATCTCGTAACCCTCAAACTCAGGTAGCGTGTCCTTGATCTGATCCATCAACACACGGTCTACCGTCATGTCCACGTCTTCGATAACAAGTTGTTCAAGAACGCTATCCGCATCGTAACCCATACGGGCGGCTGTGTTCTCCAACAGGTTTCGAGTACCGTCTGACAAGATAGACGTAGGATACAATGTTTTCGTGAGTGTACGCACAGTCTGTGTAATGTCAGTTGTCTCTAGGTTGGCAGACAGTTGACGTGCCATTGTGCGGAACTCTTTGAAGTCATCTGTGCGAGTGTCTGGCGAAATTTCATAACCCAAAGCGAGTACGCGAGTAGCCAGTTTACGGGCTGCTGTTTCCTTCTGTGGTGTACGGGCAGTAATCTCTGACAAAAAGTTTGATAGAATGAACGGTGTATTGCTACCAATTCCATTGTCTTCCAAACCACCACGATTGAACTCGGCCTCTGCCTTGACCGCATTGATTACCGCGTTACTGTCTGGAACAACCGCTTTATTCTTTTTGTCACGGCGCGTGTATTCCCAAGCTACGTCTTGTATCTTGTTCTTGTCACCTGTCCCCATCAAACCTTCGCGCAATACAACAGCAAGTTCGTTATTGTTTGCGTTTTGGTATGGGCCTTCATCACCAGCTTTGGTTGTGCGAACAACCGTAGCAGGGCCGCTTACTTCCAGATTGCTAGAAATTATCTCACGCATCCTAGTTGCAATAGCCGAAACATTCTTAGGCTTCGCGCCTTTCTTAAAAGCCTCTTCCAGTTTACCAACCAATGGCAGCATATCAGGGTATTGGCTGGCTGCAAAATCTGCGAAGTCAGCTTCGTTGAAGTCCGTTTTCTTTCCCTTCAATGCTTTGATAGACTCGGCAACAAAATTCTTGCGCTGATTGCGCTTGCGCGAAGTCTCACCGAAATTGACCTTCGCTGTTGCCGACTTCTCTATTTTCTTCATACCTGTTTCTTGACGCGCTTTTAGATCGTAGCTGTCAAGTTTGGCGGTTGGGATGTCTCCTTTTTCCAAACGATAGTAGGTATCGTTCAGTTGCTTCATCGCTTGTTCGATTGCTGGGACCAGATCATTTTCATAAATCCGCGACATAGCTTGAATGTCCTCAATCGGGTACTCAGTTGCAAAGGTGCCAGTAAACCCTTTCTTGCCTTCGGCGGTGCGACCCACACCGATACTTTCCAACTCGACCAACACATTGCGAAGTTTATCAGCAAGTCCGTTAGCTTGGATCGCCTTTAAAACACCCGTATAACCTTTGTACTCTTCACCTTTTCGACGCGCATAAAACTTAGCATCGTTCTCGGTGGCGACTAATCTGCGTAGCTGGCTTTCAAGACCATGTTCGGGTTGTTTGATTTTTTCTATGAACGCAGAAATATCAGCACTATTAAATGCCCTATCGACCTCGGCCTTACCCACGCGCAAGTTCTCATAGTTCGCCATAAGCGTAAGCGAATATTTATTTGTAGGCTCTTTTGGACGCATGAATTGGTCACGCATCTGCAAATCTTTGCGAGAGATTAGCTTTGAAAAGATCGGCTCAAGTTCGGGGTCAAGTATCTCTTTGCGAGACATAAGATACCAGAGCTTCTTAGCCAGCTTCATTGCCTTGGTGAAGAACGGCGTATCAGGCCACATCATCAAGTCATACTTGTGGTTCATAAACAGAGCGAACTGATTGGCAAAGTATTCAGATGGGCTGTCCAATGCATTATCGAACCCAACAGACTTCTTAACGCTCTTGAAATAAGGGCTGCGCAGAGCAATGTCCCGCATCGCGTCACGATCACCGTCTTTATACAGACGACCTTCACCGTCATAGTATTGATCTATCGCTCTCCAAAATTCTGCCTTATCAGGATTAGACATTAGGTTGTTATAGACCCAATGACCCAACTCATGCGCGACGACATGTGTTTCTGATAAGCCTTTTTCTTTAAGTGCTTTGTTTATCGCCTCTGGGTTTAGCTGAATGCGGTTCAGAGCATCGTTGCGGTCATTAACAAAACGTCCCAGGACAGTAGCATCCATATCGGCAGTTTCAAATATTGGCGCAAGCTGATCTGGCACAACCATACGCATCAATCGTTCCATGTTAGAACGAGTGGTCGGGCTGGACTTATCAAAGATACCGTTGAGTTTGACCAAGCTTTCTTCAATGTCGATAGATGGACGACGAATGCCACTCGGAGCTACACTACCGTTAAGGTCATGCAATGTTGCGAGAACCCTCAAGCGTAGCTTGTTGTTCATCGGCACAGATTGGCCGTTCACGTTAAAGTCGATTTCCCAAGGTGCGTTGTCCACGATTGCTTCAAGTCGAGTAAGGTCACGCAAAGTGATTTCTTTACTACGCAAGTCTTCGGGGCTTTTAACATCGCCAAAAAGGTTGATCCCTTTATTCTTTGCGATTGAGGAAGCAAAGAACAAGTTGTTTATGTCATTGGTTTCAAGGGAGCTTGTATCAACTATCAAAACATCCCCGCGTGACTCTAGGTCAATCGGTGCGGGTGGGGCTGTGGGATTGGTGCGGTTTACTTCCCCTACTTTATTGCTTTCATTAAGAGGCTCAAACTTCTCAATCATTGCATCAATGTCGGTGGTCTTGGTACGCATATTCGCTGGCACATAACCAATGTACCAGTCCTTCGCGTCTTCATTCCCAATCAAAGCTTCCGCGCTTACACCCGCTTTTTGTTGACGAGCGGAAAGAACCTTGGAGGTTACAAGATTTCCCGATGGTGAAAATTCGCTACGCGGAATGGCCGCAATGATCTTTTTACCTTTAGTGTTTGGAATACCAGCCTTCACACGCTCAATGATTTCACCGTTACGGCCAATCACTTCTTTCTTTTGTGGCGTGTCCATTGCACCTTCGGCGCGTTGGTTGAGCTTGATCAATTCTTGGTCAAACACTTTCTTGGTTATTTTCTTGTCACCAAAGCGTTTTAGAAGTTTGTCTTTTTCTGACGCATATTCACGGTCTGTGAATATTGGGATCATGTCTTCGTCATACGCAGCGTAGTTTTCGTTGACCTTAACGCCGTTTGTTTCCATCGCCTTGAGTGCTGTGTTAATATCGCGGAAGGACTTACCCATGAACGGGAAGTAGTAAGCAGTTACAGCACCTTCACCAGATTGAGTTGTTCCATCCGCGTGAACGTCACCAACAAACGATGTGTATGGATAGAAAAGCTTGCCTTCTTTTTTGCGAGTGTCGGCTTCTGCCATTCGCATTGCGGCTGATCTGGCGAACTCTTTTGGTCGAGTGCCAGTCGATGTTGTTGAGAAGTTGCCGCCGCCAATATCTCGGCTGGCCTTCATAGAGAACGATGGACCTATACCAGCTTCTACATATTCTGGATTTCTAACCATGCGGCCCGTGGCCTCGTCAGGCACATATGGCGGCACATCTTGCAAGCGGTCTATAGAAACATCAGTTCGGTCTGCCGTTCGTTTATTGGTTCGGCCTTGGGTCGTTTCATCTTGGCGAACACTGGCACCAGCCTTACGTGCGCGTAACATTTCCAAGTTGTTCAAACGCTGCATCAGAATGCGCTTTAGTGGTGGGCTAATGTCATCACGACCTGGAATGGCTTGAGTGCGGATAGCAACAAGAGGATCAGTATTGGAACCCGCCACTTCCATCATCATGCGTGGCATTAGTTCATCCGCTTGGTCTTCCAAGTCAGGGTTTGCGGATGGCGCAAACTCAGCGGCACCAGTGTCAGACCCTACTTCCTCGGCTGTGGTAGCGGCTGTCGGCTCATTTGCCTCCTTTGCCGCTGGCTTTGCGGGTTCTTGTACGTTTTCCCGTACTGTTTCTTGTACGGGTGCAGCACGGCGTTCATCGACAATTTTCTGCAAGTCTTCCATTGCATTCTTGCCGATGGCCTTTGTGCTGGCTGTCAGACGTAGCTTGCCCTCAGACGCAAGAGCATTGATCTCTGTCTGATTAATGATGTCACTGTTTGCCTCAAGCAACTGTGTAAAGGCTTGTTTATTACGAGCGACTAACGGAACATCTGGCAACGCTACAGCTTCGTCCTCGGTAGTCTCCGTAGTCTTTACCTCGGCAGCTTCATCAACCTCTAAAATCTGGCCCTCTTGTGGCTCAATTGCAATAACCTCACCCTCTTCAACCGTGCGCTGGGAAGGGGGTGGTAGAAGGTTTGTTGCGGATTGATCTGTGATCTGTAGAGGATCGCCAGTTTCAGCCTCAACCTCAACATCGGGTGCCTCGACTTCTGCCTCTTGTTGACGAGAAGGTAAGCGTTTCTTTTTAGTTGTGCGCTCAAATTCACGGGCTGTTTTTTGGTACTCACGTTGGATGCCTTTAACGTCCACACCGTTTTTTTGACCAGCTTGGATTTGCTCGGCAAGCTGATCCATCTTTGTGTTTAGGTCATCGACTAAAACACCATCTGCCTCAATATCGGCAAGCTCTAGTTCAATGTTGGCCTTGCGTTCAGCTAGATCATCAGCGTCAACTTCTAGTTGATAGTCCTCGCCCAACTTGGTTTCAATATCGTCTAGCTCTCTTGCAAGTGCTTGCGATCTTTTTGTCAAGTTCTGACCTAAATTAGTAGTATTCGACCAGTTGCCTAAATCGTCGGCATAATCACCGCCAAGCAAGCGGTTCACAACGGGCAAGCTACGGCCAACACTACTGGTGCCGAACCGATCCAAAAGGCCACCAGCAACACCAGACGCACCAGCGTCTATAGCTACCGAACCAGCAAGACGACCAACATCAATACCGTCCGAAAGACCTTGTTGGACCTCTGTGGCTTGCTGCATCAAATCTTGCGCACCACCGACTGCACCGCCAATGACTGCCTCTTGTTTAGCGGCTTGCATTGCACCAGCGGTTCGACCAGCGTTCTTAGATTGTTGGAGAGTTTTGCCAGCAGTACGAGCGGCTGTGAAAGCAGACTTCGCCTTGCCAGCTTGACCCGCAACAGGAATTAAGTTTGTTGGATCAAGTAATGCGCCCTTGCCGTAATCCCAAACGCGATCAAGTGTCGTGCCGCGCATCGGTGCGTTTGCCCATATCTTTGACAGTCGCGCCAAACGATCACGGTCATCACCAGCCATCGTACTTTCGATAAGTGAACTAGCTGCGCCAATCGTGTTTACACTGTTCCACCGCCTGTCGCTGTAGAACTTGTCCCACATGTCGGAGTAGTTGCTGAATGTCTCGCCTTGTGCCGCGTAGTAATCGCGTACATCCTTAACCGCGTCTTGGTTTGTAAGAAGGTCAACGCCGCTTAGATTTGTGTAGCTGTAATCATCGGCTTGTTCTGTAAGCCCAGAACCAAAGTCAGCGTCGAGTGCGCGTTTAAGTAGATCACGATCCATTTTAGGTACTCCATTTAACCTAATCACAGATTAAATGAAGTTACCTATCCAATCGTCCCCAATTTACTCGCCGTTGAAAAGGTAGTTGGCGTATCCACCAATAGTTCCAAGGCCATTCATAACGGCTTGCTCTATGCTCTCGGTTATCCCCATGCCCTCGGTTGCTATGCGGAACTGGTCGGGAGTTGGTGGTTCAAGGCCAAGTTCTTCAAAGATACCGACCATAAACGGAAGGTAATCTGGAACATCGACGTTACCATATGTGAGGCGTTCCGCCATCCCCGTGTTAGGTGTGCCAACAAACGGACCAGAGGAAGGGGTAAGCTGAACGCCCTTACCTAGCAGACCCTCTGTCTCGGTTCTGATCGGACCACCACCCCGTGGGGCTTGCGTTGTTCCTAAATATGTCTTGTCGGTTTCTTTTTGAAGGGCGTCGAAGAGTTGAACAAACAGTGCCGTTGGGTCCACTTCACCGCCGTTTGCCTTGGTTTGTTCAATCGCTTGCTCAAGACTGTATTTATATTTAATCTGTTTGTTTGCGCGTACTTGGTCGGGTGTGGTGTCTTGTCCTTCGCCAACATTAGCTGTTGCAGATAAAGAGAACTTCTGTTGTGCATCAATGATTTGCCCAGCAAGAGCTTCACCTTGACTGCTGATTGTCTTTGATTTTGCTCTAAGTTCTTCAACTCTAGCCAGCGCAGCTTTAGATGCTTGTTGATCCACGTTGTAGTAATTATCCCGTGCCAAAGCTTCCAATCTTCTGATTTCGGAATCAACAACTTGTTGTGCTTTGTCGATAGAAATGAGCGCGGTCTTCGCATTGCCCTGCCAAGTCGTAAGATCATCTGAATTTAGATCAGCAAGTGGGACATCTATCATTGAGCCGCCAGCGTCTAGCAACTCAGATACACCTAGTTCTGAAATTTGAGTGTTTATCGCTTCTACTTTGCTGTTGGTATTAGCCAACACACCGTCGAGCGTGGTTTGGTTGGCGTCATAGATGTCATACATCTGTGTGTATAATTCTTTCATTGCTGTCTGAATGCCAGTTTGCAAGCTTGCATTACTGCCAGATTTGACCGCCTCTGATACACTGCGAAAGCCTAGTTCTTCCAAAGCGGAAGCTACAGCCATTTTTTCTATTGCCCCGACACCGCCGCTTAAAAGCATTTCGTCGTAAGCTTGAGCGACATGCGAAATTTCAATAGGTACATCCACACCTTCGTCACCCGTAAATAAACCACTTTCACGCTTTTGAACGTCTATAGCCGCCGCAGTTAAAGTGCTGACCATATTGGGGTCGCTGACATTTATGCCCATGTTTCCAAGTTGGCTTATACCGTTTTCAATTTCAGTAGTTTTCTGTGCCAAGAGTTGTGTTCTATCTTGATCATCACCAGCTTTGCCAACCAACTCATTAGCTTTCTCTTCGATTACTTTACGGCTCCCTACATCATAACCACGGTTAGTCATGCTCTTGGTAAGGTTCTCAGTGATCGTCTGTTGTTCGACTTTATTCTTTTCGTCTAAAGCTATTTGCCGCTTGTCGTCTAGTATCGCCGCAGCATCGGCCATCACAGAAGTCGTGTCAAAGCCGTTTAAGTCAGAGTTTGCGGCAAGCGAAGCTTCTAACTGACGCTGTATTTGCGCAAGAGTTTGGAAGCCTTCTGTGCCGATTCTATCAAGGACGGGGGCAGTCAAGCTCTTGGCGAGGGCTGTTTGCACAGAGGTACGCTTGCCACGCCGTGCCTCAAGTTGACCACGCGCATCAGCTTCAATTTTCATTTTTTGTTCTGACGTTAATAGGTCGTTATATTTTGAAAGCTCCGCTTCCATCTGAGTACGAAATACATTGTCATCATCAAGATCAACCTTTTCGGCAAGCCCCAACACGTTAGCCGCTGCCAATGCCATCGCACGTTCTTTGGCCGTGGTCAGTTGCGGAGCGTATTGTTTCTTTAACTGGTCGCCCCATTCCGTGTTGAAGCCAGCACGGTTTAGGCTGTCCAAGTTTGCTTGAGTTGGGTTGTCTTGAAAGTTCTTGATTAGAGGTGCCGCGTCCTGTTGAAACTTAGCCCAGCCCACACGGTTTGCTTGCGCCTCTACCGCTGGCAACATGTCGGGATTTAGCAGATCACCAAACATACCACTGGTCATTTCACTAGCTGTCTTTGCATCCGTTGTTTGCAACAAATCTGCAAAATAGCTTGTCGCCTTATTAGCAACCTCAAGGTCTTGAAGTTTGCGCTTACGAGCCGCTGACGCTCTAGCCGCTGACTGTGCTTGATTGTAACGTGCTACGTTGCTTTCCATCGTTTCACGCGATGGAAGTATGGCGCGAAATGATTGGTTGTTGCCAGCTAAAGAGCCAGCAAACTTCTCGCGTTCATCTGCGCTTGCACCAGGATTGCTCTTAACAAAATCTGAATACAGTAATGCGTTCTCTTTCCGCTTTGCAGAAAGGGTTTTTTCATTTTCGTTAAAGCCCTCTTGGAAAGCACCGAAGTTGATCATACCGTATCATCCTAGAAATTGTTGACAGACTTATAGTTAGACCACCAACCACCTAAACCTTTGGAAGCTTGGCTTGCTAACGTCTGCTGATTTGCAGCCATCGTGCCAAGCGCACTAATCGAATTAGAGTTTGAAATACCCGCCTGTCCCGATGCTGAATATGTGGATGGGGCTGTAGACAAGTCTAGCGTTTGATTGATGAAGTCATTTGCAAGAGAGTTTTCAGCACCAGCTAAACTTAGCGAGTTGGTATAGTCTGACAATGCTGAGTTGTTACGCATATTCTGCAACGCACCGACTTCATCAATATTCCGACCACGCATTGCTTTCTCATTGCCGTAGTAGTCTTGGCCGTATTGACCGCCGCGCAACGAATTATTGAGCGTGGTGGTGCCATAGTTCAAACGGTCTGTAACCAGATTGCGCTGCATATTACGTTCAGCATTAGTCATGTTTTGCTGGTTAGATGCAGCCCCTTGCAATCCAGCGATGTATTGCTGTGCATCACCAACCGCCGCTAACATGTCATTGTTGTATGCTTCTCGCGCAGCGTCAGCCGAAGCTCGTTCCATTTGCACCCGCAATGTAGAGTTCTCCATCCCTTGGGGAATGTTCGCCAATGCTTTCGAGTATTGTTTATCCAGCGCACGGTTTGTGTTTTGATTGCGCAAGTTCTGAAACTGCATCGCAATCTGATCTTGCATCTGCGCAAACTGCAACGTCTGAGGCGCGGTTAGCTTGGCCTTTTCATCTTGATAATAAACCTCGTCCCGACCTTCCTCAAGCTTCACATCTGAAAACTCTCGGAACATGTCTTCCATGCCACGAAGTCGCGCACGGTCATACGAGGTAAGGCCATCCACTTCTCTACGATTTGCGGCCTCTTCCTGTGCGCGGTTGGTACTCACGAAATTACTGAAATCATTTATGGTCGAAGGAGTAATCTGACCGAAATCGCCGTACTCAGTGAGCAAGCGATTAAGGTTATTAGACATTACGCCTGCGCCACCAGCGTACAAATCCGCAATCTCCTGATTGCGATTTATGTCTGCTGTTACTTGCGCTTCTGTAAGAGCGTTTAAGCGTTCAGCTTCATTGTTGGCACGGTTGGCTGAAATTAAACTGCCAACACCCATGCCAATATCAATTATATTTGACCAACTCATTCGAGTGTTCTCCTAGAAAGTGTCGAAGCTGCCGCCAAATCCCGCACGTCTACGGCGTTGGAAGCCGCCCGTACCAGTTAATGATGCGTTTCCGATAGGAACATTTACATACCGAATTTCGCCCGTATCCCGATCCTTAACGGCCCTTCGCTCATAGACGCCATCTTGAGACATATAGGTTGGAATTGGGTTGCCGAAGTAATTAGGCTGCGCAGAAAACCCAAACGCATTCATGTAAGCGAGAGGGTTGTAGCTATTCGAGTTATTGTTGCGCATAGCCTCCGCGATAAGAGCAAGAATTTCCTCACGGCTCAATCCATCTGTTTCTTGCGTGGAACTATTTGTCAGCAACGCAAGCTGTTGGCGAAGGTTGGCGATTGTTGCTTCTAAAGAGCTTATCGTACCGTCATCATTTTGATCGGCAAAAACGTCTTCTGCATCATTAGGGTCAACTGTCTCACCTTCAACTACGGGATCAACTACGGG
>ERZ802827.128-NODE-128-length-40604-cov-15.248_pt1 | contig 40604 bp, 41 predicted proteins | sample MGYA00345652_ERZ802827 | MGnify/ENA primary metagenome ERZ802827 (study PRJEB30503, sample SAMEA104212372) | marine metagenome | biome: Westerlies Biome; feature: [SRF] surface water layer (ENVO:00010504) within the epipelagic zone...; material: water... | reverse complement strand
CAGAAATGCGGCCCGTTGCCAAAGGCCTGATGTGATTTTTTCTCGCGGTACACTTGATAGGATTCACCATCCTCATAACGGTCCTCATCGCGGTTGGCGCTGGCCTGAATGGTCATCACCGTGTCGCCCTTCGGGATATGACAGCCGCGGATTTCGGTATCTTCCATCACCAGACGTGAAGAGACCTGGATCGGAGCCACCCAGCGAATACCTTCTTCGAAAGCACGCTCCCAGTCATTCTGGCGTTTTACCTCAGCCAGCTGGTCAGGATTTGTCAGCAACCCGTAAAGGATGGTGTTCAGCGCGTCGCGTGGCTCGTTGATACCGCCGCCAATCGCAATCTTGATGTTGGAATATATCTGCGTGGTCTCGATCGGATCATCGGCGTTCAACATGACCGACAGGGCCGAGTTGTTGGGCACCGCGCGGTGACGGTCCTGAAGGCTGTCGAACAGCCTGTTCATTTCATCATTTGCGCGGTCTGACCTGGCGAAGGGCTCGTCCTGCCACCCGAAATTGCCGGCCGCGTCGATCAGGGTCTGCGACCAGTGCTGAAGATCATCATCGCTTGCCTCTTCAATGCCAAGCAGAATGGCGAGGCCGCGTGCCGCATAGGGCCCGGCAAGGGCCGGAAACAGATCAACGGTCTCGCCGCGCGGCAGGCGGCTTACATATTCTTCGGCAACCCGCATATATTGCGGCATCCAGTCGGTCCTGATGACCTTTGGGCTGAAGGCGGGTGCCATCGCCATACGCTCGCGCATATGATCATCGCCATCCTTGCGCATCAATGTGTGTGCCTGAAAAGCCCGTTTCATCGGTGTGTTCGGATCGTTGGAGCTGAACAGTGCAGGGTTGTCCTTCACATATTTGGTGTCTTCTGCCTTGGTCAGCAGCGTGCGACCGGTTGCTTTCACGCGCAGCACAGGGGCGTCGCGACGAAGCCGCTGGTAAATCGGATAGGGATCCTCATCCAGTTGCTGCAGGGTGATCTCTTCATCAAGCGGCGCAAGGTCAACCATCTCATCCTACCTTTCTGATATGCCGGGCGTCACAACGGGACGAGCCTTATATTTATCCCAAGATTAAGAGGTCTGGCCGCAGAAGGCGACAGAAATCCCTGTGCCGTGTTCTTGCGGCTTCACTTCGCGTTCTGTTGCGGGTAAAGGCCAATCTTGTTCACCCCCTCCAAACATATTGGCCATTGTTCCTGCGCGACCAGCGTTCCTGTTCGACCAGTGTTCCTGCAAGATCCGGTTGTCACCGCGCCTAGTCGGTCTGGCGTTCAGCCCAGCCAGCAAAAATCCGTTCCAGCACCACAACGACGTAATAGAGCGCGATACCAAGTACCGCCAGAGATATGAGCACGGCAAACATCAGCGGATAGTCGGAATTTGTTTTGCCGCTGTCGAACAGTGCGCCGAGGCCGCGCCCATGCGGCGAGACAATTTCCATCAGGTTGGTGCCGATAAAGGCAAGCGTCACCGCAACCTTGAGGGCGCCAAAAAACTCAGGAAGCGTCTTCGGCAATGCGATCTTCCAGAAAATCGTCATCTGCGATGCCCCCAACGCGCGCAGAATATCGCGGTATTCCGGCTCCAGTGTCGACAGGCCGATGGATACCGACACCGCAATCGGGAAAAAGGAAATCATGAACGCGATCAGGACAGTGTTCAGATCATGCTGGCCAACAAACATCAACGCGACAATCGGCACAACAGTGGCCTTTGGGATGGCGTTGAAACCAACAAGAAGCGGGTAAAGCCCTTCGCGCAACACGCGTGAAAACCCCATCACCATACCAAGCAGAACACCGACCACGATGGCGATTAGCAGCCCGACGACGGTGCGCCATAACGTCTCCCAGCCGAAAGTCAGGAACAGCCATTTGAAACGCCAGAATGCAGGCCACAGATCGCTTGGTGATGCCATCTTGTAGTTTGGCCAGTCATTGACCCAGACCAGCCCTTCCCAGAATAGCAGGAACAGGACGATCGCAAGAACGGGAACAAATACCTGTCTCATGATCCGGGCTCCTCACCTTCGCGGGCAATCTTGATCTGTTCCCGCAGAATATTCAGCGTCTCGGTCGCTTCGGGCGTGTAGAGCTGATCAAGGCTGCGTGGTCCGCGCTGTGGCAGGGCCTTCGTGTATTGCACGGTGGCCGGCCGGCCTGACAGGACAATGACTTCGTCAGCAAGGAAGATGGCCTCGCGCAGATCATGTGTGATCAGAACGCCGGTAAACGGCTCTTCCTCGCGCAGCCGGTGCATGGTCTGCCACAGATCTTCACGGGTGAAGGCGTCCAGTGCGCCAAACGGCTCATCAAGGATCAGAACCTCTGGCTGGTGGACAAGTGCCCGGCACAGCGAGGCGCGCTGGCGCATGCCGCCTGACAGTTCTGACGGGCGTTTGTCTTCAAATCCGGCAAGACCGACCAGTTTCAGAAGGTCGCGGGCGCGTGCCTCTCGTGCTGCAGAGCTGAGGGAACTGGAGACGATCTCAAGCGGCAACATCACATTTTTCAGAATACTGCGCCATTCCAGAAGCACCGGATTCTGAAAGGCCATGCCAACAACCGACCGGGGCGAGGTGACTTCCTGTCCCTGCAGCCAGACACTGCCAGCATCGGGCTTTAACAAGCCGGCAACAAGGCGCGTCACTGTTGATTTGCCGCAACCGGACGGGCCGACGATGGCGGTAAAACCGTTTTCGGGCACACCCAGGGTCAGATTGTCGAGAACGGGAAGGCTGCCGGATTCAGTTGTGAAGGTGTGTGAGACGCCATCAATCCTGATCAGGTCTTTATGTAATGCGGGCGTCATTCATTCTACCACTCTGCAGACACAGCCCGGTCAACCGGGCTGTGTCTTTGGTCTCAATTCAGGCCGCCAGACGAATGCCTTCGCCCAGCGAACCGCCGCACGGGTTTGATCACCCCGCCGGCCTGTCTATTTTACTGCTATACCGCCCTTGGGCAGATATTCATCAGTAAAGTATAATGCAGCATTTGGCGCAGCTTTGTAGTCATAAGTTTCAGCAAGCTGTTCCAGTGCAGCGGCAAAGCGTGCGTTGTCGATGCTGCCCATGCCGTTAGCCATTACGTAATCAGTCAGGACGTTTGCATCGATCGCCAGTTGCAGGCGGCGTTGCTCAAGCCCTGCATCGGCGGCCGGATTACGCTTGATCAGCGCTGCGGCAGCGGCTTGCGGATCGGCAATGGCGTCCTTCCAGCCAGCCCCGACAGCGGTCAGGAAGCTGGTGACCATATCGGCATTGGCCGCGGCAAATTCGGTGTTCACAATCACCGCGTTGCCGTAAAGTTCCAGCCCGTGATCTGCCATCAGGATGGTAGAAATGTCATCCTCGGGAACGCCAAGACGCACAAGGTTCAGATAGGATGAGAAGGAAAATCCGGTCACCGAATCAACCTTGCCTTCGGCCAGCATCGGCTCGCGCGTTGGAAAGCCTACCGGCTCGACGGTGATCTTGCCGATATCGATTCCGTTCGCCTTGGCAAATGACGGAAACTGGGCCCATGCGCCATCAGGTGGCGGTGCGCCAAGAACCGAGCCTTCAAGATCGCCAGGGCCACTGACGCCCTGCGATTTGCGGCCGATCACAGCGAAGGGCGGCTTGTCATAGACCATCATGATGGCCGTAACCGGAGCGCCAGGATTCTGGTCAAGGAATTTGATCAGCGAATTGATATCAGCAAATCCGAACGGAAAGGCACCTGTTGCAACCTTGGGGATGGCGTCAAGCGAACCTTTGCCGGGCGAAATCTCAACATCCATGTCAGCCGCAGCAAAATGGCCGTTATCGATGGCCAGAAAATAGGGTGCTGATGGCCCCTCGAATTTCCAGTCCAGGGCAAATTGTACCTTGGTTGCAGCGTGGCTTGTTGCCGTCGCGAATATGGTTGCCAGCCCGATGGCCAGCAATCTGATCGCCTGTCTTATCATGATGTTTCTCCTGTATTTAACGGCCGGGTATTACGGCACCCCTGAATTAATCAGTCTTTTTTCTACAAATGAGAAGTTTCTAATTTACCACTCTGTGCTGCAATTTTTGCATTGCAAGAACATTCTGCCAGCGCTTGATGTTTGTCCTTAACATTTAAGACTGAAGCTAACCAAGCAATGGCCAATACTTTGTATCTGAATGTTTTATTAAATTTCGGATCAAAAACTTTAACGTTGAATTAATAATTTTGTAATCGTGTTTGTAACAACATAACACAGTTATAGTTATCCAGAAAAAGAAAGAGGGTCCCGTGAAACAACTGATACTAGTTTTTAGTTTGCTTGTGCTCTCGGTCGCCGCACACGCAGCGAAGGAGGACCATATCCATGGTCAAGCCCTTCTCAAAATGAGCATTGAGGGCGATACTGTAAATTACTTAATGGAACTTCCCGGCAATGATGTTGTTGGGTTTGAAAAAGAGCCTGAAACGACGGCAGAAATAGTGGCGGTTAGAGGGGCATCTGATCTCCTCACTTACAATGAGGAGCTTATCATTTTCAATTACGACGCAGGATGCAATGTCATCTCCCAAAAAGTATCGCTGCATATCGATGACGAGCATATGGATTTCGACGTAGAAGGTGAAATGAAGTGTGGGTCGCCCAGTTCGTTTGAAGCATTGGAAATAGGGTTATTCAAACTTTTCCCATCACTCACGCAAGTAAATGTCGAAATGATCACGGCAAATGGAATGTCAGAATATGCTGTTACCAAAGCAAGTCCCTTTCTTGACCTCAAATAGTTTCAGCTCAAGATGAAATGCTATGCAAAAGACCTTGTTGTTCGGAACGCTGACGATGAAGTCATCGTCAGCGTTGACGAACTGGCGGTAGACACTGGGGGGACAACTAGTATTTCCGGCCCATCAGGTTCTGGAAAAACCACTTTACTGTATTGTTTATCTGGACTGATAAAACCGGATGAAGGCGTTGTTAATTGGGAAGAGCATAATGTCACAACTATGGCTGGCAACAAATTAAATAAATTTCGTAGGGAAAACATAGGGTTCATATTTCAAAGCCCCTTTTTGTTTGACGAATTAGATCCCCTTAGCAACGTCACCATACACAGCGCGTTCAACACAAATTTATCGAAAGAGGCAGTTAACGAAAAAGCAAAAGAGCTTCTCGATCTTTTCAAAGTACCTTTAAAGGGTAGAAAGACAGCTAGCGTGCTCTCTGGTGGAGAAAAGCAGCGGTTATCGATGGCGAGGGGTTTGGTCAATAATCCAAAAATTATTCTAGCTGATGAACCAACGGCTAGCTTGGATAAAAAAAATTCAAAGATTTTGATGGACTGTCTGCTCTCCTACCATAAAGATTATTCTCCTACGCTGGTCGTCGTGAGTCATGACAGCAGTGTCCTTTCAAGGTTTACCAACAATTTGAGTTTAAACCAAAGGCGTGAAGCTGATGCATGAAATTTGGCGAGAATTAAGTGCTAATCAGCAAGATTTTTTGATCTTTTTGTCACTGGTTTTGCCAGTGGTTGTAGTTGCCTTTGCAGTAAGTTTCCGATTTGCGCCTTATGCGGTAGTTCGGTCAATTTTTATTAAAAACTTCACAGTCAACATTGTTTTTGTGGCAGTGATTGCAACATCAATCGCGATTTCCGTTGCGCTAATCATTCAAGAGCGTGCCGTGCGAGAAGTAACAGCTAACGCTGTAAATAAATTTGATCTTATCGTTGCGCCTTCTGGTAGTGAAATCACGCAAATGCTTAAGGTAGTTTTCCTTCAACCGTTAAAAACAAATCTACTGGATGGCAATACCCTAAATGAAATTAAAGACCATCCTAATGTGACCATGGCTGCGCCCCTTGCTTTTGGAGACAATTGGAATGGTTATCCAATAATTGGAACTACGAATGAATTCTTAAACCATCTTTACGGCACAAAGGATATAATATATTTCAACGGCTTATGGGACGGCATAGCTGGCGTTGGTGTGGGCCTTGAGGCGGGCCGGAGCATTATGCCAAGTCATGGGTTAGCAGGGGTGCAACAGCGAGACAACGACCTAATGGCCGAGCATGCGGATGATATCAACATAACGCAGGTTGCGCCTGTTACCGGAACTCCATGGGATGGAGCTATTCTTGTTACTATCGAATCTGTTTGGGTTGTTCATGGCTTGCCAGATGGTCATGTAGGTAATGATATAGACAAGCCAAATGACATGCAACTGGGCCATCCTTTCGATCCCGTTTCGTTTCCTGGTACGTCTGCAGTCATTGTTAAGACAAAGAAACTCTACGACCTCTACAACGTAAGGGAAGATTTTAATAGCGATGGATTGATGGCGTTTTTCCCAGGAAATATTTTATCTAGGCTCCATGCTGTATTGGGTGATGTGCGGGCGCTTTTCAGTGTTTTATCAACAATTACTCAATTTCTTGTCAGCCTCAGCATTATTCTTGGTATATCAGTCTTCGCCAAATTACTTCGTCATCGGTTCGCTTTGCTGCAGGCTTTAGGAGCCCCGCGAAGGTTTGTTCTTGCAGTCATGTGGTGGTATGGCGCAACCATAATCATATCCGGCACAATTTTAGGCACGCTAGTCGGGTTTATTTCGACGGGGATCGTTTCAGGCTACGTTTCAGAGTTGGTCGGCCTAAGAGTGCAGGGTGTTATTCTTTGGGAAGAATTGCACCTTATTGGAGGTTTTTTAGGCATAACTTCTTTGGCTATTCTCGTCCCAGCGATTATGGAAAGCCAGCGACCCATTGTAGCTGGGTTACGGGAAAACTGAGAGACAATGAGCTTTGGGCTATTTAAGGCCAGCCACGTTAAATGCAATTGATATTCTTGGTTGATTGTCAAAGTTGGGGTGTACTTGATGCTGGAGCCAACTTGGAAAAATCAACAGCTGTCCTGCAACTGGATTGATGAGATATTTTTTATCGACTGCGTTTTCACCGAAGTAAGCAACACTTTGAGCGGGTCGTGGATCTATGAATTCAAAACGTCCACTCAAAGGGTGTTCCAAAGAAGCTTCGGGGTTGGAAGTGACATAATAGACCCCTGACCAACGAGAGTTGGGGTGGCTATGTATTGAGTTATAGGCTCCAAACCTATTAACGTTTGCCCAGCTTTCGATCGTGGTACGTGCATAGGAGTATTTCTTATTGTAGAAATGAGCGTCAATGGCAGCCAGCTTTTCAAAGACTTTTTTCCTTAAGCTGATGAGAGCAGGGATGTTTTGGAAAAGAATATTTCCACTTGAATGAAAGCCGCCAATGTTGCTCCTTGTTACGCTATTTTTTTTCTTATTCTCGAGCTCAAAAATGTAGCGACAAATCTGTTGATTCCCTTCATCCATACCTTCGAGGAAATTGTTAGAAATCACTGTTGGGAAAATAGTTAACAAACTTTTTTTAACGTTTTCCATAATACTTACCAATCAAGTCACAATTGCAACTGTTCGTTCAATCGCCCAAAACAAACCTAATATGCCGATTAAGTAAGCCACCGCATTTTGCGATGATGCATATAAATTGAGAGATAAAAACCTTCTCATGCCAAATAAACATGCAAAAACCAAACAAACAAAAATAATCTGACCAATCTCCACACCGATATTGAAAGAAAATAGAGACGTTAGCGCGCTATCTTTAGGCAAACCTAAATCTGTCAAAACAGAAGCAAATCCAAATCCATGCAAGAGGCCAAACATAAATCCAATAATCATCGGCTTGTCATTAGACCATGGAAGGTATCCCCGTGACTGAAGAAGCTTTTCAGCTGCAACCGTGGAGATGCTGAGAGCAATCAACGCTTCTACAATTGCGATTGGCAATGTCACATGACCAACCGCTGAAATGCCGAGCGTGATTGAATGCGCTATTGTGAAGGCACTTATGGTTTTAACTGCAGTGGACAACCTTGTAAAAAGTAAACTCAATCCAAGGACAAATGCTAAGTGATCCAATCCAATAAGGATATGTTCTATCCCTAGAACAGTATAAACGCGAATGGTATGAAGTCTCGCTTCAAAACTATCTTCTGAAATAAAGACATTTTTTTTATCGTTTGAAAGAGTAAAGACGCTGAGGCTTTGATCTTTACGCTGCAGTCTTATCACGGCACCTGAGAAGTTCTCTCCAATTTGTTCTATTGAGAGATTTCCAACAAGACCAGGTGGTTCACATTTTATGAAGTTGCGATCGGCAACACATTGTTCTGGCAAGAGAAATTTAGGTTCCCAGTCTTCGGTCGGTGAAACGAAGTTGTTGCGCACGAAAAAAATGTTATCGTTGCGCTCGATTATGTCGATCGTGGCGATTGGTGTTTCATGTCCATATGACGCTGTGCAAAAAACCATCAGCGCAAAACATATGAGTATTTTTGATGTGTGGCGTATCACTTTGCAATCAATCCCTTTGTGTGGGGATTAGTTGCTCAGGGAAACTAATTTCATATTTCGCTGCGATATCAGAAAGCCTAACGTTGAGTTGCTCCCTCATCAGTTGATCCTGATAAATTTGCGACGCTCTCACTCTCACGTCTTCAAAGTTAGACTTCTGTGACGCGACGATTTTGGTTATCCGAACAGCATGTAAACTTTCGGCATTTTTGATAAGGACCCACCCACCTTCGTCGTGATTTTCCAAGGTGTTAATTGCATCTTTGCCAAAAAGTTGGTTGATGTTGGCAGGCGATCTTCCATAGAATTTGCGAGTTTTAAGATCTACGGCTTTGTATTCGTTTGAAACTATGCTTTCGAATTGAGCTTGATAGGTTGACTTATTGAGAGCGATTTCTTCGATATCAAAAAGTGGCGGGACATCGAAAAGTGAGCTGTTTTCGTTAAACCAGTTTTGTAAATCTTCTTCATCCCAACCACCGGTGGATATTTCGCCAAGTAAAACGTCTTTAAACTTCCGGACAAGCCGCTCCCGAATCATATCATCGCCAATGTCTAACCCCATAGCTTTGGCCTCTCTGAATAGGATCTCTTCTTGCATCCAATCATCGAGATATGCACGGAAAGTGACCTCGTCAGGTGCAAGTCCATATTCAGATTTGTATCGCGAATAAAGATCATTCGTAACCTTATCTGATATGTTTACATTGTATTCATCACCCGAAAGTTTGCCTGACCAGTAAACGGCGGTGTAGAGAACGGCGGCGATGATGAAAAACTGAAAAATTGGCTGTGCTATGGCAGATCTAAAAAGATTTTGCATAAGGATCCCAATTCTCTTCCTTCGAAAAAATGACTTTGAATGAACTCTCCAATCTTTTCATTTTAATGAAATCCAAAGCAAAAAGTTAGCTTTCTAGCCCCTTTAATATCGTTGCAACAAATTGTTCAAAATAGTTTCAAAATTTTTTAAATCAGTAAAAAATCTTTAAACTGCGTGTAACTTTTCAGAATGAACCTAACCCCTCGTTAAAAACACAGAGGTGGATCAAATGTATTCAAAAAAAAGCAAGGCTGTGGCGTCTGTCGTCGCTGCATCTACAGCATTAGCGGTAGGTGCATCATCAGCAGCGTTATCAGATGGGCATTCGTCGGGAACAAGTGCAAAACCGCAAGGGGAATACCGTAGTGGTGATTTCCACAATCACACAGTTTGTTCAGATGGGACCACATCTGTGCGAACACTGACTAGACAATCGCTCGACCGTCAGGATTGGTTCATCTCAGTGGGGCACTCAGGGTCCGGCATACGTGACTGTTACATAGATGATTTCCTATATCACTCAAGGAAAGGTGGCGGAGGTACCGCAGGGCTATGGTCAAATACACGCGATCCATCAGATTTCAAGGGCGATGAAAAGTTCACAGAGTTCACGATAAAAAACCACGACGGGACAGAAGTTGTCCAAAAAGTTCGTGACATGTGGCGTTGGCAGATGGCGCAAGACTATATGTTGCCGCAGATCGTAGATGTGCGTGAACAGCCTGGTAATGAAGATAAAGTGGCATTTCTCGGCTTAGAACAAAGCGTTCCTGGTCATGAACATGTTTCGACGTCGATTATTACTGGGCAATATGATGCTGAACCGAACGCTGACCTGTTGGCCCATTATGAATACTGTTTTGGTCGCGGTGATGCCGATATGAGCCAAGGCGGCGGGCAAGGTTGGACTTGTGAAATTTCATCTGAGCATAATGAAATGATTATTGGCATGATGGAGGGTCGTACAGATAATCAAGGTGTCGTAGATTATAATTCCAGTCTAATTGATGGAAAAAATCCAATCGATGATGGTGAGCACGTTCGCGGTCTTGCTGGCGTGGCTTGGATGAAGGAAAAGGCGCCAATGGAGAGCTTTTTTGTAGAGGCTCATATTGAACGTCAAGGTGCCTACGCGCCCGACTCGGCAAAAGGGTTTAATGTCGAACAAATCAGAGATTACAACGAGGTCGCCCCAGACATTGCGTTTGGCTTTGAATCTCAGCCTGGTCACCAAGCTGTTAGGACCAGAGGATCTTATGCAGGCCGGAGGCCGACTGCAGGTTTCTGGACATATGGAGGCACTGGCGCATATTCTGCAGCAGAAGTTACGAAGCCGGGCCTCGATTTCGACGGAAATCCCATAAACCCAGAAACACAATGTTTCGAGGGCGAGAAATGTACTGACATAAGCCGCGTTGTATTAGCCCGCCCAGGAGTAAGAACCTTGTGGGACGCACTGCTTAGTGAAGGTCGGAGGTTCTGGTTCTTTGGATCATCGGATTGGCATAGCCGCGGCACCTTTGGGCCTTTAGACTATGAGTCGACTGTCGATTTTTGGCCCGGTGAATATCAACACAACTGGACTTACGTGGTTGACAATAACTTAGACAACCCTGCCCAGGACATTGTGGACGCCCTGCGAAGCGGTAACACATATGTAACCCAAGGAGACATAGTTACCGATTTGGAATTCAAGGCTTGTTCAAACGGGGTTTGTGCACCAATGGGTGGTGAACTAATGGTCTCCAAAGGTGACAGGGTTGATGTGTTCCTCACGGTCACAGATCCTGACCAACCTAATAACAGCCCGTATCATTTCAACAACCCATCCTTGTTGCAAATTGGACAGGCGGTCCCGCTTAGCAATCCAAAACTAGTCCACGTCGACATGATAACTGGGGTGGTTGGTCAAAAGTTCGCGCCTCAAGATGAGGGTTACTTTGATCCAATGGCGCCTGAGACAACCAAAGTTGCAAAGCAATGGGCTGGTGATGAACTTGGCGAGGGTGAGCAAAAGAAGCTCGTTTATAGCTTTGTAGCAGAAACGGACTCTTATGTCCGCTCACGCGGCTCAAATATCCCTGCCGGTACTCCAAATGAGCGTGATATGAATGGTAATCCGCTACCTGATAATCTGAGTGACAACATAGCTTGTACAGATCCGGCATGCCCACCACATATCAATGGGTATCTGGATGCCGACGTAGAAGCTTGGGCTGACGTGTTCTTCTACACTAACCCTATCTTCATCACTTTGAAGTCGTAGCAAAATCTGACAGAAAATAGAAAGCCCAGCTAAAGTTAGCTGGGCTTTTTTTCGGAGAAAAAAATGGATGTTTTTGAACTTTTTCCAACCCCGATAGCGCATATAAAGTCGGTTTTTGACGACGGCGAATTAAATCAAATAAAAGATTTAGCCTTAAGCAAAGCAAACACACCCAATAAAAATTCTAGTAACCTATTCCATTCATCTCCGGCAGACAAAGGTGCCAAAAAACTACTCGCCATTACAAAACCAAAATTGCGCCAAATTATAATTGATTTTGGTGAATTGCTGCTTGGCGATGTTCTTGAATGGAAAATAAAAGAGATTTGGAGCAACGTTAGTGAAAAAGGTGGCCACCAGCATGTCCACAATCATGCAAACAGCTTTATCTCGGGGATAATTTATATTTCAAAGGCACACGAGAGTAGCAGAACTGTTTTTCACAGACAGATAGGGCACAACACCTTTACCTTCACACATGCCTCTGAAACGTCTGTCGTGAACCAATTCAATGCTGAATTGTGGACCATTCCTAATGCCGAATCAGGAGACGTTTTACTGTTTCCTAGCTACCTGTACCACGAAGTCCCCACTAACAAGGGTACAACTAGAATAAGCGTCGCTTTCAACGCAATTCCTAGAGAGATCAGATCACATGATTACAGCGTTTGCTTAGAGTAAAGGAGCACTATTTTATTGGTGTAAAACTACTTTTTAGCAACCTGAACTTGCTGTAAAATGACGTGCCTTGGTCAATATGAGGCTCGTCGCTCATCAAGCCGGTGACTTCGATCCTTCGCCAGTTAGGTACTTCGGTAACAACCCTTTTCGTGAAAACAGGCAAGATGTCAGGTGGCCATTCTGCATCAGGTTCACAAAACGGACATACCTCTAGCGGTTTTTTAGTTAGCACAAAAAATTTCGCACCCGCTTTCAAAACTGGTGCCATAAACCCTTCGATTGTAACCCATTGTTTGTCAGTTTCTGAAATCACTTCCGACAAGTTTCCATCCTTGTCGTAAATGTCCTCGAATTTCAGAGTGACATTTTCACCAAAGGCGGACAGTGGCGACAACAATAAAAATGTACTTAAAAACAATATTTTAACAATCGAAATCTGATGGGCGTGTCTCATTTCCGTGCTCCTGTGTCAACTTCACGCAAGTTATTCAAGTCCTCCACACCTGAATGTGGATCTCTACTTTTCGAAGGCATCATTACCTGACTGCAATTATTCAACACACCCACTAACCATCACCATATATGTTGTATTTGTTTCGCGACCGATGATCTGGCATGAACTTCGATCAGGACTAAGACCAATCCTGTCGACAGTGAAGGATCCGATAAATGAATAATCATCAAGGTTCTCAATGGTGACGATATCGCCAACGAAAGTCTGAATAGTGTTCAAAGTAATATGACTATGTGTAACGCACTTATTAGATTTCATGGAACACAGGTTAAGTGACACTGCATCATGCCACCGTGCTAATTCCAGAACCGTTTCGCCTAACGCTGCCGAAGCGATTAGCGAAAAATATCCGAAAACAAAAAATCAAATACCCGTTGTCATTAGCCATACTCCACTGTCTGAATATTAATTCATCTCAGCATTAAAATCGATGGCCACAACTAATTTTCATTAAAACGTAATACATCGAAATGAAATCAACGAGTAATCTTATAATCCATCAAATAAGTTTTAACGCTCGCGTTACGTGATGTGATTAACGCAAAGTATTTTAATGGTTGGCCTTGTTGTTAAGATGAAAAAAGGCGGTGACATGTTTTCAAGATGTTTCCTCTCATGTTTTTTAGCCTTTATTTGCCTATTAGTTAGCGTGAGGAATTCTGAAGCTAATATTGATATCGTAGTATCCATAAAGCCTGTGCACTCACTTGTTGCCGCCGTTATGGATGGAATTGCGAAGCCTCACCTTTTGATCGATGGTTTTGGAACTCCACACAGTTACGCTCTGAAACCCTCGGATGCGAAACGACTCCAAATGGCCGACTTGATATTTTGGATTGGTCCTTCGATCGAATCCTTCCTCACAAAACCTCTTGCGGCTCTACCAAAAAAAGCAGATGTCGTCACATTGATGGAAACCCGCGGATTGAAAAAAATTATGCTTCGCACAGGTGGAACGTTCGATGACCATGAGCACAAAGATCGGAATGGAAAACGCGCTAACACAAACAAACAAGAAAACATCAGGCACACAGGCCATGTTCACGAAAAATATGATGAACACCTAATTAACGATGGTTTTGATCCACATATTTGGTTGGATCCAATCAATGCAAAGGTTCTCGTGCATCACATCACAGAGTGGCTTGTGATCTCAGATAGCCAAAATGCTGTCACCTACCTATCAAATTCGAAATTATTACTTAGTGAACTTGACAGCCTTATCGAACAAGTGGGCGCTCAGTTAACAAACGTTAAGCATGAAAACTACATCGTTTTCCATGATGCTTACCAACATTTCGAGGCAAGATTTGATATCCCGGCTGCCGGTGCAATAACCATCTCACCAAACCAGCCGCCCGGTGCCAATCGCTTACGGGAAATTCAGAGAAAAATTCACAACACAGCTTCTATTTGTGTTTTTGCCGAACCGCAATTTGAACCAACTATGGTTACTTCGTTATCTGAATTACTGAATGTTCGCACTGGCATTATTGATCCAATTGGTGCCTCGATTAATAGAGGGCCAGGACTTTATTCGAAACTTCTGTTGAATATGGCTGGGTCAATCAAAGACTGCCTTTCTCCAACGATTTAGGTTCTTTTGAAGATTATGAATGGCAAAAATGTTGAAGCTCTAGGGCCACAAGAGTTACCGAACCCAAACCCACTGAAGTGAGTTTTTGCAAATGAAAATCAATCCCATTTATCGAGTTGTGATTGCCTTGATAGTGGCTACCGTGGGGATTTTGGCTGCCTCAGGGATAATCAATTACAGGATGACAAAAACTTACGACCAGCTAAGCCTAGGTTTTTTTAACCAGCAACTTCAGAAACCTATCGATGCTGAGATTTTGGACAGGATTAATTTATTCGAACCTAAATTGAAAACAGCCTCATATGATGCGGCACAATCAGCCAATTTGAGAAAAGCAAGTTTAATTTATTTGGATTTAAAAACCGCGCCGGCTGAGAGCTTTGACCCAGAAGAGGCAACAAACAAAAAAAATAGTTTGGGCCCGGCTTTAGGGAATGTGAGATTAGAAACTAGAAAATTAATGGATACTGCTATCTTGTCCGCAGATGAAAATGTCAGCGTGAGAGGCTTAGCTTATATCCTCAAGGAAGAAAAGAATATCACCTTTGCTGAATGGAAAAATGCATGGCTTACATCCTGAGGGAAGACAAACATATCACCTTGGCTGAATGGAAAAAGCCACCCGAGGAGTATGATAAGTTTCCCGCTGAATTGATAAAAAAAATAGTGGAGCGGAAAAAAGCACATAGATTTTTAATGCCAGTATTCTATTGGATCGATAACGGAATACCAACGGTAACATCGGTTGTTCCAATTGGAAGATTTGATTATTCAGGGTATCTTCTAGTTCATGCCAGCTTGCTTGAAATGTTAGATACGCTCGATAAAAAATTAGGTGCGGAAATTCAATTTCTGACGGCAAAAGATGAAAAATTAATCGACACACTTCCAAATATAATTGTCTCTAAGGAAGCCAAAACTACGGAATTTCTTGCTCCACTCAAAAGTCCCCCCAAAAACACCTATGGGTTGGAAATTAATGATAGACCTTCTAACCAATTAGCAACCATTAAAGTGGTAGCTGATATCTCTGAACTGGACGCCAAGCTTTCTTCTGTCAGAACAGAATCTTTCATTCTCTTTGCTGCAGTGGTTGTTTTGATTGCGGTAATTGCTGATGGCTTAGTTATATTTCTATTTCGCAGAGTGTTTCTAAAACAAGTTGCCGCTGAGGAAGAGATTCAAAAATCTATCCGTTACGCTGGACGTATACAAAGAACATTGCTCCCTAAGTTTGACCCTAAAATAATCGATATGGATGTTATATGGCAGCCGCGGGACATAGTTGGCGGTGATTTATATATGATCCAAGAATCAGATGAAAAACTCATAATCGTGGTCATAGATTGCACAGGTCATGGCGTTCCAGGAGGATTTCTTTCAGCTGTGGCCCATTCTGTCGTGGATAGGGTTATTGCAGACACCAGGTATAAAGATGCTGGAGAGTATCTATCGGCGATAAATACCTTATTGAAGGAGCTTTTAAATCAGAAAGATAAAGAATCCGCTACCTCTAATGAAGGTCTTGATGGGCTTATATTCGTGTACGATAAAGAATTGAGGGTGGCGACTTTTTCTGGGGCTGCGTCAAGTTTATACTTGGCTTCGCCAGGTCAGCCTGTATGTTTGAGGCATAAGAACCCCAATAAATTATGAATTCCCTTCTGAAACGGTTGAGGTTGGGCCTTTCATCTACACCATGAATACTGATGGAATAAGCGATACCATGAATTCTGAAAAAAAGCCTTTAGCGTTTGGTAAAAAGAGACTGGTTGCTGAATTAGAAAAAAACATGAGCTTGGACCCAAAACGAACAAACAAACTCGTTATGGACGCGTTGAATGAATATAAGGGGCCTGCTCCGTTTCGTGATGACATAACTTTATTCTCGTTTGTTTTCAATAATGAGGTTTTCAAGCAAAGTTAGACAAAACTTGAGTTGTGAGATTGGGTGATATGTATAAATTTATACTAACGGTAGTGGTATTACTTAATTTATCCGTGAATGCATTTGCGCGAGAAAATGTGAAAATTGTTGGCTCGTCTACGATTTTCCCATTCTCTAACACTGTCGCAGATTACTTTGATAAAGAGGATATTTTTCCGGAACCAATCATTGAATCAACTGGCTCAGGGGATGGAATCAATTTGTTCTGTAAGGGCATAGGGATTGAGTTTCCTGATATCGTTGCTTCTTCAAGAAGGGTCACAGAGGAAGAGATCCACGATTGTAAAAAAAACGGTGTCAATAAATTCACTGAATTAAAAATTGGGTATGATGGAATAGCATTTGTCACATCGGGCGACATGGCAGGGAAAATCCTTACCTTGAACAATATTTGGAGAGCGTTATCTCCATATGGCGGTCCGAACAAGCAACGAAATGTAGGACTGCCTCAAGTTTGGTCTGAGATTGACGAAGATCTTCCTGAAAGAGCAATAAAAGTTATACTACCCCCGCCAACATCGGGGACAAGAGCTTCATTAATAGAATTGGCAATGCAAAAAGGGTGTTTATTCCAAAGTAGCGCTGCGGCGAAGTGTGACCAGCTTAAAGAAGACAGTTCAATAATGGAGGGAACAGAGGACGACTTTGCTTTAATTGGTTATGCCTACCTTAGCTCCAATGCAAACACTATTTCGGCACTTAGTATAGATGGGATATTGCCGTCATCAGAAACAATTCAGAAAAGAACTTATCCGCTTTCGCGACCCCTTTTTCTATATGTAAAAAATAGGCACGTCGAGATTATACCTGGAATGGAGGAGTTTTTATTTGAATTCACCTCTGACGCGGCGTTGGGAACTAAGGGATATCTAATCAATAAAGGCCTTGTACCTATGACCAATGACGAGTTGAAAGCCGAGAGTTACAAAGCCACGTCAGAAATATATGAAAAGTAGCAAACCATTTGTTTTGGAAAAGTCAAAAATGAAAACCAACCAACTTTTTGAGCATGAGATGAGTGTCGTATCTACGGCTGAAAAAGTGAGCGCGGAGATTGGCGCTGCAATTAAGCATGACGATTTTAAATTGATCCTAGCAGAATATAAGAAACTCCTAAAGACGACTTCAAGATTAGTAAGGCATTCTGATAGAATGGAAACTAACCTCAATATATCAGCGAAAGAAGCTCGAGAAAAAAGTGAACAATTAGAAGCGTTATCAAATCAGCTCGCTAAATATCTATCCCCTCAGGTTTATGATTCAATATTCAGTGGCACGAGGGAAGTTGCTTTGACGAGTTCGAGAAAGAAACTCACAATATTTTTTTCTGATATTGTGGAATTTACAAAACTTTCCGAGAACATTGAATCTGAGGAGCTGACAGGTCTACTTAATTGTTACCTAACAGAAATGTCGCATGTTGCTCTAAAACATGGCGCAACTATTGATAAATATATTGGTGATGCAATTGTAATTTTTTTCGGGGATCCAAAATCCAAGGGCATTAAAGAAGACGCGTTGAGCTGTGTCAAAATGGCAATCGAAATGAAGTCTAAAATGTTTGAGCTCAGGAACCACTGGAAGACGTTTGGGTTGGAAGAGCCACTGCAATCACGAATGGGTATACATACCGGCTTCTGCACTGTTGGAAATTTTGGTTCAGAAAACAGGATGGATTACACCGTAATAGGCAGTGGAGTAAATCTTGCATCTCGCTTAGAGTCAGCCTCTGAACCGGATAAAATCCTTATGTCGTACGACACTTATAATTATGTTAAGGACACTATTCCGTGTGTTGAAAATAAACCAATTGTGGCAAAAGGTTTCTCTGAGCCAATAAGAACATTCTCTGTAATTGATGAACTGGAAAATAAAAAAATAATTTCAATAACTATCGGAGATAACAGGTTAGATGCTTCTATGGAAAACCTAACTAAAGACCAGCTTGAAAAACTTAAACTGGAACTAAGTTCTGCCTTAGAAAGCATTGATTTTCATACAAAATAAATCTTATTTTTAATTCCACACTTTGAAAATAAATAATATTTTTCCTTGTTCTTCCACAAATTCAAAATCCCATTTAGTACTTTTTCTAGCTATGTCTATAAAGCCTAAACCTGCCCCCTTGCTCCCTTCTGGAGGGCCATCTTTAAGACGACTTCTGTAAGCAGATTTAAGTTCAGCACTATCCATTTTTCTCAGTGCCTCAAGGTTTCTCGTAAGCGTGTCTTTTTGGTTTTCATCAACCGCATTTACGGCTTCCACCAAAACGCTGTTGTCTGACATGCTTAAAGCAACGGTGCCGACACCAGAAGTTTGATCGTCTTGCGTTGTTTTTTCTGAAGAGTACCTAATTATATTTTGGGCTTGTTCAACGAAGTTTCCAAATACCTTTTTCTCAGTTCGTTCGTCCCCCGCATTCTCACCAATTTCTAGCCTTACGGCTACTGAAATTGCAGTCAGGATCTTTTCAGTTAGTGGCCCTGAATAACAAAAAAATGTTTTCCGCTTTAGTAGTAAATTATGAAGTTCGTCAGTTTTCATTAAATTTCCTGCATTATAAATGTAGCATTCTCAACATCTTCCATGAAATCTTCCCCAGCCTCTTGCATTGAGTCATCATCGCTCCTGTAATTCCATTTTATTTGAACGTCCAAACCATCGGCTGCCGCTTCATCAACAGCGTCAAATATATCGAAAAGAAGTTTTGCTGAAGAACTGTTGAAGTAGTATAGCTCCAGCTCAAGAACGAAACTTTCAACTCTGGATAATGCATCGCCTATTTCTTTCATTATCGGGCCAGAAAGTTCGGATATATCTTCAGGGTAACATTCGCCCTTTATAAGACAATGCCCGTCCTGAATCTCGATAAATGGTGATCGTGAAGTCGCTGCGATTTTCATGTCTTGATTTTAGCAATAAACTCCAGCTTCGATATTACATTTATGTGAAAGTTAAATGTCTGTTTTGGTCAACTAATTGCTAAGGCGTTCTAAATAGTTTTGTGAGTTTTTTCACAAATGAGTCCACATCTGAATCGGTTTTAATAGTTTGACGAGGTTACGGCTGGCGTCGATTATCGTGGCAATTTCGTTGTGCACCGAGAAGCGTTGTCTGCTAACTGTTGTCTAACGTAGGTTTAGACTGAAACTTAAAAATATTGATCGACAGAAATATTTAGACTTTTTCTCCGGCCGCAGCTTTTCAGATGCCGTCAACTAGCGCTTTTGTTTCAAAACATGCGATCTGGGTCTTCAGAATTTGACAAAATTTTCCCGATGATCAATTGCTTGCTTCAAAAATTTGGTAAGACAACGTACTGTTTGGTTATTTTCAGACGACAAATTTCCAAAACTACCATCTTTTTGAGAGAGATCTATGGCGCCTATTCTGTCCATACGCAATCTTTGTAAATCTTATGGTGATGGTGCCGAGGCGCTGAAGGGCATTTCGCTGGACATTGAGGAGGGTGAGGTGATCGCCCTGCTTGGCCCGAACGGTGCCGGCAAGACGACGTTGATTTCCACAATTTGTGGGCTGGTGCGACCGACAGCTGGCAGCGTGAAAGTCAAAGGGTTCGATATCATCGATGACTACCGTGAGACGCGCGCTCTGATCGGCCTTGTACCGCAGGAAATTATGCTGGAGAGCTTTCAGAAGGTTAAGGATGCGTTCCATCACTCGCGTGGCCTGTTCAACAAACCGCGTGATCAGGCCCGTGTCGACAGCCTGCTGAAAAAACTGTCCCTCTGGGACAAGCGTGATTCGCAGAATATGACCCTGTCCGGCGGAATGCGGCGGCGCGTCATGATCGGAAAGGCGCTAAGCCATGAACCACGCATCCTGTTTCTTGACGAGCCGACAGCCGGGGTTGATGTCGAACTGCGCAAAGAGATGTGGGACATCGTCAGCGAACTGAAGCATGACGGGGTCACAATCATCCTGACAACGCATTACATCGAGGAAGCCGAGGCGATTGCCGAACGCGTTGGTGTTATCAATGGCGGTGAGCTGTTGCTTATGGAAGACAAGGACACGCTGATGCGCAAGATGGGGTCGAAGACGCTGCGCATCGACCTTCAGGAATCAATCGAGGCGATACCGGCAGCGCTGGCAGAATACGAGCTGACGCTGGAGGGTGGCGGCGAGACATTGCTTTATACCTATGATTCGACCGAAGAGCGGACCGGCATCACCCGGCTGCTGGCCAGCGTCAATACCAGCGGACTGCGCATTCGTGATGTACAGACGTCGCAGAGTTCGCTTGAAGATATTTTTGTCAATCTGGTGCGAGACTGAACCGATGAATTTTCACGCAATGAAAGCCATCTATGTTTTCGAAATGGCGCGGACATTTCGCACGATTGTACAGAGCATTGTATCGCCGGTCATTTCGACCTGTCTGTATTTCGTTGTCTTTGGCACCGCCATCGGATCACGAATAGAACAGGTGGACGGTGTGGCCTACGGGTCTTTCATCGTGCCGGGCCTGATCATGTTGTCGGTGCTGATGCAGAGCCTTACCAACGCGGCATTCGGCATCTATTTTCCGAAATTCATGGGTACCATGTATGAGTTGATGTCAGCGCCGGTTTCACCGTTTGAGGCCGTCATTGGCTATGTCGGCGCGGCTGCCACCAAGTCGCTGATGATCGGGTTGATCATCCTTGGCACGGCGCATCTGTTTGTACCGATCCAGATTTTGCATCCGGTCTGGATGATATCCTTTCTGATTCTGACCTGCGTGTCCTTTGCGATGTTCGGCTTTATTATCGGCATCTGGGCAAAGAATTTCGAACAGCTGAACCTGATACCGATGCTGATTATCACACCGCTGGTGTTTCTTGGTGGCAGCTTTTATTCGATCGATATGCTGCCGCCGGTCTGGCAGAAGATTTCGCTGTTCAACCCGGTTGTCTATCTTGTGTCCGGCTTCCGCTGGTCCTTCTTCGGATCGGCTGATGTGGCTGTGGCTGTCAGCCTTGGCGCGGTAGGCGGCTTTATGCTTTTATGCCTTGGCGTGATCTGGTGGATCTTCAAGACAGGCTATCGTCTAAAAGCATAGGGCGAAGCTGCGGGTCAGATTCAACGCTGCGGGTCAGATTCAACATGGGGCAAAGCACAAAAAAGCCCTCACCCGGAGGAAAGGTGAGAGCTCTTCTGCTACGAAACCGTACTGCCAACGCAGAACCCCGTGCGGCACTGGCGTTGGCATCACGTAAGTAATACTGACCTTTTGTGGAAACAAACACTGCTAAGAATGCACGGTTGATGTGCAAAAAACGCATCACATCAGTTTGATATTATCCATTTTGCGGGCAGCGCTTTTTCGACGACATGTCTGGCATTTGGCAGATCATTTGTCTGGGCGCGGGTAGTCGCATCGGATTCGGACATGCCCTGGTCGCGCCAGCGCTGGATCAATCTGGCTTCCAGAACGTCTGGCGGCACATCAAGCCAGATGCTCGCGTCCCATTTGGCGCCAAGATCGCGCCAACCTGCTGTATCAAACAGCAGATAATTGCCTTCGAACAGCAGCACTGATGTGCCGGCGGGCACATGGCCACCTGCCGCAACAACACTGTCAGAATCCCTGTTGAAGGTTGGAAACATCGTCACCGCGCCGCGTTTCAGATTGTCGACAAGCTGGCTGAAGCCGGCGCGATCGAATGTGTCAGGGGCCCCTTTTCGTGACAGCAAACCGCGGTCCTGAAGCACGCTGTTGTCCAGATGAAAGCCATCCATCGGCACAACGCAGCAGGACGGGCCGATATGCGCTGCCAGTGCGGCGGAAAATGTGGACTTGCCGCTTCCGGGTGGGCCGGCAACAGCGACTGCCAGCAAGCCGCCAGCTGCTGAAAGAGACAGAATTTCCGATGCGATTCGGCTGATATCGGCTGGTGATGACTGTCTTTCAAATGCCATGTTGCCTGCCTGTAAACTCTGCTTTTTTCGATTTTGTTTTCATAATTACCATATAGCTGACTTGCCCTGAACTTTACACGCGTTAATATTGCCAGCAGACGGACCGGGCAGTCGCCCGGCGGCAATGGCACCTCTGCTGGAAATTGTAATGAGTCAAAACAACATCAGGAACATGGATGAATTCGCGGCTCTCTGCGGTATTTCCCGTCCCACGATTTCCAAATATTTCTTTGATCCGAACAGTGTCAGGCCGTCGACGCGTGACCGGATTGAGGCAGCGCTGAAGGAATATGATTATCGCCCGAACATCTATGCGATGAATCAAAACAGGCGCCTGACCAAGAATATCGGCATTGTGGTGCCGTATCTTGCCGACCCCTTCTTTGCCGAAATTGCGCGGGTGATCGAACGGCGCTGTATTGATGCCGGCTTCACGCCAACGCTGTTTTCATCACATGGCGACCAGAACCAGGAGATTGCCATTCTGGATACGTTGCGGTCACTGCGCCCCGCCGGTGTCCTGCTCGCACCATTGGGGCGGGCGTCGGACAAGGCACAGATCGAGGAATTTTGCCGCGATGTGCCGACGATCCTGTTTGACAGTAATATTGAGGGCGTAGGGGCCGCCTTTGTTGGCTCCGACAATTTCAGTTTCGTTTCACAAACTGTTGAATATCTGAGCAGAACGGGGAATGTGCCCTGTTTCTTCGAGATGCGGGACCCGGCCAATCCTAATGCCAACAAGCGCCGCCATGCCTATCTTGAAATGATGCGCCGGCTGAATCTTGAACCGCATCTGGTCAAGATTGATGGCGCTGGCTGGGGCTTTGAGGAAATTGGCCGCCTGGGTGCATTGAAGGTGCTGAAAGAAGGTCTTCTGCCGACCGATACAGTGTTGTGCAGCAATGACCGGCTGGCGATCGGGTTTCTGTCTGCGTGCCATGAATTGGGGATCAGGGTCGGTCGGGACGAGGATTGCACGATTCGCCTCGCCTCGCATGATGATCATCCCTATTCCCGTTTCACCTGCCCGTCACTGACAACAGCTGCGCATGATTATGAGGCTGTGTCAGATCATGCGGTGGAGACGCTGTTCAGGTTGATTGATGCGGGCGGCGCGCTGGAAACACGCGAGGAAACATTGTTTGCAGCGCGTTTGATCATGCGCGGGTCTGCCTAGGCCTGAAAATCTGCTGGCGCGGCATGACGCCCGCTGAATGATAGTGCCACCCAGCACAGATATACGTCTTTTTCGACTGAAAGCCACGGGTTGCAGTATAAGGGACCTGCCCGGAGCGGGTGTCTGACAAGCAGCTTTTATTTACGCGCGTCAAAATTATATTGACGCGGGAAAAGATTTCTGTGCTGTATTTTCCGGTATGACATTCAGGAGGAATAAAATGCAACTTACCAAATTTGTCTGCACGGCAACTGCTGCCACGCTTCTTGCGTGTGGTGTTGCCCAGGCTGACACACTCACTATCGCAACTGTAAATAATGGTGACATGATCCGCATGCAGGGTCTCACCGATGACTTCACCGCAAAGACAGGCCACAAGGTCGAGTGGGTGACGCTTGAAGAAAACGTGTTGCGTCAGCGCGTAACGACAGACATCACCACCAAAGGCGGTGCTTTCGACATCATGACGATCGGTATGTATGAGACACCGATCTGGGGCAAGAATGGCTGGCTGGTACCGCTTAACGATCTCAGCGCAGGCTACAATGTCGACGACATCCTGCCTGCAATGGCTGGCGGTCTCAGCTATGACGGTACACTGTTCGCAGCACCGTTCTATGGCGAAAGCTCGATGATCATGTATCGCACGGACCTGATGGCGAAAGCCGGTCTGGAGATGCCAGCAGCACCGTCTTGGTCTTTCATTGCAAAAGCTGCACGCGAGATGACAGACCGTGATAACGAAATCAACGGCATCTGCCTGCGGGGCAAGGCCGGTTGGGGCGAGGGCGGTGCCTTCATCACAGCCATGTCAAACTCGTTTGGCGCGCGCTGGTTCGACGATGAGTGGAATGCCCAGTTTGACACACGCGAATGGTCAGACACACTGAACTTCTACGTGAACATGATGAATGATGCGGGTCCTGCCGGATTTGCAACAAACGGCTTCAACGAGAACCTGTCACTGTTCCAGCAAGGCAAGTGTGGCATGTGGATTGATGCCACTGTAGCGGCATCGTTTGTCACCAACCCGAAGGATTCAACTGTTGCTGACAAGGTGGGCTTTGCGCTGGCACCTGACAACGGCATGGGTGTTCGTTCAAACTGGCTGTGGGCGTGGGCTCTGGCAATTCCTGCCGGCACCCAGAAAGAAGCTGCTGCCAAGCAGTTCATCGAGTGGGCCACATCAAACGGCTATATTGAGCTGGTTGCTGCCAACGAAGGTTGGGCAAACGTGCCTCCGGGCGCTCGTACATCGCTGTACGAGAATGCAAACTACAAGGATATTCCGTTTGCCAAGATGACCCTGGATTCGATCCTGTCGGCCGATCCGAACAACTCGACCGTCGATCCGAGCCCATATGTGGGTATCCAGTTTGCGGCCATTCCTGAGTTTGCCGGTATCGCAACCGAAGTCAGCCAGGAATTCTCGGCTGCCTATGCAGGTCAGCAGACAGTTGAAGAGGCATTGGCCAAGGCGCAGGCCCTGACCAACGATGCCATGGAAGCTGCCGGCTATCGCTAGGCTTTGATTATGTGCCGGGGGGCGGTTCGCCGCCCCCCGGATTTGCCGCTGGGCGTCCAGCGTTGCATTTTATGTATTGATTGATCCATCCACCCATCCACGCCGGTAATGAAGGACCCGTCTCTGTGGCCACGCAGCACTCCCGATCGATAGCCAGACTGATGATGGCACCCGCTGTTGTCCTGCTTCTTGGCTGGATGCTCGTGCCACTGACAATGACGCTGTTCTTTTCTTTCAAGAAATATCTGCCGCTTCGCGGGGGCGACCTGGGCTGGGTCGGATTTGAGAACTATGTGCGGTTCGTCTCCTCCAGCTCGTTCTGGCCCGCTGTTGGTACCACATTATTGATCGTTGGCGGCGTTCTGGTGATCACTGTGTTGCTGGGGATCGCGCTTGCCCTGTTGCTTGATCAGCCGATCTGGGGCCAGGGCATCGTGCGCATTCTGGTGATTGCCCCGTTCTTTGTCATGCCGACCGTGTCCGGCCTGGTCTGGAAGAACATGTTCATGGACCCGGTGAACGGCTTTTTCGCTCATATCTGGCGATTATTCGGGGCTGAACCGATACAATGGCTCAGCCATGCATCGATGCCGTCACTGGTGATGATCATCAGCTGGCAATGGCTGCCATTCGCCACGCTGATCTTGCTGACAGCTATCCAGTCGCTGGATTCCGAACAGCTGGAGGCGGCCGAGATGGATGGCGCACGGCCCGTTGGCCGGTTCTGGTTCATCACCCTGCCGCATCTGGCGCGGGCGATTACCGTCGTCATTCTTATTCAGACGATCTTTCTGCTGTCGATTTTTGCCGAGATATTCGTCACGACCGCGGGTGCGTTCGGCACCAAGACCCTGACCTATCTGATCTTTCAGCGTGTGCTGGAAAGCCAGAATGTGGGGCTGGGATCCGCTGGCGGGGTTTATGCCATCATTCTGGCCAACATCGTGGCGGTGTTCCTGCTGCGCATAGTTGGCAAGAATCTGGACGCATAGGCAGGCGGGATCATGGCACGCGCAACCAGCAACAGACAGAAACTGATCACCAGCATCATCGCATGGGCGGCGGCTATTGTGATCTTCTTCCCGATCCTGTGGATCATTGTTCTGTCCTTCAAGGCAGAAGGTGATGCGATCAGAACGCCGCTGGGGGTGCTGACATCATCCTGGACGCTTGATAGTTATGCGGTGGTTCAGGATCGTTCGGACTATCTGAAGCACTTTTTCAACTCGGTAATCGTCGCGGTCGGCTCGACGCTGCTCGGCATTCTGGTGGCGGTTCCTGCTGCCTGGTCAATGGCATTTGTGCCGTCAAAGCGCACGCGCGGCATCCTGATGTGGATGCTGTCGACAAAAATGCTACCGGCAGTTGGCGTGCTGTATCCGATCTATCTGCTGTTCATCCAGCTGGGCATTCTTGACAGCCGCACTGGTCTGGTAATTGTGCTGATGCTGATCAATCTGCCGATCATCGTGTGGATGCTGTACACCTATTTTCGGGAAATTCCGGCAGAGATTCTGGAAGCGGCACGGATGGACGGGGCCGGCATGCGGGCAGAGCTGCTTTATGTTCTGACTCCGATGGCGATTCCGGGCATCGCCTCGACAATGCTGCTGAATGTGATCCTGGCCTGGAACGAGGCATTCTGGACGCTGAACCTGACAGCCGCCAAAGCAGCACCGCTGACAGCTTTCATCGCCAGCTATTCCAGTCCCGAAGGGCTGTTCTACGCAAAACTCAGCGCGGCATCGGTGATGGCCATCGCACCGATCCTTGTCATGGGCTGGTTCAGCCAGAAGCAGCTGGTGCGCGGCCTGACATTCGGCGCGGTCAAATAGGAAAACGCAGATGAAACAGATACAGCTCAAACAGGTCTCGAAACGTTTCGGTGATGTCGAGGTTATCCCGCCGCTGGATCTGGAGATCGAGGATGGCGAGTTTGTTGTCTTCGTTGGCCCGTCGGGCTGCGGCAAGTCAACCTTGCTGCGCCTGATTGCCGGTCTTGAAGATGTCACGTCGGGTGCTGTCATCATCAATGGTGAAGATGCGACGGGCATTCCGCCGGCGCGCCGCAGCCTTGCGATGGTGTTTCAGTCCTATGCACTCTACCCGCATATGTCGGTGCGCAAGAATATTGCCTTTCCCCTGCGTATGGCCGGCCTCGGCAAGGCTGAGCAAAATCGCCGAGTCGAAGATGCGGCGAATGTCCTGAACCTGACCGAATATCTTGACCGCCGACCCGGCCAGCTGTCGGGTGGCCAGCGTCAGCGTGTTGCCATCGGCCGGGCCATTGTGCGTGAGCCAACAGCCTTTTTGTTTGATGAGCCACTGTCAAATCTGGATGCAGCACTGCGCGTTGGCATGCGCCTTGAAATCAGCGAACTGCACAAGCGCCTTGCTACCACGATGATCTATGTCACCCACGATCAGGTTGAAGCCATGACCATGGCCGACAAGATTGTTGTGCTGCAGCGTGGTGTGATTGAGCAGATCGGCAGCCCGCTGGAGCTGTATCGCAATCCGCAGAACATCTTTGTGGCCGGCTTTATCGGATCACCACGAATGAACCTGCTGGAGGGCAGTGAGGCCGCTGCACATAATGCGCATACCATCGGCATCCGTCCGGAACATATCTCGATCTCAACTGACAAAGGTGACTGGGAAGGTGTTGTCGGGGTTACCGAACATCTTGGCTCTGACACATTCTTTCATGTGAGTTGTCCAGCCTTCACCAATCCGTTGACGGTGCGCGCCGGCGGTGATGTGGACCTGTCCTATGGCACCAAGATTTTCCTGACGCCCGACAAGGCACATTTGCATCGTTTCGATGACAAGGGGCTTCGCTTGACATGACTCGTCTTGCTGGCAAATCGGCGCTGATCACAGGCGCGGGGCGCGGCATTGGCCGCCATTTTGCCAAAACCTATGCGGCTGAAGGCGCGCGTGTAGCCATCGGCGATATCGATTTTGAACGCGCCCGGACAACGGCGGCAGAGATCGGCGACGGTGCCATTGCGCTGGCCATGGATGTGACAAGCGAAGACAGCATAGAGGCAGCGGTTGATGCCGCACATGACAGTTTCGGCGGTATAGATATTCTGATCAACAATGCGGCTGTTTTTACTGCCGCGCCCCTTACCGAGATCACCCGCGCCGACTATCAGCAGGTGTTCTCGATCAATGTTGCTGGCACGCTTTTCACCATGCAGGCGGTGGCGCGCCGGATGATCAAAGATGGCCGGAAGGGCAAGATCATCAATATGGCCAGCCAGGCTGGACGGCGTGGCGAGCCACTTGTTGCTGTGTATTGCGCCACCAAGGCAGCTGTCATCAGCCTTACCCAGTCGGCCGGTTTGAACCTGATCCAGCATGGCATCAATGTGAATGCAATCGCCCCCGGCGTTGTCGATGGCGAACATTGGGACGGCGTGGATGCCTTTTTCGCCAAATATGAAAACAAGCCGGAAGGTCAGAAAAAGCGGGAAGTCGGGGCTGGCGTGCCGTTTGGGCGCATGGCTACCCCGCAGGACCTTGTCGGCATGGCTGTGTTTCTGGCAAGTGACGAGGCCGATTATATCGTGGCCCAGACCTATAATGTGGATGGCGGACAATGGATGAGCTGATGGAACTTGCCGAAAAGGAAATCAGTGCCACCCCGCTGACGGCCGCAACGCTCGACAAACTGCCTGCAGGTATGGCGCGTCCGCTTTATGACCGGCAGATGCTGAGCCCGGGTATCGTGCATATCGGTGTTGGCAATTTTCACCGCGCGCACCTGGCCTGGTACGTCCACCGACTGATGCAGCAGGGCGGCGCCACAGACTGGGCCATCATTGGCGCGGGCGTGCGTGAAAATGACAGGATAATGCGCGAAAAACTGCTGGATCAGGACTGCCTGACAACCCTGATTGAACTTGATCCTGATGGCCGGCAAGCCACCGAGATCATCGGATCGATGATCGATTACCTGCCTGTCGAAGATGACAACCAGTCGCTGATCACCGCCATGGCTGACCCGCGCATTCGCATTGTGTCGCTGACCATCACCGAAGGTGGTTATTTCCTTGATCCGGAAACAGGTGGGCTTGATGTTGCGCATCCTGATATTCGCCATGATGCGGAAAACCTTGATCGGCCCCGCACCGCCTTTGGGGCTATGGTCGCCGCGTTGCGTATCAGACATGCCAATGGCATCGCGCCGTTCAGCGGGCTTTGCTGCGATAATCTGCTGGGCAATGGCGAGATATTGCGCCAAAGCGTTGTCGGGTTGGCGAGGCTCGTTGACCCCGAGCTTGCAAGCTGGATAGACAAAGATGGCGCATTTCCCAATTCGATGGTGGATTGCATCGTGCCTGCCACCGGATCGCACGAACGGGAACTGGCCAGACGCATCGGGGTGGATGACGCGGTTCCGGTCACGCATGAAAATTTCCGGCAATGGGTTGTTGAAGACAATTTTTGCGCTGGGCGGCCGGACTGGGAACAGGCCGGTGCTGAATTTTCCGATCGTGTTCACGAATATGAAGCGCAGAAAATCCGTATGCTGAATGGCGGCCATCAATTGCTTGCCAATGTTGGCGAGGTCATGGGCATCAACACGATTTCCGGAGCCATGGCCAATCCGCTGATCCATGCCTTTTTCCGCAAGGTGCAAACCGAGGAGATCACCCCGCATGTCCCGCATCTGCCGGCTATGTCGGTGACGTCCTATCTCGACATGATCGCCAGACGCTTTGCCAATCCGGCCATTGTTGACACCACCCGGCGTGTTGCCTTTGACGGTTCGGCGCGCCATGTCGTGTTCATTCTTCCCTCAATCCGTGATGGGCTTGAAGCCGGCATGGATGTGACCGGACTGGCCCTTGTCGAAGCGATCTGGGCACGCATGTGTGCTGGCACGCGTGAGGATGGCAGCCATATCGAACCGAATGATCCGATGTGGGATATGCTGAAAGACACTGCGATGAACGCGCGCAACACCCCGTTATGCTGGCTGCAGATGACCCCCATCTATGGCGACCTTGCGGCCAACAAGCGCTTTGCAGATGCGTTCGCGGCATGGCTGGCCAGCCTGTATCGCAATGGTGTTGAGGCAACAATACGCCACTATGTGGATCAGACGACCCCCGCCTGACACCCGCCTTACACCCACCTGCAAGCTGGTCTTGTTCAGCATGCCCGCTTTCTGCTGCCAGACAAAAAGTGAAATTGGGCTTGGGAATCCGTTGCGTGCATCATACCATTGTACGCAGGCGATCATGTTGTCGTTATGACGCTGGTGGCTGTTGAAATAGCCAGGCCGCAGGGCGGGCAATCATCGCCGTTGGCTGGACAATCAGACCCGTATTCATGGGAGACCCATATTCATGAAAAACAAGCGACGCCTTGTGATCATGCTGACTTACGCGACAGCGGTTTTTCTGGCTGCAAAGGCGCAGAGTACTATTCAGGGGCTGACAAACCAGATCATTTTCGGCGCGATCTATCTGGGCCCCGCGGTTATCCTGCATCTGCTGATCAACCGGTTCTGGGGCGAAGACAAGTCGGGCACATCATCCGAATGACTTGACCGTCACGTTTCGCTATTTTCTGGCGCTACAGACGCATGCAATGCCGATAAATGGCCGTGTGACGCGTCAGGCTTCGGGCAGCCCGGCCTTGGCAAGCCCGCCCATTACAAAGTCCTTGCAGATGGTCGGCACCACCTTTTCATAGTCAGCAAGCGTTTTCACTTCCGGGCGCTGTTCGAGGAATGTGGCAAGGTGGGTCTTGGCCATGTCCAGATCACCGCTGTGTGCGTAAATTGCGGCGAGGTAGCCTTCATATCGACTGTGTGGCCTGAAGTTATTATGCTCTTTTGTATATTTCAGGGCATTTTCACTGTCGTCCATGGCCATGTAAATAAGGGGCAGAATAAAGTCATATTGTCTTTGTCGCGCAGGATCCATTTTCATCGCCTTGAAAACATGATCCAGAGCGTCTTCAAAGCGACCAAGGTTTGTAATCGCCAGCCCGTAATCGTGATTGCAGGCAGGGTGGTTCGGGTTCAGTTCCAGCGCGCGTTCCGCCAACTCAACGCGTTTGTCATAGTCGCGCTTGATATTATACGACCTGCTGAGCGCAATGACGGCTTCCGGATTATTTGGATCGATGTCAAAGGCCTTGTTGGCCATCTGATGATAAAGCGCCTCATTTTCAGCGCGCTTATCGGCGTATTCGCTGGAAAAGACCTTCCCGAAAAGCGAACGGCACACGAGGACATAGGCATCACAGAAGTCATTATCCAGTTCGATCGCACCTTTGCATTTCTCAACGACGTCTTCGTAATTTTCATCGTCACTGTTGAACATGCTGAGCGCCTGAAGATACAAATCCCATGCAGACAGGCTTGATGTTTTCTTTTGCGTGAGAAGTCGTTTCTGTTCCCGGCCGGTCACTGCCGGTGCGAGAAGCGCCACGATGGCCTGTGAGACTTCGTCCTGAACCTCGAAAATATCATCAAGCGGGCGGTCCCATTTCTGAGACCATACCTGCTCGTTATCTGCCCCACTGGTCAGGCTGGCAGTCACCCGGACCTTGTTGCCGCCTTTGCGCACACTGCCGGTCACCAGATATTCAGCGCCAAGCTCAACCGCAATCTGTGTGGCTGTACTGGCGGAATCGCGATAGGAAAAACTGGAATTTCGGGCAATCACCGGAAAGGTCTTCCAGCTTGATAGATTCGAGATGATATCTTCGGACAATCCATCAGCAAAATAGTCCTGATCGGGATCATTCGACTGGTTGATGAAAGGCAGAACGGCGATCGTTGGCGGCTTGCTTTCAGCATTTCCGGGTGCTGGTTGACTGGCTGACAATGTCCGCCGCTCGGCCGTGGTCATCTGGATATCGTAGGCCCAGACATCGGTATTCTTGACCCGCTGCTCGCCGATATCATCAAAGCTCAGATCCACTTTCTGACTTACAAAGTCATGGACGCTTTTTGAAAGACAGACGCCGCCCGGCTGGCTCAAAGCCTCAAGGCGTGCAGCAACATTCACCCCGTCACCATACAGATTGTCTCCTTCGACAATCACGTCGCCCATATTGATACCGACGCGGAACATCATCTTGGCGTCATCGTCGACCGAACTGTTGCGCTGTTCCACCAGTTTCTGGAATTCCGAGGCGCAGACAACCGAAGAGACGGCGCTCTGGAATTCGGCAAGGACAGCATCGCCGGCGGTGTTGAAAATCCGGCCACCATGCTCGGCAAACAGATTTTCCATTATGTCCTGACAGGCGCGAAAACTCCGCAGAGTTTCATCCTCGTTCGTCTCCATCATCTTGCTGAAGCCAACAACATCGGCAACAAATATGACGGCAATCTTGCGGACAATCGCATCAGACATAACACCCACCCTGAACCCATGCATACATGTCTAATATAGGTCGCGGCACGTGCTGTGCCAATGCGCATGTTGGCGCAATGAGCCCATGTTTTTTTCAAAGTCAGATTCTGGTCCGTTGCGTTGCCTGTCAGGGTATCATCAGCACACGCCCGGCAAGTGACGCGCCATGATCGGGATGATGCGCGTCAATGATCCGGCTGGTGTCAGGATCAACACCACCCCAGAAACTGATGCCCTGATGACAGACAAGGATGTCACCGCCGGAATCACCGCCAGCCAGAATCAGCCAGCCAGAATCAGGTTGCCCCGGGCGGTGGAAATTACCGAGTTTGCCAAGCTTTCAGGCATCGAACTGCTGTGAATATGTGCTGCAAATATTGCATCGCTGCAGTCTAATCATAGCATTTCCAGTCACCGCATGAAGCAGGCTACAACAACGGTGGATTTCGAAGCTCCTCCACGAAATTCACGGCTGCAAAGCCGTTCCTTTATACCGGTCGGACCCTGATGCCTGCATCGTGCGTGTCCGACCGGTCTTTTTTTCAGCTGTCTTCTTCGGTCTTTTTCTGCGGCAGGATCAGATCCACTGTTTTCAGCGCAACGAAGGCTGCAATCAGAATCATCACAGCTTCGATCAGCCCAAGCATGAAGGCCTTTTCCCCGAACATGCGGGTCGCCCCGGCAATGACGGCAACTGCCCAGACCAGTTTGGTGATCATACTTCTATAGTGTTGCACGGGTTTCCTCCTGTTTTGGACCTGTCCGATTATGCTCTTGGTGCTACGTTTTGATATGCATGAGATCAAGTGTGCCGCGAAGCAGCGTCACATCCCGCAACTGCCATTGTGATATGTCCTGTTCGCGCAGACCGTTGGCGCGATCTGCTGCGTCGTCGTCATCATAGACCGAGATGGTCATCACCGAGGTATCGGTTGTACGCATTGACAGCAGAACCTTTGCTTAGGTGAATATGGTGCTTGCGTTATCGGCATAGTGGGCGGCAAAGCGCGATGCCTCATCCTCGTCCTGAAATTCGCCGATTACAATACGCCCGACAGCCATCTCTGCCTCCTGAGATCCACATTACCGATCAAAAACCTGGCGCTGGCGCGACAAGTCCAGCTTTGTTGATATGATGGCATAGGCTGACGGCGGATTCGAGCATTGACTGTGTGCAGCGAATATATCCGTGGCCCGGCCATTGCCGGGACGAGAATGAGGCTTGGGAGCTGTGCATGTCTGGTGAACATGATCTTCAAACGCTGCTGATGAATATGACGGCGCGGCTGGCTCCGGATGTGTATGTCTTTGCAACAATTCCGCCAGATAGCGTGACCCCTGATGGTATAGAGGCCCTGATGCGATTTCACGAGGCTGAGGGCACAACCCTGATCCTGACACGTGAAGAAGCAATGGCCCGCCATATCGATCACAGCTTTGCCTGCCGGATGATCACCCTTGAGGTGCATTCCGCGCTTGAGGCGGTTGGCTTCATCGCCACCATTTCTGCTGCATTGGCGGCGCAGGGTATGGGGGTCAATCCGGTCGCCGGTTACTTCCATGATCATCTGTTTGTGCCGCAAGACCGCGCCGATGATGCCATGGCTGTTCTGGCTGAGCTGTCCTCGGCCGCTGCAAAGACGCACGGCTAGATTGCCCATACTGGTATTGCCAATTGCGCATCTGCTTTTTGCCAGCATGCTGATCCTGAAAAAAATCTAACATGAATCGGAAATGCGTCGTTACCATGTCATGGATGTAAAGCCAGCAACACATGCAAGACCCGATATGCGCCGCCGCCGGTATCCGCTCGCAGAACCGGTTGAAGAAGAGGTTGTTGATGAATTGTCGTCCGAGGCGCATCCATACACTGCTGTCTGGAAGACGCCGCAAGACTTCGGAACGATGACAACAGCCAGCTGGCTTGCCTTGCGCCAGCCGGTGTCTGGGAATGACAGCTAGGACGGTTATTGGCGCCGTGTCATCCGCAGGCTGTCTTCCAGAATGTCGATGAAGGCCCGCACCTTTAGTGGCAGGAAACGCCGGTCCGGATAGATCGCATAAATGCCCCGGTCAGGGGATGTTTCCACATCCGGCAAAAGGCGTATCAAATCACCGGATGCAAGATGGTCTTCGCAGCAGAATGACGGCAGCAGGGCAATACCGACACCGCGCAAACACGCCTCCAGCATCATCCCGGCGCTGTTCGCATAAAATTGCGGTCGCAAGGATGCCGACCCGGTTATGCCCGCCGCATCACGGTAATTCAATGTCAGGCCTGCCGGATTGTTCGAATAGATGATGGCGGGCAGTACCGAAAGATCATCAGGCGATTGCGGCATATTGTGGCGTTCGGCAAAGGCGGGTGTCGCGCACAGATAGATCGGGCAGTCACCGACACGGCGTGCATAAAGCCCCGAATCCTCCAGCACGCCGATCCGCACCACCAGATCATACCCTTCTTCAACCAGATGCACGCGCTTGTCATCGAAATCCACATCGATGATCACATCCGGATAGCTGGCCGCATAGTCGGCGATCGGCCTGTGCAGGAACATCTCGCCAAATGACATCGGCACATTCATCTTCAGCCGGCCGAAGGGTCTTTCCTGTCCCAGTGACAGCTGTTCCAGCAGCGATTCAACCTCGCCGCCGCTACGATCCAGAATTTCGGTCAGGCGCTGGCCGGCCTCGGTCAGGGTGACAGCACGGGTGGTGCGATGCAAAAGCACAAGGTTCAGTCGGGCCTCAAGAGATTTGATCTGCTTGCTGACGGCCGGGCCGGAAATGCCCAATGCGCGCGCTGCCTTGATGAAGCTGCCCTGTCGCGCGACCTCGCGCAGGGCTTCAAAACCGGGATGATACAACATAATTCATGACCACAGGTTACTGAACAGTTGAAAACATAGCCTATTAAAAACCAGAAGATAAGGCCCAAATCCAAGTGGTGCATCCAAGCCTGTCCACGAACAAGGGAGAATGACATGAGTGAAGCACCTGCATGCGGCTGTGGCCGGTCACCCACCGGCAAATGCGTTGGCTGGCACAAGCTGACCGAAGAAGAGTTTGCTGCCAAGAAGAAGGCCTATGAGGCGCGTCAGGCTGCCAAGGCAGATGTGCCGGCATAGCGGCTTCTTGATCATGAAATCGTAATCTGGCCGACCATTGTGTCGGTCAGTTCGTTGGAACAGGTGCCGGCCATTTTTCTGCCTGGCAGATTGCCCTACCGATTGTCGAGCGGTGCAAGGCGGCGTGTTGCCAAAATCGTGACCCCCATCAGACCGGCACATCCTGCGACGCTGAAGTGAAGCAGGAACAATGAGTTGGCATCGACCAGTGCCAGCACAAGTGAAAACACAGCGCCCAGCAAAATCTGGAATGACCCCATGATACCAGAGGCCATGCCGGCATTGCGCGGCAGAGCTTCCAGCGCCAGTGTTGCCGCTGCGCTCAACATCGCGCCAATACCGCAAAACGCACCGATCATCGTGATTGTCAATGCCGCCGGATGCGTTTGTGAGACCGGCAGCAGGAATAGCGAGGCCACGCCAACAGCGCCAAAACCGGCCACAATTACACGCACCAGCCCGAGGGTCGACATGCGGGTGACCAAACGCCGACACGCCAGTCCGCCCAGAATATAGCCGAGCGATGCGATCGCAAAGATCACGGCATAACCTGTCTCATCCATGGCAAAATGGCGGATATAGACTTCGGATGACAGGGTGACAAAGGCAATCAGGATACAAAAGGCAAGGCCCATCAAAAGGGCGCTGATACGGCTGTGCGGGCTGTTGCGAAATGCTGTTATGCCGTCGATGAATCGGCCCCGCATATTGTCTTCAGGTCGGCTGGCCATAGTTTCGCCAACGCTGGTCAACAGAAGCCAGAGCGCCGCTGCCCCAAAAACAGCTGATGACAGAAACGGTGCCCACCAGCCAAAACCCGCAAGCAGCATTGCGCCGAGCAGCGGGCCGACAATCATCACTACGCCCAATGTCGCTGTCATCAGACCCAAGAGACGGCCAGTGCCAGCGCCTGTCGTGATATCGCGGGCCATGGCGCGGGAAATCACCACCCCGGCTGCGCCGCACAGTCCCTGTACAAACCGCATCGCCAGCAGAAGGTCGATATCCGGTGACAGGGTTGCGACGATGCCAGCCAGAATATAGACCAGCATGGCAATGAGAACGGTAATCCGGCGGCCAAAGACATCGGCCATCAACCCGGCCGGAATCTGCCCGAATCCATAGCCGAACATATACAGCCCGACCGTCATCTGCATGTGACCGACGTCAACGCCGAACACGCTGGCCGCAGCCGGCAGAACAGGTGTCGAGACATCGATCGCAAAGGCATTGACGGCAGCAAGCAGCGACAGCGCAAGGGTTGTCCGGTATGCCGGCATTATGCGGGGTGCAGGCGCCTCTCGCCGTGCATCCGTCATCGGGACAGGGCTTGTGTTGCCAGCGGCCCGGGTGCCTCACGGATTGGCAGATGGATCAGCGTGGCCAGCACACCGAGTACAACCGCGGCGATCCACATCGGTGTATAATCCTGATAGCTGTCAAAGATGCGCCCGCCCAGCCAGGCACCAATGAAGGACCCTGTCTGGTGGCTGAGGAATACAAAGCCGGCAAGAGTAGACAGATAGGTCAGGCCTTGCGTCTGTGCGACAAGCCCGGTTGTCAGCGGCACGGTGGACAGCCACAGGACGCCCATCGCAGCCGAAAAGACATAGACCGACATTGGCGAAATGGGTGTCATGATGAAGATCGCTATGACCACCGCGCGCGCCGCGTAGATGCCCGCCAGTACATCTTTCTTTGGCAATATCTGCCCGGACCAGCCCGACAGAAACGACCCTGCAATATTGAACAAGCCGATCAGCGCCAGTGACCAGCCGCCGACACTGGCAGCCAGACCCTTGTCCGAAACAAATGCCGGCATGTGGGTCTGGATGAATGCCACATGAAAGCCGCAGACAAAGAAGCCTGCAAACAACAAGACAAATGACCGGTCGGAAAACGCAACACGGATCGCCGGCACAATGCCGCCGGTATGGTTGCGATCAATTGATGGCCGTGACACCCGGCCAATGAAAACAAGAAATGGCAGGATCAGAAGAAACCCGCCCGCCATCACATTGATCGCAAACTGCCAGCCGCCTGCTTGCAACAGCAGCTGTGACATCGGAGCCGCGACCAGCATACCGGTAGACGCGGCAGCCGTGCCAAGCCCCATGACGAGACTGCGCTGGCGGGCCGACACAATCTTGCCAAGTGCAATTATCACAACCGGGAAGGAACAAGCCCCGGTGCCAATCCCGACAATCACCCCCGATATGACAAAGATGGCCGGATCGGTCACGTCGCCACGAATAAAGAACCCCAGCGCTGAAGTCACCGCCCCGAAGGCCAGCACCCGGGCGGCGCCATACCGGTCAGCAACCATGCCGGCAAGCGGCTGTGCAAATCCCCAGCAAAGCGCCTGGATGGCAATGGACAGTGAAAACACCTCGCGCGGCCATTGAAGGTCTGACGACATTGGCTGGAGGAAAATTCCGAAGCTGGCGGCAAACCCGAATCCGATGAAGGAGACAATGCAGCCGGCGACGATCGCCGACAGGATCGCGCCTTTGCCAGGTGAAGATGGATTGTTCATTAGGACTGTCCTTGCGTGGGTGCGGCAGGATAGCCCGTTACATGGCAAGGTTACAATGTTGCTGTGTGGGGATTCAGTGCCGGGTTGCAGTGCCGGGTTGCTGTGTGGGGATTCAGTGCCGGGTTGCAGTGCCGGGATGCGTTCAGCCGGGACAACTGCCGAATGATCCGGTTTGCATGGAAAAAGGGCGGCCAACCTTGTGGTCGCCGCCCTTGATGTCAAGTCAGGTTGGTTTGCCAGTCAGCGTCAAGCGCCGGTTCAGGCAGCCTTGATCAGCTTTTTCTGTTTGGTGCTGATGCTGATCTGCTTTGGCTTGTCGGCTTCGGGAATTTCCCGATGCAGAAAGATTGTCAGGATCCCATCGACAAACTGCGCGTCATCAACCTTCATATATTCGGCAAGACGGAACATCTTGGAAAAGGCGCGTGCGGCGATTCCCTGATGGATGTAGTTTCCGCTGTCATCGGCCTTCTGCGCCTCGATCGTCAGCATGCCTTTTTCTGTCTGGATGCTGATATCTGTGGCGGCAAATCCGGCCAGCGCTATCTCGATGCGGTAATGCTCGTCATCATCCTTGGCGATATTGTAGGCCGGATAATTTGGCTCTTTCCTGTCGGACAGCTTGTTCAGCTCGTCAAACAGCGAATCGAAACCCACAAACTGGCGGGCCATAGGGGTGGTAAACAAAGTCATTGTCGTCTCCTTTTCAAAAGCGAGTTTGGTGCTGTCTCCCGTTATGGCAAGACGGCGTTCTTGACAGTTTTTGTAACCCGTTTCGGCGTCACAATATTGATTTGGGAAGGGAGGCCCAGCGTTTCAAGAGCTGCTACATGCAGAATTTTCTGCCTGCTTTTTTATGCAGAACAGATGGTTAGCATCATAACGAATCAAATGTGCCTATGCGGGATGCAGCGGCTTCAGGCCAGGGTGGCGGGACGATCATGCCGCCAGGCCAGCACGCCTTCACCCGGCACCTCGGCTGATTCATCAAGGATGCCGCCAACACGTCTTGCCACAGCGATGGAAGGATGATTGTCCCCATTGATATAGCTGTAGAGGCAATCAACCTGCATTTCGACAAAACTGTAATCGCGAACGGCAAGTGCCGCTTCGGTGGCAAACCCCTTGCCCTCATGGCCATCAAAAAGGCTCCAGCCAAGTTCCAGTGCCGGCCATCCCCCAGGATGCCAATGCCCGCACAGTCCAAACACCGTGTCACTGTCGGGGTCAGCGATAGCGAATGTACCATAGCCGCGGATGTGCCAATGCCCGATAATCGAGGCAAACGCGCGCCAGGCACGGCCTTCATCTTCCAGTGGGCCACCGATAAACCGGCCGCGGTCTGACATGATCAGGGCGCGAAACCCTGAATAGTCATCGCCGGTTGGCGGACGCAGGACCAGCCGTTCAGTTTCAAGAACCGGCCCGTCTATGGAAGGAATGCTGTTCATCTGCTTTGCCCCTTAATAACCACAATTACACCATGTTGATGCCGCTCTGCACGGCCATTTTTATCCGCAGTAACATTTTCTCCCTCTGTGAAACTGGACCGGCACTGCCGGTCTTTTTTTGTGATGTGCAGTTCCGCCGGTTTTTCGTTTCCGGAGTAAACACATGTAGGTCCAAGGAAACGCATATACGGTTGCGGGCGCTTGCACCTGAACCTTGTTTCATGGTCAGCTTGGCGCTGGCGTTCTACCGCCACATAATAACCCGAAAAAAGGATGCACAGCATGGGGCTGAGCGTTGCCGAACTGGCGGTTGAATCGCTGATCGCAAACGGAATTGAGGCGCTATACTGCCTTCCCGGGGTACAGAACGACCCGTTTTTCAACACCCTCTATGACCGGGCTGACGCCCTGAAACCCATTCAGGCCCGTCATGAGCAGGGCGCGGCCTATATGGCTCTTGGTGCGGCGCTGGCAACGGGCAAGCCGCAGGCATTCTGTCTGGTGCCGGGGCCGGGCTTCCTGAATGGATGCGCGGCGTTATGCACGGCGCAGGCGCTGAATGCGCCGCTGTTTGCGCTGATTGGCCAGATACCGTCGCGCGCGATTGGCAAGGGGTTCGGCTTGCTGCATGAAATCAGTGGCCAGCGAGATATAATGGCGCACCTGACAAAATCTGCCACCAGCGTGATGCAGGGCAGTGATGCCCCGGCTGCCTTTGCTGATGCCTGGACCACCATGCTGTCAGGCTGCCCGGGCCCCGTCGGGGTTGAGGTGCCGGCAGATGTGTGGGGTGAGGACAGCGGTGTATCATCGGTCAGCGCCAGTACTGGTGTGGCGGCCCCGGCCATTTCTGCGGATGATATTGATGCGGCGGCGGCCTTGATCAAGGCGGCACAGCGCCCGCTGATTGTGGTTGGCAGCGGGGCGCAGGAACACAGTGATGCCGTGCGCGCGCTGGCCGAACAGACAGGTGCCGGGGTCATGGCATTTCGAACCGGGCACGGGGTTGTAGATTCAGGCGCACCTGAATTTGTTTCGATGCCGCAGGGGCACCGTCTTTGGCCGGAATGCGATCTGGTCATCGGACTTGGTACCCGCTTGACCGTGCAGAAAATGGAATGGGGCGTTGATGAGGCGCTGAAGATTCTGCATATCGATATCGACCCTGCGGTACCTGATCGCGGGCCGAAGCCCAGCCTGAAATTGACCGGTGATCTGGGTGATGCGCTGCCGCGTATCAGCGCTGTCATGG
>ERZ802827.121-NODE-121-length-42383-cov-44.3811_pt1 | contig 42383 bp, 42 predicted proteins | sample MGYA00345652_ERZ802827 | MGnify/ENA primary metagenome ERZ802827 (study PRJEB30503, sample SAMEA104212372) | marine metagenome | biome: Westerlies Biome; feature: [SRF] surface water layer (ENVO:00010504) within the epipelagic zone...; material: water... | reverse complement strand
CTGGAGCAGATGGAGCTGGTGCAGAAGCTGTAACTGGAGCCGAGGGCGTCTTGACCGCTTGAGCTGGTTTGGCGGTCTCAACCGTGCTACTTCCATCTGTTGTTTTGGAGATGGCGGGTATCGGCGCAAGAATCTCCTCTTCACTGTCCTCGACAGGAAGATCTCGCACAGGCGCCATCTGAATCGCCTGGTCGGTCGAAGTGCCTTCCTCGAGGTTGAGGAAAAAGCCTTTGCTCTTCAGAGCCATGCCAGGTTCCGGTGGACAACGTGGGCTGATTATCCAACCCAAACAGGCTGAATGGGCTGATGCTTAGGGCAGTGCAACACAGCTCGATGGTTTTGCCCGACCAAAACATCACGATGTGGGGAATAGCCCTGCTTCTCAATGGCGTGCTGATCGCCTTTGCGCAGCGCCTTCCCCTCCTGACACGCATGGGTTGGGTGCATGCAGGAATCCTGGGAACCATTCTTTGGGGCTGCCTCGGCTGGAGAGGCTGGATCGCAGTAGTGATCTATCTCGTCTTGGGATCACTGGTCACGCGCCTTGGCTTTGCACAAAAACAAAAGCAAGGGCTTGCAGAGGCGCGTGGAGGCCGTCGAGGACCAGCAAACGTTTGGGGATCTGCCTTCACTGGCACGGTGATCGCCCTTTTGATTGGAGCAGGCATTGGCTCCGCAACGCTTTTGCTGATTGGATTTGCAGCCAGCTTCGCGGCCAAACTTGCTGACACCTTTGGCAGTGAGATCGGTAAACGCTGGGGACGAACCACCGTTTTGATTACGAGTCTTCGCAGAGTGCCAGCAGGAACGGAAGGTGCCGTGAGCTTGGAAGGCACCCTGGCGAGTGCCGCCGGCAGCCTGCTGATGATGCTCGTGATGGCCGGGCTATCGGTGTTGACCTCTCCCACGGCGATGATCGTGGTCGCGATTGTGGGTCTAATCGCAACCCTGCTGGAAAGCCTGCTGGGAGCTCTGGCTCAAGAGAAGGTCAGTTGGTTAACCAATGAGGTCGTTAACGGGTTGCAAACCTCTTGGGCCGCCGTCTTGGCGATGCTGATCGCGGTCCCTTTGGGACTTGCTGGTTGACGAGAGGCTGTGGGGTAGAGGATTTTGCTGCCTGTCGCAACATGCTTAAAGCCGCTCGAATGGATTTGCGAAGCAACCCTGGGTGAACCTTCTCTCGCAAGGCAAGATCTTTGATAGGAATGTTGTCGACATAGCGAGCAAGGAGCCAGGAACGCTGTTGCGGCTCAAGGGTCTGCAACGCATCCTGCAACCACCGAAGGGTTGTCTCATCTAAAGATGAAGGCACGGATGAGGAATCCTCGATCAGATCGAGCAGGGAGCTTCTCAGCCCTCCTTCTACCGCCTGAATCGATGGTGCAACATCCAGCGATTCCACATGACCGAAGGCATGAGCGATCAGGGCCTCTCGCCAACGCTGAGGGCTCACGTGGAGGGATGCAGCGAGGCCTGGCTCATCCAGTGGCTCGAGTCTCTGCTGCAAGCGTTGAGCCTGAAGACGCATGCCCCGACGATGCAAGTCCTTCAAGCGCCAAGGAATCCTCAGCGTGTGTTGACGATCACGACGGAAATGCAGGATTTGACCGTGAACTCTTGCCAGGACATAGGTGCTGATCCGCAATCCGCGTTGAGGGTCGAAATTGGCCATTCCATTGATCAACCCCAAACGACCCTCTTGAACTAAGTCGTCTTGCTCACCTGGATAACGAGCCGCCTGGTAGATGGCGGCATGGTGTGCCAATCCAAGGTGTTCGAGCACAGCATCGTTGCGCTCAAGGATTAGCTTTGGCAACGATCTGCGCTGCTCGCGCCGTCGAAGACATTGGTTGGATGGCATAACGCGTGGGTTGATACGACCCTTTCAACGTCGCTTTGATCGCCCAATCTCCCCTCCTTCTTTTCAGTGAAAAGATCCACTCGAAAGGATGAAAGCCAGTTCATCCTTTCGATGCCTACTCCTCACGCTGGGGAAGATTGATTAATCCACAAGTCCACTTAGCCCACTAAAACAATAAATTAATGAAGATCCTGGATAGACTCAAAAAAAGAATTGTACTAATGAGAGAATAATTCTCATCTATTATCTTTTTACTTTTCCGCCTACGTTAGCTATTACTTGCTAGTTTAACTATTGCTACCCAGCCTAATCAAACTGGCTAATACTTGCCAGCCTGCACCAAGAAACATATCAACACACCAAAAACAAACCAAAGATGCGTAGAAGTAACCTCTGGTCTTCTCACGGCAACAATGAAGCGAGGAAGGAAAATGTAAAAAGAGCAAATAAGATTTGGCGGAATCTCATTACCCTTGTTTTTGGTGCCCGCTTATATTAACGAGCTCTACTTCAATACTGGTAGTAATCAGCACTAATCCTTGTAGTAAAAAACACCCTTAGCAAGGATTACAGGAGTGAAGGGTTCAACAACTAAATAGTGGGTGTGAACTGACGGTGGGGCTCTAGACCAGCCCAATTAAGAAGGGGCTTCCAACCCTGAAGACGTTGATGAATCCAGTAATGACCTGTGCTGTTGAGATGAATCCCATCGGGTTCCAACCAGGTGAGCCAATCAGGCTCTGCTGCCATCGCTCGGTGCAGGCTTAAAAACGGAACATCGGCCTCCAGGCATGTTTCCTCCAATTGCGCTTCATGGATGGCCACTGCCTCATTGCTGTACCAAAGACAGTCAGCAAAAGGCATAACTGCTTCATCAACAACGCTGAGCCCCATCACCATGACTTGGGTGGCAGGCGTCATCGCCGCAAGCAATTGCTCCAGCCCGAAGCGAAACGCTTCAGCGCTCAATTGCTGCCGTCCATCGAGCCTCCCAACCCGTGCACTGTCATTCAGTCCCACCGAGAGGAGCAGACCATCGGGCTTCTGACGACGGAGTTCACCGCGGCAACTCCACTCTTGCTGCCAACGCTGAGCGACGCGCTCCAGTCCATCCCCACGAATGCCAAGCCCGTACACCACTGGAGCAGATGGCATCGTCATCCATTGACGCCTCAAGCGTTCACACCATCCACCCCCCTCTGGATCACCCCATCCGTACACACCGCTATCACCGATCACGACAAGCTGGCGGGGCGCTGTTGTCATCACTGGCGGGCACGCAATCCAGATGTCAGCTTTGCAGCCAGAGCGAACGGCAACGATCACTGAGTGACTCCCCACTGATCGTGAGGGCGCAGTAGCAACAAAGCACTAAGACCACCGCTGCCCAATGAAAGGAGCTGAGTGATTCCAGCAGCTGCCAGCCCAAACCACTTCCACCAATCACTCCCACCACCACTGTTTCGCGGAGAATCACATCGCTGCGGTAGGCCCCGTAAGCCAGATAACTAGGGCTTTGAGGACTGAGCAGGCCGTAGAACCAACTCATCCGCTCCGAACTTCCCATCGCTCTGAGAGCCACTTGACGCTGGCCACTTTGTTGCTGAAGACCTTCGAGCAGCAAACGCCCCATCACCCCACTGTTGTGAAGACCAATCGCCAAGGCACCAATCGCCAGACTCGGCCGATTGCTGAGCAGCAACAGAAGCACCATCAATGGTGGGGGAATCCAACGCATGCAGGCCCAGAACATTGAGCAGCACTGATGCCACCTTGGCGAGGGCCAAAGGAGCAAGGCCAGGGGGGGAAGTCCGATCGCAATCCCCGCAGCCAACACGGTGAGACCCAGCGTTTCCAAAATCATGCGCAACCAAGGAAGTTCAATGGCGGCCGCATTCAGTTGGGTCCAAGAAGGAACCTCCATCCCGATCCAGCTGAGTCCTGAAAACTGATCAGGAACGATGAGCCGTAGCCAAAACGTGCCGATCACTCCCAAAACAACCGCCAATAGTCCGAACAACAAGATGCGACGCTGGCCATGAACGCCGACTCCAGACCGTTCTCGCCAAAACCTCAACAGCTGCTCAAGAATCAGCATCACGGCCGCGAGAACCCACAAACCTGTCCACAGCTCGCGGAATTGCAATGACTGAAGGGTGAGCTGCAGTTCGGTGCCAAGCCCTCCCAAACCAAAGACCCCGAGCAAGGTGGCGCTTCGCAAGGCACATTCGAGCCGGTAGCCGCCGTAGCTCATCAAAACGGTTCCCATCCCTGGGTTGAGAGCCGTCATCAAGGCAGACAAAGGGTGCACCCCAGCACTGATCAAGGCGTTGAGAGGACGGTGGTCTGCGCTGTCGAGATGATCCCGCCAAATCCTTGCGACCAGAGCGCTGTAAGGAATCGCGATAGCGGCAACTGCAACGTAGGGATGGAGCCCAAACACCTGCAGAAGCAACAGGCCCCAAACCAGCTCGTGCACTGCTCTTGGAATCGCAAGTACCCCTCGAAGCCCCCTCGCTGGCCAGGAGGAAAGCGTCCAGCTTCTCCAGACCACATCCGAGCAAGCGCTGCCGAGCAGCACACCAAACAACAAACTGAGACTCCAGCTCAACAAAGCCGTGGCCATGGTGACGCCAAGGCCATGCCAAACCGCATGCAAAACATCGGCATCCATTGATGGATGCAGGGCTCCTGAAAGGCATTGCTGCCAAATCGACAGCCCGCCTCCATGCAGCCCTGTCCAAGTCACGATCAAAACGGGCACCAGTGCCATGGCAGGCAACAAGGTGAGCAGGGGTGCCGCTGGTTTCAGGCGGTTCATCCGGCCTCGTACAACCTGGAAAGGTCGGCAGGAGTGAGTTGATTTGAAGGCTGGTCCATCACAAGCTCCCCATCCTGCAAACCGATCACGCGATCAAAGCGATGAACGAGTTCGGGTTGATGCAAGCTGATCACAATCGCCTCAGCGCCACAATTCAGCTGCCCCTCTGGCGAACGATTCAGCAAGTGATCCAATAACTCATTGGCAATCGCAGGATCCAAATTCGCGATCGGTTCGTCGGCCAGGATCAGTTGCGGCTGCTGACGCAGCAAACGAGCAAGAGCCACGCGTTGTCTCTGCCCTCCGGACAACTGGCGGATCGGAGCATCGATCAATCCACGCTCGATGAGATCGGCATCCAGACCGGCTCGCTGAAGGCAATGCTTGCAGGCGGATTGATCCACGTTGAACAACAGGTTGGCCAATCCCCAGATCAGGTTGTGACGGCCCAACGCGCCACTGTTGACGTTTTGGCCAACGCTCAGCTCCTCGACAAGCAGCAGGTCTTGCCAGAGCATTCCGATCTCCCTTTTTTTGCGGCGAGGCATGGTGCGAATCGAGGCACCGCGCCAACGCACCTCTCCCTGTTCCACACGAAGACTGCCATTAGCGATGGCCAGCAAGGTGCTCTTGCCAGCCCCGCTCCGTCCCAACAAGGCGATCCGCTCTCCTTCGGAAACCGAGAGGGAAATCGAACGCAGTCGATCTCCTCTCGGGCCACTCAGGCTGACGTTCACTAACTCAAGGAGAGAGGTCAACGGATCTTGCCGAGCTGACGACCCACCTCCTCAATGGGTTGATATTGAGATTCCTGCGCTGGAATGAAACGCTTGGCAGAAAACAGCTCCAAGATATTTTTCTGCCGCTCGCTGGTGGGGGTTAAACCAAACATGGCCTGCTGGAGTTTGGTTGTGAATCCCTTCCCAAAGCGTTGATCAAGATTGGGTCGTACCACCCAGTGGTAATTCCCAAAAGGAGGGGTTTTCCAAATCACCTTCACCTTTGTGGGATCCACTTTCCCGTTCTTGACGGCCACATTCCAGACAGGCTCACTAAGAGCACCAGCCTGGTAAGAGCCGCTCTGCACCAAAGCGATCGTGGCATCGTGGCTTCCACTGAAGCCTGCTTGTCCGCCAGCGAATTGCTTCGGGGTCACCCCTGCTTGGGCCAGAAAATGCTGAGGCATCAGTCGTCCCGACGTGGAACTTTCTGATCCAAAGGTGAAGCGCTTTCCTTTAAGGGATTTCAGACCATCAATGCTGATAATTGGTTGTAAAGCTGTTGAAGTATTGGCAATAAAAACGCTATTGAACTTTGCATCGATCGCCCGTTGTGCCAAAACCTGGGCACCTGGAGTTTGAAGACGGGCCTGAATACCTGTGAGCCCTCCGAACCAAACAAGATCCAGACTTCCGGCTCTAAAGGCACTCACGGCTGCTGGGTAATTGCTCACTGGCACATAGCGCACAGGAACCTTGAGTGTGTCGCTTAGTTCTGCAGAAAGTTGGCCGTAACGACGGTTCAACCGCTCGGGGTTTTGATCGGGTATCGCTCCGATGCGAAGTGTTGCTTCCGCGTTAGCGGGAAGGACCGTTGCGCCCTGGCTACAAAGAAGCGCCATAAGAACAACGGCCCCTTTTTTTCGGACCCGAGTCCAAGGATTGGTCATGCTTGAAAAATGATGGCGTTAGGGATGAGTCAGCAAACTCTGAAACCGACTCAGTCCATCCGAAATCGTCTCACGCGAGACAGCACATGAAAGCCTCACGCAACGATCATCGCCAAAGGCCCCACCAGGAACAATCGCCAAGCCTTCCTCCTCAAGAGCACGCTCACAAAAGGCCAGCGAATCAGTAATGGCATCAGGCAAGCGAGGAAACGCATAAAACGCGCCTCTTGGCGGCACAAGGGTGATGCCCTCCATCTGTTGAAGCCCATTGCAAAGCTCAGCACGCCGCGTGTTGTAGCTAGCGGCCATTGCATGGACGCAGTCCCGAGACCCTTGAAGCGCTGCCAATGCTCCCCGTTGCGCAAAGCTGCACACATTGCTGGTGCTTTGGCTTTGCAGGGCGGCCGCGGCCTTAATCACCGTGCTGTCACCACTGAGATATCCGAGTCGCCATCCGGTCATGGCCCAACCTTTGGCAAAACCATTCACCACAAAACATCGCTCTCTGAGATCTGGAGCTACAGCGGCAAAACTGTGGTGAGATTCACCATCTTCCAACAGATATTCATAGATCTCGTCGCTCATCACCATCAGGCTTGGATGCTTTCGCACCAGCTCTGCCAAGGCTTCCAGTTCACTGAGGTTCAACACACGGCCCGTTGGGTTGCCCGGTGAATTGAGGACCAAAACCTTGGTTGCTGGGGTGATGGATTGTTCGATCAAGTTCAGATCAAGGCCAAACCCATCGCTTGCTGACGACGACACCTTGACCGGCTTTCCCCCTGCCAAACGAACAATTTCCGGATAACTCAACCAATACGGAGCCGGAATGATGACTTCATCGCCTGGGTTCAAGAGAACTTGGAACAGGTTGTAAATCGCCTGTTTGCCGCCATTGGTCACCAAGACCTGATCGGTGGTGGTGGGGATGTTGTTTTCAAGACTCAATTTCTGGGCGATGGCAGCACGCAGCTCTGGATCGCCAGCAGCGGGGCCATACCGAGTCATGCCATCCCTGAGGGCCTGGATCGTTGCCTCAACAATGAAATCTGGCGTCCCGAAATCAGGCTCTCCTGCACTCAAACTGCAAACATCTACACCCTGCTGCTGCAGGGCTTTTGCTCGGGCGCTGATGGCAAGTGTGAGCGATGGCTGCAGAGCCAAAGCTCGGTGCGAGAGAGATAGAGGGCCTGGCATCAGCACGGCACCCCCTCGATGGATGCTCGGATATGTGAAACATCATCCTGCCTGATGTGGCGTCAGTGACAACACCGATGTGCTGATGACAGCCTGGATCGAAATGTTGACCATGCCGAACATGTCAGCTGGAACGACCTCAATGAGTTGGGTATTGGCGGCCAACAATCCCCAATCTCTCGCTGAGTTTTATGCGGAGGCTTTGGGATGTTCGTGCCGTGTAGGGCTGTCTGACCAGCACTGGATGGTGTCTCTACCAACCGGAGGAACGCTTCAGATTTATCGCCCTTCTCGTCAACGGCCTTGGCCCATTCGCGGTGCGGCCCTTGCCCCTTGTTTTCAACGGATCGGAACCGACCATCCAGAGACGGAGCTCGGATGTTGGATCGAGCAACTCGAAGCGTTGGGGGCGCGGCGACGCGAAGCCGCTCGTCTCGAATCGTTTGGAGCGGAATGCTGGATGGAGGATCCTGAGGGGCAGCCCTTTCTCACCTTGGTGCTGCCGCAAGGTGCCGTGGGCTCATAGGGTTTTGAGCTGAGCTGCCCATGCGCGTGTCGTTAGAAGACTTCGAGGCATCCTGTCTCCAATGTCAACGCTGTGACTTAGCGAAAGAACGCCAGCATGTTGTGGTTAGTCGCGGGAATCCTTCAGCGCGGCTGATGGTGGTAGGTGAAGCACCAGGGGCTGATGAGGATGCTCAGGGGCGTCCCTTTGTTGGGCGTTCCGGCCGACTCTTGGATGCATGCCTTGCAGATGTCGGTCTTGATCAAACCGACGACACCTACATCTGCAACTTGATCAAATGCCGGCCCCCTGGCAATCGGCGTCCAACCCCAGCTGAGCTCAAGGCCTGCAGACCGTGGCTGGATCGTCAAATTCTTGAGGTCAATCCGGAGATCCTGCTCCTTCTTGGAGCGACAGCCACAGCGACCCTGCTCGAATGCCGCACACCGATTAGTCGCTTAAGGGGTCAGTGGACGGAATGGCAAGGGCGTTATGTGATGCCGAGTTTTCATCCCTCTTACCTGTTGCGCAATCCTTCAAGAGACTCTGGTAAGCCCCGCTCGCTATTCATGGCTGATCTAGCCAACGTCAAGCACGCTCTGAACGGGGTTGTGTCAGGGTTAACCCAAGATTCAAGCGATCCTTGATGACCGCCTCGCAGCGATACGACACAAAGATTCATCGCCGGGTGACTCGCACGGTGATGGTCGGCGATGTACCGATTGGGAGTGAGCACCCGATTGCGGTGCAATCGATGATCAATGAGGACACGCTTGATATCGACGGTTCGGTCGCGGGAATCCGTCGTCTTGCCGATGCAGGCTGCGAAATCGTGCGGGTCACGACTCCGTCGATCGGTCATGCCAAAGCGATGGGGAAGATTCGCTCAGCGCTTCAAGCTCAGGGATGCAACATCCCCCTCGTGGCCGATGTCCATCACAACGGCACGCGCATCGCCCTAGAAGTCGCGAAGCACGTCGACAAAGTGCGCATCAACCCTGGGTTGTTTGTTTTCGACAAACCGGATCCCCATCGCCAGGAGTTCAGCCAAGACGAGTTTGATGCGATTGGAGATCGGATCAAAGAAACGTTTGCTCCTCTCGTGAAGGTGCTGAAAGAGCAGAACAAGGCCTTGAGGATTGGAGTCAATCACGGCTCCTTGGCTGAACGCATGCTGTTCACCTATGGGGATACCCCTCAAGGCATGGTCGAGTCGGCCATGGAATTCGTGCGCATTTGCGATTCACTCGATTTTCACAACATCGTGATTTCGATGAAGGCTTCCCGTGCGCCCGTGATGCTGGCGGCGTACCGATTGATGGCCGACACCATGGATCGGGAAGGGTTCAACTATCCACTGCACTTGGGTGTCACCGAAGCAGGTGATGGCGACTACGGCCGCATCAAGAGCACGGCCGGAATCGCAACGCTGCTAGCGGAAGGACTTGGAGACACCATCCGGGTGTCTTTAACAGAAGCTCCTGAAAAGGAAATTCCTGTGTGCTTCTCGATCTTGCAAGCGCTTGGAATCCGCAAAACGATGGTCGAGTACGTGGCCTGTCCGAGCTGCGGTCGCACTTTGTTTAATCTTGAGGAGGTCCTCCATCAGGTCCGAAACGCCACCTGTCACCTCACCGGTCTCGACATTGCGGTAATGGGTTGCATTGTCAACGGTCCTGGCGAGATGGCTGATGCTGACTACGGTTATGTCGGCAAAGGGCCTGGAGTGATCGCTCTCTATCGCAATCGTGATGAGATCCGAAAAGTACCCGAGTCTGAAGGTGTAGAAGCCTTGGTTCAGTTGATCAAAGACGACGGTCGCTGGGTTGAACCGACTGATGTCGTTAAGGTGCTGAAAAGGTCCTAGTGGACGGCATGCGCGCTAAAAAATTCAGCATCAAAGGCTCTCCACGTCGTTGGTTTTTGGCGCTAGGCGCAGGGACTGTCACAGCAGCAGTGGTTGTGGCCAATCCTGGTTTGGGTTTACCAAGCACAGCCTCGTCGTCCATCACCAACAGCCCGAAAGAGGTGATTGATCAGGTATGGCAGATCGTCTATCGAGATTTCCTTGATTCATCGGGCGATTATGACCTCGATCAATGGTCAATTCTTCGTAAGGATTTGCTCTCTAAGTCTTATGCAGGAACAGCGGAATCGTATGAAGCGATTCGCGGCATGTTGGCGAGTCTTGATGACCCTTACACCCGATTCCTGGACCCAAAAGAGTTCAAGGAAATGCAGATTGACACTTCAGGTGAATTAACCGGTGTCGGCATTCAAATTTCACTGGACAAAGACACCAAAGAGATCGTGGTGGTGTCTCCGATCGAAGGCACACCTGCCTCAAAAGCAGGGGTCCAACCCAAAGACGTCATCGTTTCGATTGATGGTCAACTCACTAAGGGGATGACCACGGAAGATGCGGTGAAGCTCATTCGTGGAACGGAAGGAAGCAACGTGGTGCTGGGCTTGCGCCGCAAGGGCTCCATCATCGACGTCCCCCTTGTGCGGGCGCGCATTGAAATTCATGCCGTCGACAGTCAACTCAACACCAGTGCCAATGGCACCAAGGTGGGCTATATCCGCCTGAAGCAATTCAATGCCAATGCATCCAAAGAGATGCGTGCAGCGATTCGCGAACTGGAAAAGCAAGGATCTCAGGGTTACGTCCTTGATTTGCGCAGTAATCCCGGCGGATTGCTTGAAGCCAGCATCGACATTGCGCGTCAGTGGCTTGATGAAGGAACGATTGTCAGCACAAAAACCCGTGAGGGCATTCAGGACGTGCGCCGCGCCACAGGGAATGCCTTAACCAACCGGCCAGTCGTGGTGTTGGTGAACGAAGGCTCAGCGAGTGCAAGCGAAATCCTTTCAGGAGCTCTTCAAGACAATGAGCGCGGGCTTCTGGTGGGCCAAAAAACATTTGGCAAAGGGCTCGTCCAATCCGTAAGAGGTCTCTCCGACGGATCTGGGATGACCGTCACGATTGCCAAATACCTCACGCCCAAGGGCACCGATATCCACAAAAACGGCATCCTGCCGGATGTTTCCGTGGAGATGAGTGAGAAGGAAATTAAAACCCTCACGATTGAACAGTTAGGGACCAATAAAGATGGGCAGTACCGCGTCGCGGAAACCACCCTGATCAAAGCGTTGCAAGCTCCGAAAACTGGAAGAAACTATCAACCAGGAGCTGCCAACCTTCAATCGGCACTTCAGCGTTAACGGCGGCCACGGTGGGTGCTGGAATCGTGGCTGTCCTGCCTTAGGGGGCCTTTCGAGCCCTTTGCTCGAGAGCCTTGCCAAGGTGGCAACCTGAAAGTTGGGCATCGACGCATAAAAAAATCACCCATCAGGGTGATTTCAGCAACGAAAGATCAGCGAAGTGCAGCTCAGGCCACAGGCTGCATCAGGCCACCGCCTGGAGACGAGTCGTCGTCATCATTTTCCGTATCGTTCTGCCACAGAGCAAAGATTCCCAGTGCAGCTGCACCAACCAAACTGCCTAGAAGGCTGAGGGAGCTTCCCGATGCAATTGGATCGATGAATTCAGCCACAGGGGTATCACGTCGTATGCCCACATGGTAACGAAGGATTGCGAATTGTGTTGGACTTTCTCATCTTTCCAGCATGGGACTGGAGCTCAAACCGTCAAAACAGCCTCATTCCGGTCTTTTTGCTGTCGGTCGCGCTGCTCACGCGTCAATCCATCAGCATCAGGAATCTGTGCTGCCATCTGCTCTAGCCAGCCTTTGAGCTCATCAAGCTGCCTCTCCATGGGCAAGACGCCAAGACCTCGTGCCAGGACCTTGGCAACGCTTCCACTCCCCGCCTGGTAGACAAGTCGGCCATGAAGATGTTGGGGCAAACCCTGACGAAGAAGACGGAACGCGGGTTCCTCCATCGGCGTTTCGAGCGCAATATTTGGTTTTTCAGGGCGAATCCGCGCAAATCCGCAGCGTTTCGCAAGCAGCTTGAGTTCCATCAACTGCAAGAGGGATTGAACTGGTCCAGGCAAAGCCCCATAGCGATCAGCCCAACCAGCAGCCAGTTCCACCAAGGCTTCTGAACTCTGGCACTCGGATGCAGCTCGATACGCAGACATTTTCTCGTCGGCATCGACGATCCAATCCGCAGGGATAAAGGCAGTGACCTGCAGATCCACCTGCGTGTCGTCCACAGCGGGAATGTCTTGTCCCTGAATTTCTGCCAACGACTCTTGCAACATCTCCATGTAGAGATCGAAACCAATGGCCTCCATCTGCCCGCTTTGCTCCACACCGAGCAAGTTGCCCACCCCGCGGATCTCCATATCCCGCATCGCCAATTGATACCCACTGCCGAGCTGGGCGAATTCCTGGATGGCGCGTAAGCGCTGACGTGCCGCTTCACTGAGCGAGGCATCGCCGGGATAAAACAACCAAGCATGGGCTTGAACACCACTGCGCCCTACGCGCCCCCTGAGCTGATACAGCTGAGCGAGTCCAAACCGGTGAGCATCTTCAATCAGGATCGTGTTGACACGAGGAATGTCGAGCCCGCTCTCCACAATCGTGGTGCAAAGCATCACGTCGGCTTCCCCACCGTTGAACGCCACCATCGCGCTCTCGAGCTCGCCTTCGGCCATTTGTCCATGGGCCACGAGGAGCTTGAGACCAGGAAGCATCTCGCGAAGCTTGCCCGCCACCTCTTCAATCCCTTCCACCCGAGGCACCACATAAAACACCTGCCCACCACGATCAAGTTCTTGGCGGATGGAACTCCGCACTGCCTCATCATCCAGAGCTGCTAAGTGGGTTTTGATTGGACGACGCAACGGTGGCGGAGTGGTTATCAAACTCATCTCACGCACCCCAGACAGGCTCATGTACAAGGTGCGCGGTATGGGCGTCGCCGAGAGCGTTAAAACGTCTACGTCCTTGCGCAAGGCCTTGATTTTTTCCTTTTGATTCACACCAAAACGTTGTTCCTCATCCACCACCAGCAAACCCAGTTTGTCGAAGCAGGTGTTTTTGCTGAGCAGCTGGTGCGTGCCCACCACGGCATCGATGGTGCCCGTTTTCAGCTCCTCAAGAATTGTTTTGCGCTCACCTGCCGTGCGGAAACGATTGAGAAGAGCCACCTTGATCGGGTAGGGAGCAAAGCGTTCCGAGAGCGTGCGCCAATGCTGTTGAGCTAACACCGTTGTGGGAGCCAACATCGCCACTTGCTTGCCAGCGGTGATGGCTTTGAAAATCGCACGGATGGCCACCTCCGTTTTCCCGAAACCCACATCACCGCAAACCAGCCGGTCCATCGGCTCTGGTTTCTCCATGTCTCGCTTGACATCCACCGTGGCCTTGAGCTGGTCAGAGGTGGGTTCGTAGGGGAAGGAATCCTCGAGTTCAACCTGCCATGGCCCATCGATCGGGAAGGCAAACCCTGCAGCTTGATGACGTTCGGCGTACAGCTTCACCAAATCAAGCGCAACTTTGCGAACCGCCTTGGTGGCCCTCTCCTTCGCCTTCACCCAAGCGGAGCCGCCCATTTTGCTGAGCTGCGGCGGAGTGTCACTATTGGCGCGAAACCGCCCCAGGCTTCCGAGTTGATCGGCGGCCACTCGCAAGATGCCATCGGAATACTGAACAACGAGGTAATCGCGAACCTCTCCGCTGATCGCTAATTTTTCGAGCTTTTTAAAGCGACCAATTCCATGGTTGCGATGCACCACAAAATCCCCTTGCTGCATCTTGTTGGGATCAACGGTGCGGCTGGCCGCTTTGCGCCGTCGACGCACGTAGCCGCTGCTGGTGAGCGACTGCTGTCCAAAAAATTCGCGATCGGTAAGAAGAACAACCCTCCAAGCGGGAAGTTGCAGTCCCTCGAGCTCAGCTGTTCCTCGGGTTTTTAAGGCCACAGGTGTGCCCTGTTCAATCAAGCGATCGATCGCTTGCGTATCGGCTGCATTGGGTACAAAGCGCGTGATGCAGTCGTGTTCTTCAAGCAGAGCCACAGCGCGGCTGGGCTGCGCTGACAACAACCAAACAGCCTGACGCTCCCGTTGGTGCTGTTTGATCAATTCACCGAGTTTTCCGAATTGATTGGGGTAAGACGGAACGGGGCGACTGGCGAGATCAAAGGCATTGGGGTGGCTGTCGTGTTCCTGAAGTTCTGCCAGATCGAAGCCAGCAAACGACTCGGCAAGCTCCATCGCCTCTTTGATGGGCCGATGCAAAGAAGGAATGGGAACTGGAAGCTCGGCATGTTGCTCTTCAGCGTGATCGAGCCACTGCTGCCCATGGGCGCTGCCATGCCGGCGCTCATCGATGGCGATGCAGCAGTCCGCAGGCAAATAATCGAGTAGGGACGCAGGTGCATCCCAGGCCAATCCCATCAATCGACGCATCCCCTCAGGGGTTCCGCCCTCCAGCAGCTCAGTGATCTGCGCCTCACTCAGCAATTGGTCAAGGTCATCAGGCACCTGCTCGCGCAGACGTTCAGCAATCAGAGGACTGAAGCCGGTTGGGGTGAGCTTGAGCGTGTCGACGGCGTCAAGGGAGCGCTGACTGGCTGGATCAAATTCGCGAAGCTTGTCGAGTTCATTCCCAAAGAACTCCAGACGCACGGGGAGTTCACTACTAACGGGATAGACGTCAACAATGTCGCCACGACGGCTCCACGTTCCTTCCTGATCAATCGTCGAGACGCGCTCATAGCCAAGTTGGCTGAGGTAGGTCGATAGCTCTTCAAGATCCACAACATCACCCTTCTTCAAGGCCCGGCAATGCTCTGCCAGTGCCTGCGCAGGCGGCAAGTGGGGCTGCAGACATCGCTCTGTAGCCACGATCGCTAGATCGCTTTTGCTGCGGTCTGCTTGCAGTTCGCTCAACACCTGGAGCTGGCCCCAGGTGATTTCGGTGGTGGAGTCGAAAGGTTCGTAGGGAGACCCTTCACTGGTGGGGTAAAGCTGCGCACGAGACCAACCCATCAGCTCCAAGAGGGCTGTCCAACGTCCGGCCTCCTCCAGTGTGGGAACGACCACCAGCAGGGGCTGATCCATGCGTCGCGCCAACGCACTGGCCACCAACGCCCGAGCGGCTCGGCCAGCGCCGCGCATCAACAGCCTTTGGTCCCGTTCCGCTCGTTCGCACAACTCACCGCTCAGCGCTGAGGTCTGCAACAGACGCACCAAAGAGCTGAGGGGCATGGCAGAACAACTGTCGGCAACGCATGATTGTCGCAATTCACTGCCTGGTAGCGCGGGATTCGCCACCACCCAAAACATTCATGCCCCGTTTTCGCTGCCCAGAGTGCTGTTGTGGACCAGCTGTGGTCCTACACCCACCCCCTGGAGCGACGCCAATTTGTGTGCGCTGTGGAACCGTTTTAGACAAGCAGCCCCTCGTTAAACCGGTGCCCCTCCTCGTGTTGCTTGTCGTGGGTAGCGCCTTGATCACGCTGTCCATTCCGGCACTTTTTACACCGCGGCCACTACCGCCTCAAACCAATCCACCAGCCACAACCGTTTAATTACAAGAACCTAGTTATTAACAATCAAACACGAATGATCAAAAGGCAGAACTTGAGAACAAAAAAATCGGAGAGCCCGATTCGAATCTCGTTTTGAACATTTCCTTTGCCGATTCCGATTGGTAACCATCCTGCCTGTTGTGATGAGCCTCCTTGGCAGCGTTAGCTGTTTCATCCTTGGAACCTAAGAGGAGATCCACGCCCTCAACAATCCAAAACCAATCACTGAACAGAATCAATTTGAGGGTCTTGATCTTTCATTATTTACATCTGATTAATTGCGTCCTAAACTCATTCAAGACATGACCCAGAAGCGATGAAGTTGTATCCAAAAGGCACCGGGGCAGGGATTTCACTATTCATCTTGATTGTGCTCGGAATTTACGCTGTCTCTCAAATCGAAGCCATGAAGCGTGCTGCCTTCAGAGAAGGCTTTAACTGCGCAATCGACGAAACAACTCGAAGCTTGCACTCCTCTTACCAGTGCAGGGACTACAGAGAAGCCCTCAAAGAAAAAATCTAATCATTGAACTGGTGCATCAAAAAATAGGCAAGACAATCCCTAAACGATCGAAGCAACCATCTAGAAAACTAAAACAACTTACAGTGATGTCTCTCTAGCAGCCTCAAAGGGAAATACATCGCTTAAAACCATTGAGCATTCGTCAGTACATTAAAAAACCCCAACAATTTGCAGGGGTTAAAGACAGATAGAGTTTGATCTATAGCAGCAACAATGAGTCGCTTGGCTGCACGCCGAAGCTAAGGGCGCTTGCTATTACGGATTCCCTGAATCGCCGCTGCGTAATCGGGTTGGTTGAACACACCAGAACCACTCACGATGGCGTTCGCACCGGCTTCAATCACTTTCCACGCATTAGCGCCCTTAACGCCTCCATCCACTTCAATCCAGGGATCCAGGCCTTTTTCATCGCACATACGGCGAAGGTCACTAATTTTCTTGACTTGATTATCAATAAAACTCTGACCGCCAAAACCAGGATTCACACTCATGATCAATACGAGATCACAGAGTTCTAAACAGTATTCGAGGGTATCTAGAGGGGTGCTGGGGTTAAGAACAGCCCCAGCCATTTTGCCGAGATCCTTAATTTGAGCGAGGTTGCGATGCAAATGAGGGCAAGCCTCAACTTGCACAGAAATAATGTCTGCGCCGGCTTTTGCGAAATCCTCTACATAATTCTCAGGCTGCACAATCATGAGGTGCACGTCCAAAGGTTTTTTAGTAACCGGACGCAAGGCCTCAACAATCAGCGGGCCAATCGTGATGTTGGGAACGAATCGACCATCCATGACGTCGACATGAATCCAGTCAGCACCTGCCTCATCAACAGCTTTGACGTCCTCACCCAGGCGAGAGAAGTCAGCAGACAGGATCGATGGAGAGATCACCAGGGGTTTGGTGCTCATGGCGGAGTCGGCTTAAGGATGGGTCGATTGTAAAGAGCGCTGATACCACTGATACAGTGAGCCGCGCATATGAGACAGAAATCCCTGCTGTTGCAGGCTTTCTCCTCAAAGCCTCTCTTTAACCCCCGCAGCACTTACGTGGATCGCACTCTCATCCAGGAAATTCTCGAGATCGTCGAGCAGGCCGCCATCGCTTCCGCCACGCTCTCCGGCAAAGGTCTGAAGGATGAAGCGGATGCATTGGCTGTTGATGCCATGCGCAAGCGCATGAATCAGATCCAAATGCAGGGCCGCATTGTGATCGGCGAGGGGGAGCGCGACGAAGCTCCCATGCTCTACATCGGCGAAGAAGTCGGTACCGGCACTGGCCCTGGCGTGGATTTCGCCGTTGACCCTTGCGAAGGCACCAATCTTTGTGCCTACAGCCAGCGCGGCTCCATGGCGGTTTTGGCCGCTTCCGACCGCGGTGGACTGTTTAATGCTCCCGACTTCTACATGAAGAAGTTGGCTGCTCCTCCAGCAGCCAAGGGCAAGGTTGACATTCGCAAATCTGCGACTGAAAACATCAAAATCCTCAGTGAGTGCTTGGGTCTTGCTCCTGACGAGCTCACCATCGTCGTGATGGATCGTGCCCGTCACAAAGATCTGATCACTGAAATCCGCGCCACCGGTGCTCGTATTCAACCCATTTCAGATGGTGATGTGCAGGCCGCTATCGCCTGTGGTTTTGCTGGAACTGGAACTCACTGCTTGATGGGCATTGGTGCTGCACCTGAGGGTGTGATCTCAGCTGCAGCGATGCGCGCACTTGGCGGACACTTCCAAGGACAACTGGTGTATGACCCAGCCATTGCTCAGACGTCTGAGTGGGCAGATATGACGAAGGAAGGCAATCTCGCCCGCCTCGCAGAAATGGGCATTACCGACCCCGATAAGGTGTACGAAGCCAGTGAGCTTGCCTGCGGAGAGCACGTTGTGTTCGCCGGCAGCGGCATCACAGATGGTCTTCTTTTTAACGGAGTTAAGTTCGAAACAGACTGCACACGCACGAGCAGCTTGATCATCAGCAACCTGAACAACACCTGCAGTTTCACCACCACCATCCACATGAAGGATGGAGCTCAAAGCATCGCTTTGAACTGATTCACGCAGCAACAGAGGGATTTCTCTATGCATATCGCCGTCGTCGGCCTCAGTCATCGAACGGCTCCGGTCGAAGTGCGCGAAAAGCTCAGCATTCCTGAGCAAACCATGGAGGAATCCCTACAAAACCTGCGCAATCATGAGCAGGTGTTGGAGGCCTCGATCCTCAGCACCTGCAACCGACTTGAGATTTACACCTTGGTGCGCAACCCAGATTTAGGGATTGCTGCTGTCCGCGATTTTCTCAGTGGCCATTCCGGTTTGGAAAGCCGTGATCTCTCTCCGCACCTCTTCACCTATCACCACGACGAAGCCATTGCGCATTTGATGCGAGTGACTGCAGGACTCGACAGCCTTGTCCTTGGGGAGGGTCAGATCTTGTCCCAGGTCAAGAAAATGATGCGCCTGGGGCAAGAGCACAAATCGATCGGGCCCATTCTCAATCGTCTGCTGACGCAGGCTGTGAGCACAGGAAAGCGAGTCCGTTCTGAAACCAATCTCAGCACCGGCGCTGTGTCCGTGAGCTCAGCAGCGGTTGAATTGGCTCAACTCAAACTTGGACAATCTCGCGGCCAGGATGCGTTGGTCACGCTTGAAACGGAGCAAATCGCCGTTGTCGGCGCTGGACGCATGAGTCGTTTGTTGCTCCAACACCTCCAAGCGAAAGGAGCCTCTGGAGTGGTGTTGCTGAATCGCACCATCGAACGGGCCTCAGCGCTAGCAACCGACTTTCCAAACCTGCCCATTCAGTGCCGTGGGCTTGACGATCTTGATCAGTGCTTGAGCACCTGTTCGTTGGTCTTTACGAGCACAGCCGCTGATGATCCAATCATTGACGCCAACAGATTGAACGCTCTCAATCGCCGCAGCTCATTGCGACTGGTTGATATCGGCGTGCCTCGCAACATCGCCTCCGATGTACACGATGTGTCTGGGGTGGAATCCCACGATGTGGATGATCTTCAAGAGGTTGTAGAGCGCAACCAAGAGGCCCGACAACAGGTTGCACGGGAGGCTGAAGGACTGCTTCTTGAAGAGAGTCGCCTGTTCCTGGAATGGTGGGACAGCCTCGAGGCCGTTCCCACCATCAACCGCTTGAGAGCTTCCTTAGAGGAGATCCGAGTAGAGGAACTCACTAAAGCGCTGAGCCGCATGGGTCCTGATTTCTCAGCGCGAGAACGCAAGGTGGTGGAGGCCTTAACCAAGGGAATGATTAACAAGATCCTTCACACCCCTGTGACTCAGCTCCGCAGCGCACAGCAACGCAGCGAGCGACAACAGGCTCTTCAGGTCGTTGAAAAAATTTTTGATTTGGAATCCGGAGCGGCCTCGCAAGATTAATTTCCTGCAATCTCCACCATCTGGCCCAAGGGTTGGTTTTGAACGCGAAAAATCCGGTAAGTTTGCCCCGCATAGCCGAAAGGCGGGAGCTGCATGAAGCGAGTACTGGCAATCATTCTCGGGGGAGGGGCTGGCACCCGTCTCCAACCACTCACAAAGATGAGAGCCAAGCCAGCAGTTCCTTTGGCGGGAAAATACCGCCTGATTGATATTCCAATCAGCAATTGCATCAACTCCAGCATCAACAAGATGTATGTGTTGACACAATTCAATAGCGCTTCGCTGAATCGTCATCTCAGCCAGACCTACAACCTCAATGCTGGATTTGGGCAAGGGTTCGTCGAAGTTCTAGCGGCGCAACAGACCCTCGATAGCCCGTCTTGGTTCGAAGGAACGGCTGATGCGGTGCGCCAGTACCAGACCCTGTTTAGCGAATGGGATGTTGATGAATACTTGATCCTCTCCGGTGATCAGCTCTACCGGATGGATTACAGCCGTTTTGTGGAGCATCACCGCAGTACGGGAGCAGACCTCACGGTTGCAGCACTGCCTGTGGACGCTGCGCAAGCAGAAGCTTTCGGTTTGATGCGAACCGATGAGAACGGAAACATCAAGGAATTCCGCGAGAAGCCCAAGGGCGATTCCTTAAAGGAAATGGCCGTTGACACGTCCCGTTTTGGCCTCAGCGTTGAGTCTTCTAAGGAGCGTCCTTACCTCGCTTCCATGGGCATTTACGTCTTCAGTCGTAAAACCCTTTTCGATCTCCTCGATTCAAATCCCGGACATAAGGATTTCGGCAAGGAGGTGATCCCAGAAGCGCTGTCTCGTGGCGACACCCTCAAGAGCTATGTCTTTGATGATTACTGGGAAGACATTGGCACCATCGGTGCCTTCTATGAAGCCAATCTGGCCCTCACGCAGCAGCCAACTCCTCCATTCAGTTTCTACGACGAAGCCTTCCCGATCTACACACGCCCGCGGTATTTGCCCCCCAGCAAGTTTGTGGACAGTCAGATCACAGATTCGATCATTAGTGAGGGATCGATTATTAAGGCCTGCAGTATTCACCACTCCGTACTAGGTGTTCGAAGTCGCGTGGAAAACAATGTGGTCCTCCAGGATTCGTTGTTGATGGGAGCTGACTTCTTTGAATCTCAAATCGAACGCGAAACGCTGAGAGCGCGAGGCGGTATTCCTGTCGGAGTTGGTGAAGGCACCACTGTAAAACGAGCCATTCTTGATAAGAATGCTCGTCTTGGTAAGAACGTCACCATCGTGAATAAGGATCACGTGGAAGAAGCTGATCGTCCTGACCAAGGCTTCTACATCCGTAACGGAATCATCGTTGTCGTTAAAAATGCATCGATTGCCGACGACACAGTGATTTGACGACAAAGTGATTTGAGGATCGGCGCTTCCATCTCTTATCCCTGACAGAGGTGGACCAGTTCGCAGCCGTTTGTTGATCCTGTGGTCACACTGACCTCAGTGAATGCAGTTTTTGATGTCCAAGTCTCACTTTGGTCTTATCGGTCTAGGCGTGATGGGCGAAAACCTTGTTCTCAATGCTGAGAGCAACGGTTTTTCGAGTGTTGTTTACAACCGCACTTATTCAAAGACGGAAGACTTTCTGAAAGGTCTAGGCGCCGGTAAAAACATTCAAGGTGCCACCGACCTTCAGGATTTTGTCAACAAATTGGAAAGACCTCGCCGCATCTTGATGATGGTGAAAGCGGGGGGTCCTGTTGATGCGGTAATCGAACAGATCTCTCCTTTTTTAGATGAAGGAGATCTCTTAATTGATGGTGGCAACTCGGAATATCACGACACGGAGCGTCGAGTTGCCGAGTTGGAAAGCAAGAGCTTCGGGTTTATTGGCATGGGCGTCTCTGGCGGCGCCAAAGGTGCTCTTGAAGGTCCGAGCATGATGCCCGGAGGCACCAAAGCCTCTTACGACGCCATTGAGAGCCTCGTCACCAAAATGGCGGCCCAAGTCGAAGACGGTCCTTGTGTCACCTACATCGGCCCAGGAGGATCAGGGCACTTTGTCAAAACAGTGCACAACGGCATTGAGTACGGCATCGAGCAAATCCTTGCTGAGGGCTATGACCTCATGAAGAGGGTTGGGGGCATGAATGGCACTCAGATGGCCGACGTCTTTGCCCACTGGAACAGCACAGAGGAGCTCGCCTCCTACCTGGTTGAGATCACAGAGGTCTGCTTGCGCACCAAAGATCCCGAAGATGGGAGCGATCTGATCGAAAAGATTCAGGACAAAGCTGGCCAAAAAGGCACGGGTTTGTGGACTGTGGTGAGTGCCCTGCAGATGGGTGCGTCTGTGCCAACCATTTACGCCGCTCTTAATGGCCGCGTGATGAGTTCGATGAAAGATCAGCGCGTCAAAGCGGAAACCATCCTTAAAGGGCCCGCGGTGAAGTCGTTTGATTTGGGTACCCCTGCCGATGGAATGGCACCCCTCATGGATGCGATGGTGCTCGCCTGCATGGCCAGCTACGCGCAAGGGATGGAGCTTATGCGGATCGCATCCGCAGAACATGATTACAACTTGAATATGCCCTCCATCGCTCAGATCTGGAAGGGCGGCTGCATCATTCGCGCGCGACTGCTCAAGCGGATTCAGGATGCGTTCACGACCGATCCGCAGCTGAGCAATCTGCTCATTGATCCTTGGTTTGCCAATCAGGTCAACACCCGACTCCCTGGCTTAGCCAAAGTCGTTGCAGGAGCAGCGGAAGCCGGAATTCCTGTGCCCTGCCTGAGCAACACTCTCGACTACATCAACAGCTACCGCACAGCTCGTCTGCCTCAAAATGCAGTTCAAGCCATGCGCGACTGCTTTGGCTCACACACCTATGAACGCGTTGATAAGGAAGGCAGTTTTCACACCGAGTGGCTGGATTGAGCTGATTGATGACCACCTATCGCATCGAAAGGGCCCGAGATCCCCAGGATCTAGCGCTGCGGGCCGCTGAATACATCGCCAACGCGATACAACTGGCGCTCGATCAACGCGATCGTGCTCAGATTGCTCTATCGGGAGGCACCACTCCCTCCAAGGCTTATCAGCGGTTAGGCCAACAACATTTGCCCTGGAATCGAGTGGATGTTTTTCTTGGCGACGAACGCTGGGTGTCTGCTGATGACGAGTCCAGCAATGCCGGCATGCTCCGCTCCACGTTGCTCCAAGCCGGTGAGCCTGGTGCAGCGGCCTGCTTTCATCCTGTTCCAACCGTTGAGCTGCCCTCACCAGAAGCCAGCGCCGACGCTTTCGCACAGCTGATTGCCAACAGCTGCAGTGGAGAACCACCCATCTTCGACATGATGGTGTTGGGTCTTGGTGATGACGGTCACACCGCCTCACTCTTCCCCGGCACTGACGCTCCTGAAGTTCGTGATCGCTGGACCACGATTGGACGGGGGAAGGGGTTGGAGCGCATCACACTGACAGCACCGGTGCTCAGCGCTTCTCGAACAGTGATGTTCCTCGTCAGTGGTGCCAATAAAAGGGAAGCCCTGCGACGCCTGCTCGATCCAACTGAGTCCTCACAACGAACTCCCGCAAAATTGGCCCAACCAGAGGCTGAAATTATTGTGCTGGCCGACGAAGCTGCCAGCGAAGGGCTTTAAATAAGCACTCCTTGTGCAGGGTTGAGATGACCACCTCCCGTGTCTCATTCGATTCCTGGGCCACGCTCAACGACACGATCATGGGTGGAAGAAGCAGAGCTGGCTGCTGCCTCACTCCTGAAGGTCTATTGCTGGAGGGTGAGGTGGTCGCAGATGGGGGAGGTTTTGTGAGCTGCCGTTCCCCCTTGTTAAGACCGCCTCTCGATCTTTCGGCTTTCAGCGGATTGCGCTTAGCGATCGAAGCAGAAGGGCGAACCTTGAAATTTGCAGTGGCCTGCTCTGATGGATTGATGGGACTCACGGAGATGATTCCAGGCGGACTGCGCTGGGTCATGCCCGTTCCCACCAAGCTGGAAGGAACCACCGTTGCAGAGATTGCCTTCAAAGATCTTCAGCCCGTGGTCCGTGCCAAACCGGTAGGACTGCCTTTGCGCTTTGATGCGTCCGCGATCACACGCTTACAAGTTCTCCATTCGCGGTTTGATGAGGCGGGATCCACGAATCCAGGCTTCCGTGCGGGTGCGATCCGCATCCTCATTCATTCGATCGAAGCCTACAAATGATCGATTTAGCGGTTGTGATTGCCCACACGGCTGATCTCTGCCGCAAGCCTTATCAGCATGCTGTTGTTCCGATTCACGAGGATGAAGGAACATCCAGCATTGACGATCTCTTTGTTCGCATCGAAACCCGTGATGCGTCTGGATCTCGGATGGAGGACATGGACCTCGAACTCGAGATCTATCGGAGCGGCAGTGATGTGAATCTGATGCTGAGTTGGTGTGATCAAGCTGAGCGCCCCATGCTTTGGCAAGGGCAGCATCCTGTTTGGATGCATGGAGACAACGGCATGCGCTGCACGGCTCCGGCCGACGGCCAACCCTTGGAAGCGATGGCACGACGACTGAGAGCACAACTTGTTAGTCAATCTCGAGTGGAATGACTAACAAGCAATCTGTTTGAGAGCTCTTTACCAAACAATCAAAATGTCGCTTTAAACAAAGGAATTTCACAATTAAATATCAACCATGTAATGACCAATCCATCATCCATCCCCCCTCTGGGAGTGCCTTAATCAGGCTGATCTGTCACGGCACCAAGGCTTGAACTCGAGACAAGTCGAGCATATTTTCCAAGAACTCCTGTCTTATATTTAGGCTGATGTCCTGACCAAATGCTGCGGCGTCTTTCGAGTTCAACCTCATTCACATTGAGTTGAAGAAGATTCTGATTGGCATCCACGGTGATGCTATCTCCCTCCATCACAAGGCCGATCGCTCCACCAACGGCAGCTTCTGGAGCCACATGGCCAACGACCAAACCGTACGTTCCTCCGCTGAAGCGACCATCCGTAATCAGCGCCACCTTGTCTCCTAGTCCCTGCCCAACAATGGCAGCGGTTGGTGCAAGCATTTCGCGCATTCCAGGTCCTCCCACTGGACCTTCCTGGCGAATCACGATGACATCACCGGCATGAATCTGTTTCCCAATAATCGACGCTAAACAATCTTCTTCGCTTTCAAAAACCCGCGCAGGACCGGTGAGGACAGGGGTTTTAATGCCGCTGATTTTGGCGACAGCTCCTTCGCTTGCCAAATTCCCCTTCAAGATGGCCAAGTGCCCTTTCGCATAAAGGGGATCACTCAGTGGCCTGATCACTTCTTGTCCTTCGGGAGGTGTTGAAGGAACATTCGCCAACAGTTCCTGCAGTGTTTTGCCTTCAATCGTGCGGCAATTGCCATGGAGCAGCCCTGCATCCAATAGCAATTTCATCACCTGGGGAATGCCGCCTGCCTGATGAAGATCCACGGTGACAAAACGACCGCTCGGTTTGAGATCGCAAATCACAGGCACACGCTCCCGGATCATTTCAAAATCATCAATGCTGAGATCAACGCCTGCTGTGCGCGCGATTGCGAGCAAATGCAACACAGAGTTGGTGGACCCGCCCACCGCCATGATCACACTGATGGCATTCTCAAAGGCTTCACGCGTTAACAAATCAAGTGGACGAATATTGGATTTAATTGCTTCAACAAGAACTTCACCAGAACGCGCCGCACTCTCTGCCTTTTCCTCATCTTCAGCAGCCATCGTTGAACTGTGGGGAAGACTCAGCCCCATCGTTTCAATCGCAGCACTCATCGTATTGGCCGTAAACATGCCTCCACAGCTGCCAGCACCTGGGCAAGCATTTTTTTCAATTGCTGTTAGCTGCTCTTCATCAATTTTCCCGCTCGTAATCTGACCGACAGCCTCAAAAGCACTGACAACAGTGAGGTCACAGCCTCCTAGTTTCCCAGGCTTAATTGTTCCCCCATACACAAAGATCGAGGGAATATTCATACGTGCCATCGCCAACATGGCTCCGGGCATATTTTTATCGCAGCCACCAACGGCCAGAACACCATCCATGCTCTGGGCATTGCATGCGGTTTCAATCGCATCAGCGATCACCTCACGGCTCACCAAGGAATATTTCATTCCTTCGGTGCCCATGGAAATGCCATCACTCACAGTGATCGTGCCAAACATCTGAGGCATTCCGCCTGCTTTTCGAGCAGAGTCTTCAGCACGACGGGACAGAGCATCCAATCCCACGTTGCACGGTGTGATCGTGCTGTAACCGTTTGCGATCCCGATGATTGGCTTGCCGAAATCATCATCACCGAAGCCAACCGCTCTCAGCATTGCTCGATTTGGTGAGCGCTGAATGCCTTGAGTAACGGCGTCTGAGCGAAGCATGGCAACGACTGGATCGCAGATGGGGACAAGCCCCAACTTACCGGCCGTGGTGATTACGACTTTGAGCCGAGGTCTTCAAGCTGACGACGGACATCAGAGATGGCTGAATTGAGCTGCTCAACACGATGTTCAAGCTGATCCTCACGATCGGCGTATTGATTGGCCTCAAATGCCTCACTACCGTCTTGCATCCTTGGCGCATAGAGCATGGAACGCTGACGCTTGATCCGCTGACGCCGTTCTGCTTCGGTGAGCAGCCACCAACCCACTCCTGCTGCCCCAATGAGAGCTCCGCTCAGGAGTGTGAAGAGTGTTCCTGAGGTGGATTCCTGCTGCCTGCTCATCGCCGCCGATGGATTTTTTCAAGCCTAGGTCGAGGGAGCTGTTCTGATTTGCAGCCGTTGAGATGTGTTGCCAATCCCAGGAGAAATCTGACCATTCGCATTGAGTTCTTCATCAATGCAGGCGGTATGAATGGTGAGTTCGGGGAATGTTTCACCCAGTCGTTTGAGTCCAGGGCTAGCTGTTAAAGCAGAAATCACACGAAGCCTTCGGCTCTCAACACCTTTTGAGACAAGCTCTTCCATCAGCCCGACAAGCTCCTCTCCATCACTGATTTGATCGATCAGCAACACGAGACCAGCGTTCGCTTCGATCGTTTCAGGCAAGCCACCTAGACAGAGCTCTGCGTGGGGCAACACTTGCCTAGCTCCTTCCCAGAGCATCAGCCCACCAGGAAGAGAGGGCACGGCAAGCAAGGGAACACCCGTTTCGATCACGGTTCCTTCCGTGAGCTCCAGCGCGGTTTGTACCTCCTCACGGCGATGGGGAAGCCAATCTCGCAAGGCTTCATAGGTGAGCCAACGTCCCAACTCCTCGAGCGCTGTTCGATACAGCGATGGTGGTGTGCCCGCATGACGCAACATCGTGAGCCAGTGAGCAATGAGTGGATGGGGGGGAACAACCACCCTCAAGGTTTTGGCCATGGCACGTGGCGGGGCAGGTGTCTGCCATAACGTGACCGTTCAAGTTACGGCAGCTGCAGCCTGAAGCCGGCTGCATCCATCTCTGATGCTCCTTCCCGAATTGTTCCGTAAGCACCTGTTACCCGTTTTATTCGGGGTGCTTCTTACGTCGAGCTTGATCTCCTTTCCAATTGCTGCTCAAGCGATCACTGCGCCTGAATTGCGCGGTCAGTTTGCGGTGCAAGACATCAGCGACGACATGCATGGCAGGGATTTAAAAGAAAAAGAATTTTTGAAAGCTGATCTCCGTGGTGTTGATCTCAGTGAGACCGACCTGCGCGGAGCTGTGATCAACACCTCTCAACTGCAAGGGGCCGATCTGCATGGAGCGAACCTTGAGGATGTGGTGGCATTTTCTAGCCGATTTGATGAAACCGACCTAAGCGACGCAAACTTCACGAACGCGATGCTGATGCAAAGCCGGTTTGTGGATGCACGTATTGAAGGAACGGATTTCACCAACGCCGTGATCGACCTCACTCAGATGAAGGCTTTATGTGGTCGTGCCAGTGGTGTGAATAGCGTCAGCGGCGTCAGCACTCGCGAAAGCCTGGGGTGCCGCTGATGTCGGGACGTCTTCCCGTCACGGTGATTACCGGCTTTCTTGGAGCCGGGAAAACAACGCTGTTGCGCCATTTATTGATCAACAGCGGCCAACGACTCGCGGTGATGGTCAACGAGTTCGGAACCGTCGGCCTCGACGGCGATCTCATCCGAAGCTGCGGCTTCTGCCCAGAGGATGAAATCGATGGGCGTCTCGTTGAGCTGAACAACGGGTGCCTCTGCTGCACCGTGCAGGACGATTTTCTACCCACAATGGAAACGCTGCTCGCTCGCGCTGATCAGCTCGATGGAATCGTTGTTGAAACCAGTGGTTTAGCCCTTCCTAGGCCCCTGCTTCAGGCGCTCGAATGGCCCGCCATCCGGGCCCGGGTGCATGTGAATGGCGTGGTCACTGTTGTGGATGGAGAAGCCCTGAACAACGGAAGTCCTGTGGGAGATCCAGAGGCGTTGGAACGGCAACGCCAGGAAGACCCAAGCCTGGACCACCTCACGGCCATTGATGAGTTGTTCGCCGATCAACTTCAATCCGCTGACCTGGTGCTGGTCAGCCGCTCTGATTGCTTAGAGCCCACCGAACTGGACCAGATCCAGCAATCACTTGTCCCCAAGATCCGAACCGGGACAACGGTGATCCCCATGACTCGTGGTCAAGTCGACCCGAGTTTGCTTCTAGGAGTGGAGCGAGAGACATCAGGGGGCCATGACCATGAGCACCACGACCATGACCATCACGACCATGCACATGATCACCACGATCACACGCACTTAGATGTTGTTGGCGGCAATGTTCGTTTTGAAGGCGTGATTCAACGTTCGGACTTTGAACGGATCCTTCCTTCTTTCGTGACTGAACATCAGGTGGTGCGCCTAAAAGGAAGGGTCTGGTTACCTGGCAAATCCCTTCCTCTGCAAGTGCAAATGGTTGGCCCACGCTTAGAGACTTGGTTTGAAGCCGCTCCTCATCAGGCCTGGACTCCTGAAAGCCGATCAGGGGTGGATCTGGTTGTGATTGGATTCGACCCAAGCGCCTCTGAAAAACTCACAACCCTTCTCCTTGCTTCCACTGCTTCGAGCCAATGAGTCAAGGAAAAGCTCTCAGTCATTGAGGAATGACAATTTCACTAACTAATTACTGAAATTTATTTTCGCTAAAGGACGAGCTGAGGCTCAAGAATCGCTAGGAGCCTTGAACTGATCTCAATAGGTTTGGGGCTAGTCAACACAAATTCCTGGGCCTGACTCGGGGCACTGAATTCGAGACCTGCGCAGACAGCACTGAGCAGCAACAGGCAAGGCGTCGCTTTGCTTGCCAACAGCTGAAAAGGCGCAGACAAAATGATCCGAACGATCGAAAGAACTTTTTTTAAGGGGTTTATTCACTCCTTTTGGAAAAAATAAAAGGTGGTCTAGCTGGCCCTAACCCTGGCGCCAATCCAAGCCAGGAATACCGGGAAGGATTGCTGGTGTATTGGAGCGATACGTCACATAGTCCGGATGGACGCTGCAGAGGCGTTGTTCTTCGCGGTGGGCCTTGCCATTGAGCACCGCAACCAAGAGCAACAACAGTGCCAGGTGAAGCAGGCTTCCTTTGGCAAGGAGTACACCAATGGAGCAAATCACAACAGCTCGATAGAGAGGGTGCCGGCAACGGCCATACACCCCCGTGGTGATCAAAGCGGCGTTGGGCTTTGGATCCGGTAATGGGGAAAGGCTGGGGCCTAACGCCAGAAAACCCTGCAGAGCCAAGCCAAGCCCAACAGCGAACACCATCAACCCCGTGACATGAAGCCAGCCAGGCCAACTCCAGGCCTCGAGGAGCTCAGAGGGCCAGGTTGGAAGGATGTGAGCGCAGATCAGAACCACTTGCGCCAGCAACCACCACTCACCCTTTTGATTGTTGAGCAAGCCTGTCCAGCTCAGCCCCCAACCCTGAAAACTTTCACGCCAATCACCCTGTTGCCTTGACTCCTTGAACGGAAGACCTTTGTTTTCCATGGTGATCTGCAGGATGAGTCCATCGGCAGGTCGCCTCGAGCGCAGACCTCACCCCAGCAAAGCGCATCCGCATCAAACCGCTGCCCTCGGGCTCATCCACGGCCTCAGCGTGTGCCAGCCGCACGAAGCCTGAATCGATCAGCAGAAGTGGTGTGATCAACCTGAGTGTGAATCCGATGGATTGGATCACAGATCAAGGGCATGGAGACGTGGTCTGTTTTCAACCTGAAAAGAAAGTGACTGGAGCGGGACTACGGCCTGCCAAGATTTAACAATTCCTGCTCCGAGCCCGTGCCGCGTTATCAAGCTCGTGTTCTGGTGCATCTGCGCCCTTCTGTCCTCGATCCAGCCGGTGAGGCCACGCGTTCGGCTGCCAGTCGATTAGGGGTGGAAGGCATCGAGCGCCTACGCATCGGCAAGGCTGTCGAGCTGGAACTGGAGGCGTCTGATGAAGCCGATGCCCGCCAACAGGTTGAGCTGTTGAGTGATCGCCTGCTAGCCAACCCTGTGATTGAGAACTGGACTCTGGAACTCAAGTTGTCATGAGCATTGGTGTTGTTGTCTTCCCTGGCTCCAATTGCGACCGGGATGTCCGTTGGGCGACGCAGGGATGCCTTGGCATGCCAACCCGCTACCTCTGGCATGAGGAGACAGATCTCAGCGGCCTAGAAGCTGTAGTCCTGCCGGGAGGCTTTAGTTATGGCGACTATTTGCGCTGCGGAGCCATCGCCAGGTTTGCCCCAGTGCTGGAATCGTTGGTCGATTTCGCCAACAAGGGAGGGCGAGTGCTGGGCATCTGCAACGGATTTCAGGTGCTCACTGAACTCGGATTATTGCCAGGAGCACTCACTCGCAATAGCGGTCTGCATTTCATCTGCGAAGACACTCCTCTCAATGTGGTGAGTGCTCGCACTCCCTGGCTCTCTCATTTCAAAGCAGGCAGTGAGATCCAACTACCGATTGCCCATGGAGAAGGCCGTTATCAATGCAGCGAAGACACACTCAAATCCCTTCAAGACAATGACGGCATCGCGCTGAAATACAACAACAATCCCAATGGCTCCGTTGCCGACATTGCTGGAATCACAAATCCAGCGGGCAATGTGCTCGGATTGATGCCCCATCCTGAGCGGGCCTGTGATCCAGCAACAGGTGGCGTTGATGGACGCCAATTGATTGAAGCCCTGATCCAACAATCATGACCCGTCCCTACTAGCTCTGACACAAGACAGGAAAATCAAGAGCATCAGTTGATTGACACTGACTTGAGTCAATCCAACAATTAAATATATTCATTGAGTCAATCAAATAAGGCAATTATTTATTAATTTTGATCGATTAGACCACTCAAGGCATGAATCAGGCCTGATCACAGTCAAAGCAGACCTTTACTATTGCAATTTATCCTCAAAACTGGTTTTCAGAGATCGTTTAAAGCACAATCCCGGTTGAATTATCAGACTAAGGTTCATTAAAGATGAAGCCCTTTGATGCATCGTCGATCATTTTTTAGGTTGGGAGTCCCGGCGGCCGTAGCGATGGCCGTTTCATTTTCCGCTAATGGTTTGGCGGCATCGACTCAAAAGAAGTCCCCACTTCGTCCGTTAAACAAGGGCTCAAGGCTTCGAGTCGTTAATGCCGGAACTTGGCTGGATCCTGAAACAGACTTTGGCCCGTTAGTGGAACGCTGTGAAGCCGAGGGTTGGATATTAGAAGTCCCAGAATCGGTGAAACGTCAATGGAAATGGTTTTCAGGAACCGATCAACAGCGAGCGGATGATCTTGAGCGTGCCTGGAACAATCCTTCTCTGGATGGTCTGATTTATGTCGGTGCTGGCTGGGGAGGTGCCAGGGTTTTAGAAGCTGGCTTTCGCTTCCCCCATCGCCCGCTCTGGACCCTGGGGTTTTCTGACACCAGCTCGATGCTGATGGCTCAATGGTCCGTTGGTTTACATGGCGCCATCCATGGATCCACCGCTGGACCTGACCAACAGTGGGAACGAACGGTGGATCTCCTGAAGGGGCAACCGGTCGCCCCACTGCAAGGGCGTTCCGTACGCGCCGGGGTGGTCAGAGGTCCGCTTGTGGTGACCAATCTCACGGTTGCGACCCATTTGATTGGCACACCCTGGTTCCCTGATCTGCGTGGATCCATCCTGGTGCTGGAGGATGTTGGAGAAGCTCCCTACAGAGTGGATCGCATGCTCACGCAGTGGCGCAGCTCCGGGGTGCTTCGTGGCCTTGCTGGCGTAGCGACAGGACGATTCAGCTGGAAAGGGGAGGTAGAGCCAGGTGATTTTTCAATGGATGGAATCCTCGAGGAGCGACTCTCTGATCTAGGCATCCCCTTGCTCATGAATCTGCCCCTTGGACATGGACTCCCCAACATGGCCCTCCCCCTTGGCGCAACAGCAACACTCGATGCCAATCAAGGAACGCTGCAACTCACGCCTGATCGCATGCCTCGATGAAGCCATAAAAAAGGGGGCTAATGCCCCCCGCTTGGTTGGTTTTGACCGAATAATCAGGCAGCAACTGCTGTCTTGGGGTCAAGGGTGCCTTTTGCATACAGGCCGGAATAGAAGTTGATGTCGCGCTGCTTGATCTTGCTGGCATTACCGGCAGCCCAGAACTGCTGGTAGCGATCCAAACAAACCTGCTTCATGTACTTACGAGCCGGCTTGTTGAAGTGGCGGGGGTCGAAGTTGGCAGGATCAGCCATGGCTGCTTCACGTACGGCAGCAGTGAAGGCCAAACGGCAGTCGGTGTCGATGTTCACTTTGCGAACACCATTACGGATGCCTTCCTGAATTTCTTCCACGGGAACGCCGTAGGTCTCAGGAATCGCTCCGCCGTACTTGTTGATCATTGCCAACCATTCCTGGGGAACGGAGGAGGAGCCATGCATCACCAGGTGGGTGTTGGGGATGACTTTGTGAATTTCAGCGATGCGGCTAATGGCCAGCACTTCACCCGTGGGCTTGCGGGTGAACTTGTAAGCACCATGGCTCGTACCGATGGCGATTGCCAGGGCATCAACCTTGGTCTTGGCCACAAAATCAGCAGCTTCAGCCGGATCGGTCAGCAGCTGATCCTTGGAGAGCTCACCTTCAAAACCATGGCCGTCCTCGGCTTCGCCTTTACCGGTTTCAAGGGAACCAAGGCAACCCAGTTCACCTTCAACGCTCACGCCGATGGCATGGGCAACGTCCACCACTTCCTTGGTGACGTTGACGTTGTAGTCGTAACTCGCAGGAGTCTTGGCATCAGCCTCAAGGGAACCATCCATCATCACGGAGGTGAAACCGTTGGCAGCCGCTCCGAAGCATGTTGCAGGGCTATTGCCATGGTCCTGGTGCATCACGACAGGGATGTCGGGATAGGTCTCAACAGCCGCCAGGATCAGATGACGCAAGAAATTCTCACCTGCATAGGCACGAGCTCCACGTGATGCCTGCAGGATCACAGGAGAGTCAGTCTCGTGAGCCGCCTCCATGATCGACTGCACCTGCTCAAGGTTATTGACGTTGAAAGCAGGGATGCCGTAGCCGTTTTCCGCGGCATGGTCGAGCAAAAGTCGAAGCGGAACGAGCGCCATAGTGAAGTCCTAACGAAGGCAGATAAACGGACATGTGTCCGTAGCCGCGCGACTTTACAGTTGAGTCGTGTGAATGTCACGACACTTCGTGGCAGAAAGCACGCCGGAGTGTCAGCAAATGATGGGTCAGTAGGTGTAACCAGCTACAAAAAGCTGCTCGTCCGATGACGGCTGAGAGCCCGGGACGTAACGCCCCTGTGAGGCCTCCGAGTTCGCTTTTGCCCGCGCAAGCAACGCTGCCTGACCGGCCTCTTTGTCCTTACCAGCCCATGCCTTCAGGCAGGAATGCTGCAGGGCACGCCCATAGGAGAAGCCGAGATTCCATTGCGCTTTTCTTGAAATCTTGTTCATGTTGTTGAGATACACCGATGCCGCTTCTTCACTCAAACCGCCTGACAAAAAGACAATTCCAGGAACACTGGCAGGAACACAACGCTCCAGTGTTCTCACGGTCATTTCGGCAACGATTTGGGGATCTGATTTCTGAGCACAATCGGCTCCTTGAATCGTCATCGAAGGCTTAAGGAGCGTTCCCTCCAGAAGAACTCCATTGAGCTGACAAGCGAAGTACACCTCCTTAAGAATCTGTTCTTGCACCGCTGCAGTGACCTCAATCGAATGCTCACCATCCATCAAGATTTCAGGCTCAATGATTGGCACGAGCCCTGATTCCTGAACAGAGCGTGCGTAACGCGCTAAGCCCCATGCATTTTCACGAATGGCCAGATCAGAGGGGCATCCATCAGCGGTGATTTGCAGTACGGCGCGCCATTTTGCAAAACGTGCACCTTGGGCGTAATAGTCTTCTGCTCGCTCCACCAAGCCATCCAGGCCCGTACAAACGGTCTCAACAGCATGAGCACCAGGCAAAGGGGAAAGACCTTTATCAACTTTGATACCAGGAACAATCCCAGCTTTGATTAACTTATTAACCATTGTTTCGCCATCGGCATGACTCTGAAACAGGGTTTCTTCGTACAAGATTGCGCCACTAATAAAGTCACCAAGACCTGCTGTTGTAAATAGCATTCCCCGGTAGGCCTGCCGATTGGCCTCAGTATTTTCAACTTGGATTGCGCCTAATCGCTTACCGACGGTCTTCGTAGATTCATCAACAGCAAGGATTCCCTTCCCCGACACTGCCAAAGCGTTGGCTGTTTCAATTAACTCTTTGGAGTATGCGGAAAGAGACATAGGAGCGACGCGACAACAAGGAAAGATCCTGAATTTTAAACACCATATCTTCACGAAAACAAATATTCGTTACCGCAACCAGTATCCAAGGCCGCAGAAAAATGAATATTTATTCATCAGTCTGTCAAAAACAATTAGGTCACATGATCGATTGATCACATGCTTGCTGACTGATCAACCCCTCTGAGAGGCCAGGCACCATGGGAGCACCGGTTTGAATGCTCTGAGCCCACCAGCTTTGGATGCGAGCCACCGGTGCCACCCGGCCATCACTCCAGGTCGTGGGGAACACGAACTCAGCCTCCGCTTCAACATTGCGGGTGGGCTCTCCCATGGGCGTATGCCAAAGCCCAAAGCCATGGACGTAATCCTTTTGGTTCGCGCTACCGAGAGTGAGGCTTCCATGAGATCCGTAGACCTCGAGCCAGCAGCCTCGACCATTGCGAGCCACAGACGCCAAATTGACCTGTGCTGGCACCCTCTGGTCGCTGCGGCCCTCCCATTCGAGCTGCATCTGAATCAGGGAAACATCTTCGGCATCCACGGGAGCCATGCCTCCACTGGGCTGAGGACGCTCCTTGATCGACACGCTATTGAGACTTTGAACGGATCGAATCGGTCCGATCAACCACGCCAGCATGTCGAAGGCATGGGTACCAAGGGCGCCAACCACACCACCACCGGCTTCCCGTTGTGAATACCAGCTCCAAGCTCGAGACGCATCCGCACGGCTGCTCATCAACCAGTCGAGTTTCACCAGCCAGGGAGTACCGACGGCACCTGCCTCCAACATTCTGGCGGCCTGCATGAACAGAGGCACAGCCCGATACTCATAATCCACCGCAACACTGAGCCGGTTCTGGATAGCAACGCGTTGGAGCTCTGCCACCAATTCAGCCTTCAGAGCAACAGGCTTTTCAAGCAACAAGTGTTTGCCCGCTTTCAGCGCTTGAAGGGCCAAGGCAAAGCGTGGCTCCGGAGGGGTGGCAATGATCACGGCTTGCACGCGAGGGTCCCTGAGCAGAGCCTCCCAATCGTCATAACCAGGGAGATTGTGCTCCTGACAGGCCTGATCTAAACGTTCACGACGGGGATGCCAGAGCGCTACCGCCTGGAGATCAGGTTGAGAGGCAAGGGCTTGGAGATGAACCGATTCACCAAAGCCAAGACCCGCAATCGCCACTCCAATCGGGGGAGGACTTGAGGATGGGAGAGCCATAAGGGAGGCCGAGTTGGGGTCAGGAGAGCGACGAAAGCTCGTCCGATGAGCACACACCGGAGAGAACGCCGTCGATCAAAGGATCAGAACCAGAAGGTTGCCATTCGGCCCTGAATTGGGGCAATCCATTCTTTTGCTTGTCCCGATACAGCAGTTGGCTGCAGTCGATCTCCATCACGACCAGCGTTCCCAAAGCGGGGCTGTCATCCTCCTGACGCAAGCTGTAGCGGCTCAGCACTGACACAGTGCCATCTTTCTTCAGCCGCAAACTGCCGGCATCCCACCATTGCTGTCCCTCCTCACTGGAGGGGACTTCTCGCCATTCAACCTGACCTGCGCACACAGGAGCGGCGCAAAGGATCAGGGCTAAAACAACAGCAGCCACGGTCCTAAAGCGTGAGGCCAAAACCTGAATCATGAGCTAGCGACCCGGGATTCACAGCCGTGCAATCTGAGCAGACTCGCCAGAGTGGAACGCAATTGCGTACGCGGAACAATCGAATCCACGAATCCGTGATCTTGCAGGTACTCGGCGGTTTGAAAATTATCCGGTAATTTTTCGCGCAGTGTCTGTTCAATCACGCGTCGCCCAGCAAAGCCAATCAGAGCTTTTGGCTCCGCCAAAATCAAATCACCAAGCATCGCAAAACTTGCTGTGACGCCGCCAGTGGTGGGGTGCGTGAGCAGTGGCATGTACAACACGCCCGCTTCGCGGTGGCGTTCCAAAGCACCGGAAATCTTTGCCATCTGCATGAGGCTGAGCATGCCCTCCTGCATCCTCGCTCCACCCGACGCGCAAACAATGAGGAGTGGCAGCTTTTTGGCGGTCGCTGCTTCCACCAAGCGGGTGATCTTTTCACCGACCACCGACCCCATCGAACCGCCCATAAAACGGAAATCCATCACAGCAAGAGCCATTGGAATCCCCTCGACCTCACAGAGTCCAGTAATGACACCATCACGAAGCCCTGTACTGGCTTGGGTTTCGCGCAGTCGATCCGCATAGGCCCTGCGGTCTTTAAAGCCCAATGGATCCATGGGTTGAAGCTCTTGATCCATCGCCACGAAGCTGTTGGGATCCACCAACACCGCAATGCGCTCGGTGCTATCGATGCGGTGGTGATATCCACAGTTGCTGCAAACACTGGCGTTGCTCAGCAGATCCTTGCGATACACCACCTGACCGCACTCGGGGCACTTGCTCCAAAGACCATCCCCTTCATCGGGTTCTTGATTCACCTTGCCGACGTACTGACCTTTACGGCGGTCAGCGAACCAGTCGAACAAACTCAAGGTTGATTACTCCTTAATGGCAACAGCAGATCTCAGTTGGCATTGGGGCTTTCGGTTTGTACGAGCGCCACATTGGGGAGATCCGAGGGAACAAATGATCAAGCCAAAGGCCTGAATTTTGCACCAATCACATCAGGCTAGGACAGGGATGTTGCAATCTCTCAGCACAACAGCCATTGAGCTGATTTCTGTTCCTTTAAAGGCCAGCAAACAGGCTGAACCATTGCTGCCCCCACCACTCAGAACCTCCGAGCCAGGTCAGCCAGATCCCAAGGGCAATAAAAGGGCCAAATGGGAAGGGCTGTCTCGGCCCTAGTCGTCCAGAAAGACGTCCAATCGTGCCAAAGAATGCGCCGCTAAAAACGGCGATCGCCATAGCAACCAAGACACCGCCCAAGCCAAGCCAAGCTCCGGCGACAGCAGCCAATTTGGCGTCACCAAGCCCGAGGGCAGGTTGTCCAAGCATGCGCTCCGCGAGAGCACTTAATCCCTCCAGCGCCAGCAATCCCGCTGATGCCGCCAACAGATGATTGAGGAGCAACGAACTCGCTTCAGGGGCTGGAATGACCAGATAGAGAGCCCCCGTGAAGGCAAGGCCGAGCAATACCCCGATCCTGCAAAGAGGTTCGGGGAGCCAGAGATGGTCGATATCAATCAACACCAGTGGAAGCAGCACACTGATCAGGACAATCCCCGCCAGCACATTGAGCAAGGCCAGGCCTACATGATCCGAAGCGGCGAGCAATCCATGCCCCCACAACGCGCTCAACCAAAGGAGGGCGCTGAAGAATTCCACGAATGGGTAGCGGCTCGAGATGCCTTGATGGCAATCGCGACAACGTCCCCGAAGCCAGACCCACCCCAACACCGGCACATTGTCGTGCCAGCGCACCGCCTGACCACACTTTGGGCAGTGGCTGCCAGGCCAAACCACTGATTCTTCGCGAGGCAATCGCCAGGCCAGCACATTGGCGAAACTCCCCACACAGGCACCAGCCAACGCAAGGATCAGACCCAACACACTTGTCAAAGCGCTGATCCCCTGGGTCGGTCTCGCCAGCCACGCGGGCGACGCAGTCGTCGACCGATGAGATCGATGCTGATGAAATGCTCTTGAAGCAACAGTGTGGGGCTTGCGAACACAACCCTGCCCTCATCTAACCGCTCATTTACAACAACACCCATCGGTTCAAGCTGCTGCCCAGAGTCACTTAAGAAGCGGAAGTAGATCCGTCGTGCCAATGCGATCAGGCGACGACTATCCACTCTGTCCCAACGCGGTGGAGGAGTTGTTGATCCCCCTGCACCTGCAATTTCAAAGGAGGGAGAGGACAAAAAAAGGACCCACCTGATCATTCAGATGAGTCCACGATAGATCTAATCGCTCGATGTGTATCGAGCAAAGCAATCAGGAGAGCTTGCTTTGGTCTTCAATCATGCGGTGAATGATGGGGGTCAAGATGAGTTCCATCGCGAAGCCCATTTTCCCTCCATTCACAACAATGCTGGTGGGACTGCTCATGAAGGAGTCATGAATCATGCTCAGCAGGTAGCTGAAATCAATTCCCCACTTCTCACGAGCTCCCTTGCGGAAGTGAATGATCACAAAGCTTTCATCTGGCGTTGGGATGTTGCGACAGATGAATGGATTGGAGGTGTCAACCGTTGGCACCCTCTGGAAATTGATGTCAGTGAGGCTGAATTGGGGACAGATGTGATTGATGTAATCCGGCATGCGGCGCAGGATCGTGTCCACAATCGCTTCGGCTGAGTAGCCACGTTCGGCGTTATCACGCTGAATCTTTTGGATCCACTCGAGATTGGTGATCGGAACAACACCCACCAGTAAATCGGCGCGGGATGCCACGTCGTAGCCGTCTCCAACAACGCCACCGTGGAGGCCTTCGTAGAACAACACGTCAGTGCCACCTGGAATGTCTTCCCAGGGGGTGAACTGACCTGGGTCCAAGCTCACGCCGAGGCGAGCGTTGTGTTCAGCAGCTTCTTCTGGACTGTGGAGGTAGTAACGCTTCTGACCGCCACCGGTTTCGCCATAGACGCGGAAGAGCTCTTCGAGCTTGTCGAAGAGGTTGGCCTCTGGACCGAAGTGCGAGAAATTCTCACCCTTCGCAAGCGATTCAGACATGGCGGCCTTCATCGCCATCCGCTCAAAGCGGTGGTAGCTGTCGCCCTCCACCACTGCAGGAGTGATGTTCTCCCGAGCGAAGATGTGCTCAAAAGCCCTCTTAACGGTGCTGGTGCCTGCACCTGAGGAACCCGTGACAGCCACGACGGGGTGACGCTTCGACATCGACGGAGGAAGATCTGGCCCGATGAGTTTGGCAGGTCAAAGGGCAAATTCCACATTTTTCCTTCCAGGTCGCATCAGAGTGTCTTAAGAAGTTCCTCCCCCATCGCCTGACAGCCCAGAGCAGTACAGCCTTCAGACATCAGATCTCCAGTGCGGAATCCGGCTGCCAAAACGCGATCCACAGCGTGTTCCAGATCGTCCGCAGCTGCGTTTTGCTTGAGACCAGTCCGCAACATCATCGCTGCAGAGAGCACCATGGCCATCGGATTGGCCTTGTCTTGACCCGCCAGATCAGGGGCTGAACCATGAACGGGTTCATACAAACCAGGCCCTTCGCTTCCCAAAGAGGCTGAGGGAAGCATGCCGATCGAGCCGGTGAGCATGGCAGAAATATCGCTGAGAATGTCTCCGAAAAGATTGCCAGTGAGCACCACATCGAACTGGCGTGGATCTCTCACCAGTTGCATCGCCGCATTGTCCACATACAGGTGACTGACATCCACTGCGGGGTACTCACCTTTCATGCCCTCCACGCGATCACGCCACAGTTGGCTGACGTCGAGCACATTGGCCTTATCCACTGAGCAGAGCTGCCCTCGTCGCTCACAGGCGAGCTTGAACGCCACCCTGGCGATTCTGTCGACCTCAGAATCGGAGTAGGTCATGGTGTTGAACGCTCGCTCTTCACCATCGGCCTGCACACGACCTTTCGGCTTCCCGAAATAAATACCTCCGGTGAGTTCCCTCACCACCATCAGATCCACCCCTTCCACCACTTCAGGTCGCAGGCTGCTAGCACCAATCAGGGCTGGAACAATTTTGACTGGACGGAGATTGGCGAAGAGCTCCATGCCAGAGCGCAGGGCTAGCAATCCACTTTCAGGCCGTTGTTCTCGCGGCAAGGCATCAAATCGAGGGCTACCGATCGCTGCAAGCAAAACGGCATCGGCAGCCTTGCAAGCTTCAAGGGTGCTCGCCGGTAAGGGCTCGCCAGTGGCATCGATGGCAGAGCCACCGATCGGCGCTTCACTGAACTCGAGCGTGAAACCATGTCGAGCAGATACGGCTTCAAGGAGCTGCCTCGCCACGGCAGTGATCTCTGGACCAATGCCGTCACCCGGAAGCAAAACAACGCGATGCTGTGGCATTGGGTCTCAGAGGGGGGAACCAGAGAGGTTACTGAGCGGCTTTCTTGAGTTCGCGGATCTGTTTCGCCATCTCAGGCAATTTGCTGAATGCCGCTGAACAACGCAGCCAAAGCCTATTGGGTATCGCCGGATAGCCACTCACCACCTCACCGGGCTCCACCTCACCATGAATCCCGCTCTTGGAACTTGCGATCGCACGATCACCAATCACCGCTCGATTGGCCACACCCACCTGTCCAGCCAAAATCACCCCGTTTCCAAGGCGAGCGCCGCCCGCAATGCCCACCTGTGAGGCCAGGGCACAGCCCCGTCCGGTGACAACGCCATGACCGATTTGCACGAGATTATCGATCTTTGTTCCCGCCCCAATTCGGGTTTCACCAACGGACGGGCGATCAATCGTGCTGCCGCAACCCACCTCAACACCCTCCTCAAGGACCACCAGACCCGTTTGAGGCATTTTTCGCCATCCCTTAGCGGTCGGAACAAATCCAAACCCCTCTGAGCCCACCACCGCGTTGGAGTGAACAACGCAATGGTTGGCTAAACGCACTCCGGGGTGAAGCACAGCATTGGCATGCAATTCGCAAAACTGACCGACCCTCACATCGCCGTAAATCACCACACCGGCATGAATGGTGCTGTTGGCACTGATGCGTGTGTCGTCGCCGATGCAAACGTGAGGGCCAATCGAGACTCCAGCATCGATCTGAACCCTGTCACCGATCACCGCAGAAGGATGAATGGTTGCTTCTGTTCTGGGCCGAGGATGCAAGCGCTCGAGGGCTTCTGCGAAGGCCAACCGAGGATCACGCATCACGGCCCAAGCCAGACCACGCTGCTCAGCCATAGCCTTGAGGTCGTCCTGATTCGGAATCAAAACGGCGCCGACATGGCTGGTTTCTAGGCTCTGAATCAGAGCGTTGCCCTTTTCAAGGAAGCTGAGTTGATCGGCACTGGCTCTCTCCAAAGATGCAGCACCACGGAGCTCAGGATCACTGCCGAGCTGATGCTCCAGCAGACCTGCCTCTCCGTCCTGAAGGACGGCGATTAACTGGCTGAAACGCATCGATTCAGGGGTCTGGTTGGCGGATCGTAGGCGTGCTGAGGACAAGCACGTCGCGATGCACCACAACTGGCGAACCCCCTTGGCGATCGGTCCGCGCTGGCTCTTTAACAAGACCTCGAAGCGCCTCACTACTGAGGGAGCTCAGGCCACGGGCCACTTCATCGCCTTCCTGATCGAGGATCCGCACGGGCTGATTGGCCTGAAACTCTCCGGTGATGTCCGTAATTCCAACCAAAAGTAAGGAGGCACCTTTGTCGCACAGCGCTAGGCAGGCTCCGCCATCAATGTGCAGGCTCCCTTGGGGTTGCAACGCATGGGCCAGCCAGCTTTTTCGATGACCAAGGGGCTGGGGATGGGGATGAAAGACCGTGCCTCCACGCCCCCCAGCCAACATCGTTTGAAGGGTGTGCTGATCGCGACCATCCGCCAGATGCACGGTGATTCCGCTCGCTGTGGCAATCCGAGCGGCCGCGATTTTGGTGGTCATCCCGCCGGTTCCCCAACGACCTCCATCTCCTGCGCCCTGTTCAAGGGCCTGCAGTTCTTCTGGGTGATGCACGTCCGAAATAGGGCGCGCCGAGGCATCACTGCGCGGATCAGCGGAATAGAGGCGGTCGATATCGGTCAAAAGAATCAGATCATCCGCATCAATCGCTGCTGCCACCAAGGCTGAGAGCGTGTCGTTATCGCCAAAACGCAACTCAGCGGAAGACACCGTGTCGTTTTCATTGATGACGGGTAAAACCTTCCATTCGATCAACTGATGCAGGGTCGCAGAAGCGTTGTGATAACTCCGACTGTCGGCCAAGTCAGATCGGGTGAGAAGAACCTGCGCTACGGGGATGCCATGGACGGCCATCGCTTCTTCGTACAGAGCCATCAGATGGCCTTGACCGATCGCCGCCGCAGCTTGAAGACCGCGCAACGTAGAAGGCCTGGCCTTTAGGCCTAGGCGCTGACATCCGAGTCCGACAGCCCCACTTGTGACCAAGACAACACGGTCGCCTCGATGGAGACATTGGGCGAGATTCAGACACAAAGCTGAGATGGCATCAGCAGTGCTGCGACGTTCCGTGCTGCGCAGCAAACTGGTCCCA
>ERZ802827.103-NODE-103-length-45908-cov-22.7804_pt1 | contig 45908 bp, 45 predicted proteins | sample MGYA00345652_ERZ802827 | MGnify/ENA primary metagenome ERZ802827 (study PRJEB30503, sample SAMEA104212372) | marine metagenome | biome: Westerlies Biome; feature: [SRF] surface water layer (ENVO:00010504) within the epipelagic zone...; material: water... | reverse complement strand
TAAATTTACCTTTTCTTGCTTCTACTCTTATTAAAGCTGACAACCTTTCAGCAATATCTGCCCTTAATGCTAATTTTCCTAAGGGAACAAAACCTATAGCTCTATAAAATGCATGCTTAGTATCTGGATCTATTATTACACTTACTCGACCGTCTGGAGGTAATGAGCTTGAACAAAAAATTTGATTAAAAACGGACCACAACAAAGCTCTCAACTTGACAGAAGCAGGTTTTAAAAGGTTAGGTAAATATATGGTCTCAATACCTAATCTCAATCCAAGTCTTGCTAAATTTCTTTTATCAATTTCTGATAAATTATTTACTGACATTGACAAGTTACTTGTTTTGGCTGAACCTAACCCTTCATATACTTGATATGCAATACCTAGGGCTTTCCCGGATAGGTCCTTATTAATTTGTACTTCCTTATTCACCTCATTTTCTATTACAGTGTTTTGTTTTTCTTTATCTAGTTCCTTCAAATTATTCAAAACAGGTTTCTCAAGATTAATTGCTTCTGATAAAATATTTTTAATATTATTCTCAACAGCTTCACTTATTCTTAATTCAATTTGTTTGATTTGTTCGTCAGACAATAATTCGTAATTATTAACATTTATTTTAGGTGAGTAAATGTTCTCACCATTTATTAAAGTTGCGACTTTATTATTTTGCCACAATATAGAAACATCATTATTAAATTTAAATGCTGCATTATCAGACATCAAGAGCTCTCTAACGCGCCTTTCAATTTCTTTTGGTAAAATTTTTCTTGCAGCTGTTAAAATAGGACCTGCTTTCTCACCTTGAGACAGAGAAGGTATGAAATCAAAACCATTTAATGTTCCAACTTCTTCACCTTCAACAAAAACTGTGCCATCTAACCTTATTACTGCTTCCAAATTATTATACTCTCTTAATGTTTTGTTAAGGATTACAATTCGCTTGTCTACAAATCTCTGGGTTAACCTTCTGTGTAACTCATCAGACAATCTATCTTCAATAGTTTTAGCTTGTTCTTGCCAATACTCGGATTCATTTAACCAATTTTTTCTATTGGTAATAAAAGTCCAAGTTCTAATATTTGATATTCTGTTTAATAGAGTATCTATTTCACCATCAAAGTTATTTAGCCTATTGATCTGGGATTTAATCCAGTCATTATCTAATTTACCATGAGACAATAATAATTCAAAAGTTTTTTCTAGCAAGTTAAAATGCATACCTGATAATGAATTACTAAAATCTGGTATTTGACAAATATTCCATAAAAGAGACAAAGTTTCTTTACTATTAATTTTACTTTTAATTGGACCAATTTCAGATAAATAATTAAGTGAGAGCGTGTCTAAAGCACCAACTTTTTTTCTCATGAAATTAAATGGAGGATTTGCGTCAAGGGAATTAAATAATTTTTTTAAAGAGTTAAAATCTAAGTCAGTATTTCTCCACCATATATTTTTCAAAGGTGAAAAGGTATGGCTTTCAATTTGCTCAATCGCATCCTCATCAAATTTAATATTATCTTCAACGACGCCAAAAGATCCATTTCGAGTATGTCTCCCTGCCCTACCTGCTATTTGAGCAATTTCTGGAGGATTAAGGTACCGCGGGGTATTGCCATCAAATTTTGTATCAGAAGCAAAAGCCACGTGATCTATATCCATATTCAATCCCATACCAATAGCGTCTGTAGCAATTAAATAGTCAACTTGACCACTTTGATAAAGTTCTACTTGGGCATTTCTTGTCCTTGGAGACAAAGCGCCCATGACAATAGCTGCACCCCCTTTTTTAGTTCTAACAAGTTCAGCTATTTTATAGACTTCAGGCACAGAAAAAGCTACGACAGCCGATCTTGGTTTTAACCTTGTTATTTTCTTAACGCCTATATAACTCAAAACTGACAACCTCGGTCGGATTTCTATAGAACATTTTGGTAAAATTTTCTGCAATAATGGTTTGATAGTTTCAGATCCAAGAAAGACAGTTTCTTCAGAACCTCTTGCATTTAAGATTCTATCAGTAAAAATATAACCTCTATCAGGATCGGACGCTAATTGGATTTCGTCTATAGCAACGAAAGCAAATGATCTCTCTAATGGCATTGACTCTACTGTACAACAAAAATACTTAGCATTTGGAGGAATAATCTTTTCTTCTCCCGTAACGAGAGCAACTTGAGATTTTCCTAATTGCAGAACGGCTTTATCATAGTTTTCTCTCGCTAATAATCTAAGAGGGAAACCAATTATTCCCGAACGATGAGAAAGCATTCTATCCATTGCATAATAAGTTTTACCTGTATTTGTAGGTCCTAAAAGAGCTTTAACTTTGGAATCATTAGAAGATGAATTTGGTTTAGTATTTGAAATATTTTTTAGATTTAAATTCATTATTCTTATTCACGCATCAAAAATAGATTAATATAATCGTAAAATAATTTCATATTATATCAAACTTAAGTCATTAAAAATTAATATACACTTTTTAAAATTTTCAATAAGATAAAAGTAATTTTAGGAGAAATAAATGTCTGTAAAAACTCGTAAAGCAGTAATCACAGGAAGTAGCAAAGGTATTGGCAAAGCAATAGCTGAGCGTTTTGCCCAAGAAAATATAAATATTTATTTACTAGCATCCAACGAAAAAAATTTACAACAAACAGCATCAGAATTAAAAAGTAAGTATAAAGTTAAAGTATTTTATCATGCATCTGATTTAAAAACAAAATTAGGTTGTGAGAGCGCTGTTAAAGCAATTGAAAATGAATTTACAGATTTTGATACTTTGATATTTAGTGCAGGAGCAACAAAAAGTGGTGATTTTTTAAAGCAACCAATAGAAGATTTTGAAGATGGCTTTGCCTTAAAATTTTATAGTGCAGTTAGATTGTCAAAAGCATTTTGGCCAACTCTTTCTAGAAATAAGGGATGGATTGTTTCAATTAATGGTGCAATGAGTCATTCACCTGATCCCTTCTTTATGGTGGGCGGGGCTGTTAATGCTGCTTTCTTAAATTTTTCAAAAGCTCTGTCTAAAAAGGGTTTAATTGATGGTGTTAACGTAAACTCTATTAATCCTGGGATGACATCTACTGATCGTTTAATAACTATTATTCAGAGTAACGCAGATAGAGAAGGTATGAGCTTTGCTGAGGCAGAAAAAAAGGCTTTAAATAATATTGGATTAGACAGATTTGGGACACCAGAAGAAGTTGCTGAACTCACTTATTTCTTATGCAACCCAAAAATGCGTCATCTTACTGGGACTGAAATTAATTTAGATGGTGGAAAAAAAACAACTACATAAATAAGGAAAATTAGATTATGGCGAAAAAAGCTGCTTCAGTTTTTGTTCAAACCTTAAAAAATCATGGAGTTAATAGATTCTTTTGTGTACCTGGTGAATCATATTTATCTGTAATGGATGAACTATTATATTCTCCTGGAATAGACGTTGTCACTTGCAGGCACGAAGGTGGAGCTGGTTTTATGGCTGTAGCTGACGCAAAATGCACAGGCAAGGCTGGCGTTGCATTTGTAAGTAGAGGACCAGGAGCAACAAATGCTTCTATTTCTGTTCACTCAGCACATCAGGGTGGAGTACCAATGGTCCTATTTGTTGGACAAGTGAATAGAATAAGTACTGGCAAAATGCACTTACAAGAAATGGACTTTATAAAGACATTTTCTGACATGGCTAAACATGTAGAGCAAATTAATACACCAAGTGAAATTGCAAACGTTACGGCTAGGGCTTTTCATATTGCTGAAAGTGGCATACCAGGTCCTGTAGTAATAGCCATACCTACTGACGTATTAGAGGCAAAAGTTGAAATAAATGACGTAAAAAGAATTAAAATCAATCCACCGTTAGCTTTTCCTGAAAAAGTTAAAGAAGTATCAAATATCTTATCAACTGCAAAAAAGCCAGTATTGGTAGTAGGAGGTCAAGTTCACACATCGAGTAATGCAAGAGAACTTGTTAGAAACATATCTGAAGTTCATAATTTACCAGTTTTATGCACTTATGAACATCAAGATATTCTTTCTCATAATCACTCACACTATGCTGGTGAATTAGGTTTAAGACCTCCAGAACCTATAAGAAAAAATGCTTTGGAAGCAGATGTTGTATTAGTAGTTGGGCATCGGTTTAATGGTGTTCCTAATATGGCTTATAAATTTCCATCATCAGATCAGACTTTTATTCATGTCTTACCAGATCCCAATACGATTGGAAAAATTTTTAGAACAGATATGAGTATAGTTGCTGATTCTGAGAATTTTCTGGAACAGTTATCAAACTCAGAAAGTAGGAATATAGGTCAGGAACGAAATGAATGGGTGACCTTATGTCATCAGCGTTATTTAAATAACGATGCAACTCAACCTGCTAAAAATGCTAATGACGGTCTTGATTTTGCCCACTTGATTGACGCATTAGGTGAGCTTGCACCAGAAGATTCAGTAATAACAAATGATGCAGGTAATTTTACAAGTTGGATGCATCACAGGTTTCCTTTTCGATCTTCAATGACATTAATTGGATCAGAGATTGGTGCTATGGGAATGGGAATTCCAGCAGGAGTGGCTGCCGCTTTGAGGTTTCCAGATAGACAAGTTTTCTCAATTGTTGGAGATGGTGGGGCTTTAATGACAGGTTCTGAACTTGCTACTGCAGTAGCACAAAATGCAAAAATTAGAGTTATAATTGCAAATAATCAACATTATGGAACTATCCGTTATCATCAAGAAGTACATTTTCCCACTAGAGATCACTATGCTACAAATTTAGTTAATCCAGATTTTGCCAAATATGGGGAAAGCTTTGGTTTAAAATGCTTTACTATTGAAAAAGTTGAAGAAGTATCACCTGCTATACAAGCAGCAATGGAAGTAAATGGACCATCATTAATAGAATTTAAAATGAGCTTAGAATTGAATACAAGTACAACAACAATTTCTCAACTTCAGATGAATTAAAATAATTAATTTAACAATAAGGTTATTTTATAATTTTTTTTTAAGTACTTTATAAACTTCTGTATGATCTGGATTTTCTCCAAGTTCTGCTAATGATTTTGAAAGATAATTTGAAACGCTCTCAGATAAAGGTTTTTCCGCTGATAGATCTTTAATTAAACTATCTGCAATTGATACATCTTTGACCATTAGATCTAGTGCAAAACCTGAATTAAACTTCTCTGAAATAACAAACTTGTCCAACTTTACTTCTGTTGTATTATTTTTTCCAGTAGCTCCATTTATTATTTTTAAGAAATTATCTGGTTTAATACCAAAAGATCTTGCAGTGGCTAAAGCTTCAAAACTTGCAATTAATCCTGCTGCAGACACGTAATTATTCAAAGCTTTGATAGCATGACCAGACCCCATTGGACCTGCAAACTGAACTTTTCCCATGACAGACAATAATTCTTGTACAATTTTAACGTGATCCTCGTCACCACCTGCCATTATCATCAACTCACCAATTTTAGCCCTTGAAACACCTCCTGAAACTGGCGCATCTAAAAATTTGATATCTCTAACTTTTAATTTTTTACCTAATTTTTTTGTGTCTCGAGGATCACTAGAAGACATATCTATTAAAATTGATTTAGTATTATTTTTTAATAATTCATCTGTAACATCAGCTACTATTTTGCCATTAGGTAACATGAAAATTATGACATCTAGATTATTAAATTCTCTAATGTTGGAGACTTGTTTGATACCAGAGGATTTGTCAATTTTAGTATGTATATCGTAACCAAAAACATTATAACCAGCTTGAACGATTAAAGGAGCCATTACAGATCCCATTGCACCAAGACCTATAAATCCAACATTTTTTATTTTCATGATTTTACTTTCATCTATCTATATTTTAATAACGCCCTTAGAAGCCAGATTTTCAATTTCAAATTCCGAAAATCCCAAATCAGACAATATATCTTTTGTGTTTTCTCCTAAATTAGGAGCATGTAATGTGTCTTCATTCCTATCTTCGTCAAATTCCACTGGAAAGTTTGGAGACAATAAATCACCCTCCGTTGGATGTTTGCTTTTTTTAAAAAAATTTGTCTCCTTTAGATGCTTATCATTAAAAATATCTTCTGGAAAATTTACTTTCGTTGCTGGAATATCATTTTGTTTTAAGTTCTTAATCCAATAATCAGTTTTTTCTTTTTCTAATGATTCTGACATAATAAAATATAATTGATCAATATTTTCATTTCTAGATTCCGCTGACGAGTATTTAGGATCTTGGAAAATATTTTCCTTTTTAATTAATTTAAAAAACCTTAACCATTGTTCATCACTATATGGCATAACAGCAATATAACCATCTAAAGTTTTGTAAGGCCTTCTATTTGGTGAAGATTGTCTTGGATAAATAGGAGGTGCTTTTGGAGGAATAAAGTTATAACCATATAAATGTTCTACAAGTGTAAAATCAACCATTGTCTCCATCATAGGCACCTCTAATTGGGTACCAATACCTTTTTTTTCTCGCTGAAATAATGCACTAATAATTGACATTCCCAGCATAAGACCAGTTACTTTGTCGGCAGTTGCACCTGAAGTATAACTTGGTTGATTAGAATATACTTCTTGATACGCTGCCATTCCACTAATTGCTTGAATTGTATCGTCAAAAGCAGGTAGCCCGGCATATGGCCCCTTAGAAGAAAAACCAACTGCATTTGCAGTTATAATTTTAGGATTTATTTTTTTAAAATGAGAGTGTGTTAAACCAATTTTAGTTAATGCAACTTTTCTTATGTTAGAAACAAAAACATCTGAGATTTTAATAAGTTTATAAATAATTAAACGACCTTCTGGAGATTTTAAATCAATACAAACACTTTTTTTATTTCTATTTATGTTTAAAAAAACTGCCCCCATTCCCTTATTAACACTTGGACCAATATGTCTAGTTATATCTCCATCTATAGCCTCAATTTTAATTATTTCTGCTCCCATATCTGCTAGTAACTTTGTACAATATGGAACCATTAACACTGAAGATGCATCAATAATTCTAACTCCTTTTAAAGGTCCTTTATTCATGCTTGATTCCATTCATTTTGTTGAAATATTAATATCTAACATAGAAAATTATTTATAATATTTATTTCAGAAGGATGAGTGTAAAAAAACTAATCTTAGTTACAAGACTTTTTTAAAATTTTATTATAAAACTAGGTTATTAATAAATATTCTATTAGGTAGAAAATGCTTTATCTGGAAGGTTTAACAGTACAAAGAGGTAACAAAATTGTATTTTCTGATTTTAATACAATTATTAAATCTGGATCTATAACTCTTATAAAGGGTAAGAATGGTTCAGGTAAATCTACATTATTAAGAGCTATTGTAGGATTTACTCCCCTAGAAAAAGGAACAATAAAGAACGATAAAAAAAATGTTTTTAACAATAATGAGGAGTGGGTTAATAATTTAATATTTTTAGATACTAAAACTGGTTTATCAAAGGATTTAACAGTTATCGAAAATCTTAATGCTTGGTCAACCATGAAAGGATGGTCATCAAATAAAGAAAATTTAACAATGGCTCTTAAAAGTGTTGGAATGGATAAGTATGCTGATCTTTATATATCTCAATCCTCAGAGGGCTTAAAAAAAAGGGCCGCTTTAGCTAGATTATATCTTTCGTTTATTAATAAAGTAGATTTCTGGATATTAGATGAACCGACTAATGAATTGGACAAAACAAGCTTGGTTTTGTTCAAACAATTAATCTCTAAATTTTTAAAACAAAATGGAACTATTATTATAGCCACTCATGACTTAACAATTGTTGAAGATCAATTTAATATTCTAGATTTAGATGATTTTAAAAAACAGAGAGTTTCATGAATTCAATTCACTCTAGCTGGTCAAATATATTCATTGCACATATTAAAAGAGATATATTAACAAACTCTCGTTCATTACTAGATTTAATTTCTATCGTTGGCTTTATGATCTTGATAATTATATTATTTCCACTTGGACTTGGCCCTATTAAAGAAAAATTAAATATCGTATCAAATGCTGTAATTTGGGTTGGTTTAATTTTAGCAATAATACCTTCTCTAGAAAAATTGTTACAAAAAGATTTTGAAAACGGGTGGTTAGATCAAATTGCTACAAGCCCCGCTCCTCTTGAGATAATTATGTTATCGAAAGCTATATCATATTGGTTGATTATGTTGATCCCCTTAATAATAACATCACCAATATTTGCAATATTACTGGACATGGATTTAAAAAATATACCTTGGCTTGTTATTAGTATTTCTGCAGGAAGCCTTGCAATTTCATTAATAGGATTAAGTGGTTCAGCACTAATATTAGGAGCTAGAAAAGGAAATATTTTACTACCTATATTGATCATCCCGCTAATGACACCTATTTTAATATTTGGAGTTGGCGTAAATGAGGCAGTAAAAATAAATGAATCACCATTTGGAAATTTATTTTTATTATTAGCGTTAACTCTAATATATTTAGTTATTTCACCCTTTATCTCAGCTTTACTAGTGAGAATAGCTATTGGACGGTGACAAGAATATTTTAAAAATAATTTATGAAAGTTTAATATAAATGTTTGATTGGTTGGCTAATCCAAATAGGTTTAAAAAAATTACAAATAAACTTGAACCTTTATTAATGGTAATTTCATTATTATTCATTATATCTGGATTATATTTCAGTCTCTTTGACAGTCCTAAGGATTATCAACAAGGTGATGCTGTTAGAATAATGTATGTACATGTTCCTTCAGCGTGGCTTGCTTCGTTCTTATATTTAAGTTTGGCTGTTTCATGCATATTTTATTTGGTCTGGAAACACCCGTTGGCTGATTTAATTTCCAGTTCAATTGCACCTATTGGTGCTTTATTCTCCATATTAACATTAATAACAGGATCATTATGGGGTAAACCAATGTGGGGAACTTGGTGGGTGTGGGATGCCAGATTGACCTCGATGCTTATATTATTTTTTTTCTACTTGGGATTTATCTTATTACATAATGCTTTTGAAAGAAAAATTGACGGCTCAAAATCTGCGTCCGTGCTTGCTATTATTGGACTTATTAATCTTCCTATAATAAAATTTTCTGTTGATTGGTGGCATACGCTACATCAACCTTCAAGTATACTAAAATTTGATGGTCCTTCTATAGACAACCAAATGTTAATCCCCTTATCTTTTATGATAATAGGGTTTGGTCTTTTTTCTCTATATTTAATTATTATTAATGTTAAGACAAAGTTAATTGAGAAAAAATGTGAGGCACTTATTTTAAAATTAAATCTTAAAGAAATTTTATAGATTGGATTTAACATGAATATTATATCTTGGATAATGGAAGGTTATAATATTTATATATTGCCTAGCTATATTTTAACTTTGTTATGTATAGGCTTTTTGTTTATTCGATCGATTTACCAATCAAAAAAAGCTAAAAATTTATTAGAAAAATTATTAAATTCTAATAATTAAATATTCAGCAAGATCCAAAGTGAACTAAATGAACCCTAAATATAAACGTCTTATAATCTTGATTTTAATTTTAAGTATTCTTGGGTTAGCCACTAAACTAGTTTTAATGGCTCTAAAAGAAAATATTATTTATTTTTATACCCCAAATGAATTAAAAAAGAAATATGGGAATGTTAAAAATATTGACAATAAAATTAGAATTGGAGGCTTGGTTCTTGAGGATTCTGTAATTATTGATAAGAATACGTCAATCTTTGAAATAACCGATAAAAAAGATGTGATAAAAGTCTTTTTTAAAGGACAACTACCAGATTTGTTCAGAGAGGGTCAGGGTATAGTAGCAGAGGGAATATTGAAGGATAATAAATTGATTGCTAGCCAAGTTCTAGCAAAGCATGATGAGAATTATATGCCTCCTGAAGTTGCAGACGCTCTAATTAAAAATGGTGTATGGAAGGGAGAAGAGAAAAAATGATACCAGAAATAGGACATATTTTTCTTATAATCACTTTTGTTGCATCTATTATGCAAATATTATTTTGGATTTATAATATTAATTCATTTCATGGCTTTACGGTAAATATTCTTAAAAAAAGTGCTTTAATAAATTTTTCACTTATTTTGTCATCTTTCTTTATTTTAACTTACAGCTTTATTATCTCAGATTTTTCTTTGTTACTTGTTTCCAATAATTCACATTCGCTTAAACCTCTAATTTATAAAATTAGCGGTGTTTGGGGGAATCATGAAGGCTCTTTATTACTTTGGGTATTAATTTTATCTGCGTTTACCTTTCTTGTTTCAAAAAAAAATTCTAATATAAACCCTAAACTTCTTTCCTCAATAATAGGAGTTCAAACAATAATATTGTCCCTTTTCTTAGCATTTATTCTATTCACCTCTAACCCCTTTGAAAGAGTTGAAATATTACCTTTAGACGGACGAGGACTAAATCCATTACTTCAAGATCCAGGATTAGCCTTACATCCACCAATGCTATACATTGGTTATGTAGGTTTATCAGTTGCATTTTCTTTTGCAGTAGGTGCTTTAATTATAGGTGAAATAAATAGAGAATGGGCCCAGCAAATGATGCCGTGGATAACAATTGCTTGGTCTGCTCTAACAATTGGCATAGCCTTGGGAAGTTGGTGGGCTTATTACGAATTGGGATGGGGTGGATGGTGGTTTTGGGACCCAGTTGAAAATGCGTCATTTATGCCTTGGTTAATTGCAACTGCTTTATTACATTCAGTAAGAGTATTAGAAAAAAAACTTGTCCTAGTAAATTGGATTATTCTTTTATCAATTTTAGCTTTTTCATTTTCACTTTTAGGAACCTTTATCGTTCGGTCTGGACTATTAACCTCCGTCCATGCATTTGCATCAGACCCATCAAGAGGGGTTTTTATTTTAATTATTTTAGCAATTGCTATAGGTGGTCCATTAATTTTGTATGCGTTCAAAAGTTCTTCATTTAAAGAACAAAAAATGCAATTTAATATACTAAGTAAAGAAAGTGCTATTCTAATAAATAATTTATTTCTTACTACCGCAACTGCTACAGTCTTAATTGGAACTTTATACCCTTTATTTTTGGATGCATTTAATGGTAACAAAATTTCTATAGGACCCGCTTATTATAATGCAACCTTTGCCCCAATCATGGCCCCAGTAGTTTTTTTAATGGCAATTGCCCCCTTGTTAAATTGGGGACAACACCAACAAAAGAATTTATCTAAGAAATTTATATTCCTTATAATAACAACATTTATTGGTATGATATGCCTGTATATAATTGAACAATCATCATTATTCGCCCTGATATGCGGTTCCCTTTCTATTTGGCTCTTTAGTGGAGTTATTACTGATATTATTGCTAAAATTAAAGAAGCCAAAATTAAGTTTAATAAATTAAGCCAAGTTTTTTTCTTTATCTCGAAAATAAACCTTGGAATTCATATTGCCCATATAGGAGTTGCAGTTTTTTTAGCTGGTGTAACTGGTGAGCAGTTTTATAAAACAGAATATAATGGAAGAAAACATATCGGAGATATTTTTGATGTTGGAGAAAAATCATTAGAATTTAAGAAGATAGAAATGTTAGATGGTCCTAATTATAAATCTCAAACAGCAACCTTCAATCTATTAAACGATGGTAAAGTTATTAACGTACTGAAGCCAGAAAAACGTTTTTACCCGACTGAACAAAGTCAAACAACAGAAGCTGCAATCTTGTCCGATTTTTTGGGAGACACATATCTAGTACTGGGGGATGGTAACAAAGAAATTGGTTGGTCAATTAGAGTTTATTTTAATCCATTAATCTCTTGGATTTGGGGAGGAGCTTGCCTTATGGCTTTAGGTGGATTGGTATCAATTTTACAAAATAGAAAATATAGAAAAATAATAAAGTAAAAGAGATGAAAAATAATTTTACTATTTTAAAAACTCTACCGTTCGCACTCTTTTTAATAATATTTTTTGTTTCAGCTTTAGTGCTTTATCAATTAAAAAATGCGCCCAAAAATATAAAATCTATCAAATCACAGTTGATTGGTAAAAATATTCCGGAAATATTGATCCCAGAAGTTAACTATTTTGGATCATCAAATCAAAAACAAAATCTTAATTTTAAAGAATATGAAAATCAAATATTTGCAGTAAACTTTTTTGCTTCTTGGTGTGCTCCATGTAGAATAGAAGCACCAATATTAGAAGAATTGAATAAAATCATACCTGTGGTGGGTGTCGCTTATAAAGATAAATTTATGGATACAAAGAAATTTTTAAATGATTTTGGTAATCCTTACAAAAAAATTGGAATTGATAATTATGGGAAAGTAGCAATTGAGTGGGGTGTGTATGGAGTGCCTGAAACATTTTTAATTAATAAAAAAGGTAAAATTATTTATCGTCATGCTGGTCCGTTACTATATAATATTTTCAAGTTTGAAGTATTACCTCTAGTACAAGAAAATTAAAAAATGCTTAAAAGTATAAATATGATTATGTTGCTGTGTTGCTTAGTTTTGACGATGTCTCAGAATACTTTATTAGCTGAGACAAGCAATTCTGGTGGAAACTTTATTATAAATAAGACAAGGGAAATATCTCAAAATATTAAATGTCTTGTATGTCAAAATCAAAGTATAGACGAATCAAATTCTGAAATAGCTAAAGACTTAAAAGTCTTAATCAAAAATAAATTAAAAGACGGAGTTAGTGACGATGAAATCTATAATTTTTTAAGAGACAGATATGGAGATTCTATTTTATTAAAACCACCTTTAAAAACAAATACTATTTTGTTGTGGTTTTTACCTTTTATAATTTTAGTATTTGGTTCCTTTTTTGTTATAAGATTTTTAAAATCTAATTATAAATAAAAGAGTACCTTAAAATGCTATTTATTATAATCTTTATAATAACTCTATTAATAATAATTTATATTTTTACAAATTCATTCAATGAAAGATTAGCACTTACAATTAACTTAAAGTTAAAATCAAAAAACCTTTTTATTTATCTAAGTAGTTTATGTTTATTTTTACTAAGTTCCATTCTTTACTATGAATTAGGAAGCCCCTTTATAGACGTAAATAAACTCTATATGGCTAAGGAAAAACTTATAAAAAAAACTATAATTCAAGAAAAAAATAAAAAAGAGGATTTAAAGATATTTGAAGAATTGGTTTATAAATCAAAGGAAAATCCTAATAATATCAATATACTTCTAGACTTAGCTGCAACCGCGTCACGAATTAATAAGATTGACATTGAAATTTCGACATTAACTAAAATATTATCTATCAAAAGTTCACCAAAATTAAAATCTTTACTTGCTCAAGCAATTGTAAGAAAGGCAGATGGTCAAGTAACTTCAAAAGCACAAATATTAATTAACCAAGCATTATCTGAAAACTCTACAGATCCTGGCGCAAATTTCTTAAATGGATTACTTCAATCACAAATTGGAAATGAAAAAAAGGCATTTGAAATATGGACAAAATTATATAGAAACACCTCCACTAACGACGCTTGGGAAAAAGATCTTGTAATTAATATACGTTCTGCTGCAAAAAATTTAGGTATTTCTGACAAAGTTTTAAATAACAATCTTAAAAAAAAGTTAAAAACCAATTCTCCAATTGCTAATGAAATTTTAAATTTAAATGAAAAAGATCAAAAAATTAGAATTAACCAAATGGTTGAACAGCTTGCATCTCGTTTGACAAAAAATAAAAATGATTTAGATGGCTGGATCAAATTATACAAATCATATAAAGTTCTTAATTATCAGGATAAGGCTATAAACGCGTTACGCACTGCAACAAAAATTAGCCCTGAAAATCTGAATTTAAAACAAATACTTTTAAAAGAATTATTACCCCCTGAAAAAGAGCCAATCTTTTCAGCCGAAATAGAACAACTTGTTAATGAAATATTAGCTAATGAACCCAAAAACATAAATGCTTTGTTTTTTAGAGGCCTCAGGGCTTTTAAAGAAGGTGAAAATAAAATAGCAATCGAAAACTGGACTTTATTATTAGATCAAATTCCACCAGGTTCTCAAATGGCTCTTGAACTTTTGAAAAAAATAAACAATCTCAAAAACTAGGTTAATCTTTTTTAATCTGATGTTTTTGCATTATTGGTAATGACAGCAAACCAAAGCCAAGAGACAAAACCGGAATACCAAAGGCTTTAAAAGACACCCATTGATCAGTTGTTAAACTACGCCAAGCTATTTCATTAGCAATAGCCATGATAATAAACATACCAACCCACAACCAAGTTAATTTATTCCAACCTTCTGCATCTAAATTAACTGCAGATTTCATTATAGCGGCTAAAGGGTTTTTACCTAGAATTTTTCCAGAGGCAAGAACTCCAGCTATAATTATAGACACAATAGTAGGTTTGATCTTTATAAAAAATTCGTCATCAAAAAAAATTGTTAGTCCACCAAAAAAAACAACTGCCACACATCCAGCTGCAGCCATCATTGGTATATTTTTAAACCAATACCATGATAAAATAAGAGACAACAAAGTGCTCACAACTAAAACTGCTGTACCTGCCATTATCCCATAAAAATAATTTACTCCAAAAAACAATAATAAAGGTCCCATTTCTAAAATTGACCTATATCCTTCTTTTTTATTAACTTCTTCCAACTGCTACCTCCTAAGCTAAAATCAAACTCTTACTGTGTATAAAATCCTCAATGTTATCTGTGGCAAATCTTAATATGTCCCCATTTTTTGAAAACCTGGCATTTTCACTTAATACACGCCTCCACTCCTTAGCACCAGGAAGAGAGTTATACAAACCTAAAATATGTCTTGTAACTGAATGAACATTACCTTCATCTTTTTTCATAAAATTATCAATATAATCTGCCATTTCCATTGCAACTTTATATCTTGATTTGGTTTTTACTTCGCTATTGAACACTATTCTATCCAATGAAGATAATATATATGGATTTTTATACACTTCTCTGCCAATCATAAAACCATCAAGAGCAAATTTTTTTACTAAATCTTGACCTTCTTTTATTGATTGAATTCCACCATTAATAATAATTTTTAAATCAGGCCTTCTTTTTTTTAATAGTCCAACCCTATTATAATCTAAAGGAGGAATCTCTCTATTTTGCTTTGGACTAAGTCCATTTAATAGTGCTTTTCTAGCGTGGATAACAAACAATTTAACACCAGCTTCGGACACCTCATCAACGAAATTGTCTAGGCCTTGCACCGTGTGCATATCATCAACACCAATTCTACATTTTATGGTTATAGGTATTTGACAATTATTTTGTATCGTTTTAACACACTCAGCAACTAGTTTAGGGTCCTTCATTAGACACGCACCAAACGCCCCGCTCTGCACTCGATTAGATGGACATCCAATATTTAAATTAATCTTAGAGTAACCATAATCTTGTCCATATTGTGCAGCCAAGGCTAATTTTTTAGGATCATTACCTCCTAATTGAAGAACACAAGGTAACTCCTCATTGTTAAACACTAACAAATTATGTCGTGGTCCAAAAATTAGAGCATCAGCAGAAATCATTTCAGTATATAAAACTGCTGAATTAGATAAAAGCCTATGAAAATATCTACAATGCCTATCTGTCCATTCCATCATTGGAGCAACAGAAAAATTTTCTTCAAATACCAATTTTTTGCTCTACAAATTTTTAATAATTAATCATTATTTACAATATTTCTAAAATATAACCAAGATTAATAAAAAAATATTAATTAGTATTATATCATGTAAGCATATTTTACTTTTCTTGTGACTTATCTAAAGCTAAAGTTAAATCGTCTATGATATCATCTATGTGTTCAATACCAACTGACAATCTTACATACGAATCTGACACACCAGACTTCAATTTATCTTCATTTGATAACTGACTATGTGTTGTAGTTGCCGGATGAATAGCAAGGCTTCTTGAGTCACCAATGTTGGCAACATGGTAGAACAAGTTTAAGTTATCAATAAATTTTTTACCTGCTTCAGCGCCACCCTTCAATTCAAAGCCAACCAGGCCTCCAAATCCTATATTTAAATACTTTTCTGCATTTTTTTTAGAAGTTCCTGTTTGCAACTCAGGATAAATAACACGATCTACTGATTTGTGATTTTCTAAAAAATAAGCAACTTTTGAAGCATTTTCACAATGTGTTTTCATTCTTAAACTAATAGTTTCAAGACCTTGTAATATTAGAAAAGCATTAAATGGACTTAATGCACCTCCAAGGTCACGTAACAAAGTAACCCTTGCTTTAATAATATAAGCAATGGGACCTAATGGTTTTACAGCATCTACCCAGACAGCTCCACCATATGACGGATCAGGTGTATTTAAAGCCGGTTGTCTTTTTTTCCCAGCACCTTCCCAATCAAAATTACCACCATCAATAATTAACCCTCCAATTGAATTTCCATGACCACCAATATATTTGGTAAGAGAATAAACGACAATTGCTGCGCCATGATCAAAAGGTTTACATATTACTGGAGAAGCTGTGTTATCTATTATCAAAGGTATTCCATTATTCTTTCCTATTGCACTAACTTCTGATATAGGAAACACCTTTAATTTTGGATTAGGCAAAGTTTCAGCATAATAAGCTCTTGTTTTATCATCTGTTGCATTTTTAAATGCCTGAGGATCTGATGGATCTACAAACCTAACTTCGATACCCATATCCTTTAAAGTATTTGCAAATAAATTCCAAGTACCACCGTATAAGTCAGTTGAACTGACAATATTATCTCCGACCTTTGCAATATTTTGAATTGCAATTGCAGACGCTGTTTGACCTGAAGATAAAGCTAATGCAGCAACACCACCTTCTAAAGCTGCTAATCTCTTTTCCAATATATCATTGGTTGGGTTCATTATTCTTGTATAAATATTGCCCAATTCTGATAAAGAAAACAAATTTGCGGCCTGTTCTGTGTTAGCAAACTGATAACTTGTAGTTTGATGAATTGGGACCGCGACTGAACCTGTGGTTTCATCAGCTCTCCATCCAGCATGAAGACTAAGGGTTTCTGGATTTGTTGTAAAAGCATTCATTAAAATATTCCTCCTAAAATTCGTAAAATAAGAAAAAAATTCTAATTAACAACATAAAAATGAATTATTTACTTTTTATTTCAAAATTAAATCAAATAAAAGAAAAATTTTCTTAAAAGTGGTTTTTTTAAAATAAAATTTTGCGAAATATAATATTAATGATGACGGTGCTTTTTCTTTTTATTTGATTTTTCAGTTTTATTCATAATTGGCATATTAATAATTATTGAACCTGCCTTTTCAAAATTGAATTTAACTTTTTGGTTTTTTATCTTCTTTAAAGATTTAGTTAGATCAATGAACATAATATGAGAGCTTCCAGGCTTTAGATTGAGTTGTGATTTGGACTTAATTAATACACCCTCTTCTAAATGTTTCATTATCATTATGTCATTTTTAATCTTCATATCATGAAGTTCTGTTATTTTTGAAAAATCTGATTCTACAGAAATCAAACGTTCATTCTTTTCATTTTTATTTTCAATCTTAATGTAGCCTGAAGTTGTATTATTATTAGCAATAACCTTTTTTATCCAAAAATCTGATAAAACTAAGCCTTTAAAACTAATTGTTTCAGAAAAACTCTGTGAAGATAACAGGATTAAAATAAATGAAAAAACAAAGTTTAATAAATGCTTTAATGAATACATAAATTTTTATCCCCATTTATTAAATCATGATATATAATTTATAATAGTGTTTATCAAATAAAAAAAGGTGGCATTCAGGATTTATGCAATTAGCTGATAACCCAATAACAAAAGTTATATTTGAAAAGTTAAAATTCAAAGATTTTAATAACTTAAGTAATCTTATTTATGATCAAGAACGAATTGCTGAATTTCAATTTAAATTTCATGATTTCAAAATAGACATTACAAGACAGACACTTGATAAAGAAATCAAAAACGATCTAATTAACCTTGCTAAAAAAGCAAAGATTAAGTCAAAAATAAAAAAAATGGTCTCAGGATTTAAAATAAATCAATCTGAAAACCGGTCTGTTGATCATTTTGATCTTAGAAAAAAAGAACGTTTTGAAACACAAGAATGGAAAAATCTTATTAATTTTACAAATGTAATTTTGAATAAAAGATCATTTAAAACTATTGTAAATGTGGGTATTGGAGGATCTGACTTAGGACCATTAATGGTTAATCAAGCGCTAGAAAGTTTTTATAAAGGACCAAAGATTTTTTATGTTTCAAATATTGATCCAATAAATCTAATTGAGGTATTTGAGAAATGTGATCCAGAAACAACTTTGTTTATAATAGCGTCTAAAAGTTTTGGAACCCTTGAAACTCTAGAAAATGCAAAGATTATAAAGAATTGGCTTGCAGAGAGCAATGTTAGTTTGAATGATGCAATGGTAGCGGTTACTTCATCAAAAGAAAAAGCTAAGAAATGGGGTTTTAAAAAATCTAATATTTTTCATGTCTCTGAAAATATTGGAGGAAGATACTCATTATGGTCTTCAGTAGGCATGTCAATTTTATTTGGTTTAGGAGAAGATAACTATAAGAAGTTCTTGCATGGTGCCCAAACAATGGATGAACATTTTGTTAATGAAGAAATTGAAAGTAATATTCCAATTATTTTTGCTTTACTAAGAATATGGAATAGAAATTTTTTAAATAGAAACAATCACTGCATTGTTCCCTATAGTAATAGTCTATCCAAATTGCCTGCTTGGGCACAACAATTAGAAATGGAAAGTAATGGTAAAAGTGTTGATATAGAGGGTCAAACACTTAAAATGCCCGCAAGTCCACTTATTTGGGGAGAAGTTGGTACAAACGCTCAGCATAGTTTTTTCCAATTTTTACACCAAGGCTTGGAAACCACTCCCGTTGATATACTAATACCTCGCAAACCAATCAAAAACAAAAAATTTAGTCATTTAATGACAAATCATAAACATTTAATCGTAAATGCAATTGCTCAGGCAGAAGCATTAGCTATTGGTTCAGATGATTTTACTGATAAAAACAAAAACTTTCCAGGAAACCGACCATCAACAATTATTAGCTGGGAGGAAAATAATCCATTTTCTATTGGAATGCTGATTTCTCTGTATGAAAATATTACAATTGCATCTGGTTTTTTATGGAATATTAATAGTTTTGACCAGTGGGGTGTAGAACTCGGGAAAAGTATTGCTAATGATATTTCTAATAACGATGGACATGAAAAATTAAGTCCCTCAGCCAAGGACTTTTTAAAAGAGTGTATATAGAATTAAGTTTGTTTAGTTGAATTTTAAGAAATTTACAAATTTGAATTTCACGTCTAAGAATTGAATGAGCTTTAAATATTTATACGTTTAAAATATAGTTAACTTTATAAAATAGAAAAAATTAACAATGACACAAACTATAAGAAATTTAATTAATAATAATGATGATGAAAGTATTGCAATAACGTCGAGTGATGGTTCTAAAATCAAATACTCAGACTTAAAAAAACATGTTTTTGATATATCTGGTCAGCTTTCTAAAAAAGGCATTCTAAATTCAGATAGAGCGGCGATCGTTCTCCCGAATGGCCCTGAGATGGCGACAACTTTCTTAGCTATTGCAAGTTATATGTCTGCTGCGCCACTAAACCCCTCTTACAAACTAAGTGAATATGAATTTTATTTAAAAGATTTAATGCCTAAAATCGTTATTGTTGAAAAGGATAGTATTAACCCTGTAGTTGAAGCTGCAAAAAAATTAGGCATTGAAGTATGTGAAATAAAAAAAATAGATGGTGCGCCAACGGGAATATTTAATCTTTACGATGAAATTTCGAGTTTTGAATTATGTAAAGAAACATATGAGGCTTTAGTGCTTCATACGTCTGGAACCACATCTAGACCCAAAGTAGTGCCTCTAACAAATAGAAATATTTATTCTTCTGCAATAAATATTTCAAATTCTCTTAAATTAAACTCTGCTGATCATTGCTACAATATTATGCCTCTTTTTCATATACACGGCTTAATTGCAATATTGTGTTCATCAATATTTTCAGGAGCCTCAGTTTATGCAAGTAACGGTTTTAATGCATTAAAATTTTTAGATATAGCAAAAAAAGAAAGAATATCTTGGTACTCAGGGGTTCCTACTATGCATCAAGGAATATTAATGAGAGCAAAGAGAAATATAAAAGTTGCCGAAGAATTATCACTTAGGTTTATTAGATCATCCTCAGCTTCTTTACCACCAGCTGTTTTTGAAGAATTAAGAGAAGTTTTTAAAACAACAGTAATTGAAGCTTATGGAATGACCGAAGCATCTCACCAAATGACCTCAAATCCAATGCCTCCTCAAATTCAAAAAGCTGGTTTTGTCGGCAAACCTGCAGGTCCAGAAGTTTGTATAATGGATGTTGAAGGAAATATTCAAAATAATGGTAAGGAGGGAGAGGTATGTATTCGGGGCGATAATGTAACTGTTGGTTACGAAAATAACGATGAAGCTAATAAATCTTCGTTTATTAATGGCTGGTTTAGAACTGGTGATCAAGGTTTCTTTGATAATGATGGTTATTTAAAAATTTCTGGAAGATTAAAAGAAATTATCAATCGTGGTGGCGAAAAAGTGTCTCCTCTAGAAATAGATAATATCTTAATGGAACATGAAGCAATTGAACAAGTTGTTACTTTTGGGGTAAAGGACAAGTTACTAGGAGAAGCTATAGGCGCCGCCATTGTCCTGAAAAGTGATGAAAAATGTTCTGAAAGTGAAATTAAAAATTATGCTAGAAATCATTTAGCAGATTTTAAAGTTCCAAAATATATTTGTTTTTTAAACGAAATACCCAAAGGGGCTACTGGTAAACTTCAAAGAATAGGTCTTGCTGAAAAACTTGGCTTAGAATAGGAAATTAATATGATTAATGTTTGCGTATTTGGTGCTGGAGCAATAGGAGGCTATATTGGATGTAGTTTAAGTAAAGCTGGAGCAAATGTATCATTAATAGCTAGAGGTCCTCATAAAGAAGCTATAGAAAAAAATGGTTTAACTTTAATTTCAAACAACAAATCAGAAACATTTAAATTAAAGGTTACAGAAAATCCCTGTGAATTAGGCACACAAGATTATATAATTATTGGTGTTAAAGCTCATGCAATTTCAGGAATTGTAAATAAGTTAAAACCTCTTTTAAATGACAACACGGCTATTTTATCAGCAGTTAATGGGTTACCTTGGTGGTATTTTTATAAATCTGACACAGGTACAAAGCTTGAAAACACATATATAGATTCTGTAGATCCTCATGGCATTATCTGGAAGACACTTAATCCCAAACGTGCATTAGGTTGTGTTGTCTATCCAGCATGCGAAATTGAAAGGCCAGGCATTATAAAACATATCGAAGGAAATAGATTTAGCCTTGGGGAACCAAATGGAATAAATTCAGACAGATTAAAAATATTATCTGATCTTTTTATAAAAGGTGGACTTAAAGCCCCTCAAAAAAAGAATTTGAGAGATGAAATTTGGATCAAACTTTGGGGAAATTGTTCTTTTAACCCCATAAGCGCAATTACTGGGGCAAGTTTAGACGTTATAGGTAATGACCCAAGTTCAAGATCATTAATAAAAGAAATAATGGAGGAATGCCAAAGAGTTGGTGAAGCAATTGGGGTTAACTTCAATGTAACAGTTGAAAAAAGGATTGATGGTGCATCATCTATAATTGGCCATAAGCCTTCAACACGACAAGATATTGAAATGAAACGACCTTTAGAAATAGATCCTATTATGAGCGCAATTATAGAAATTGGAACAAAACTAAATATACCAACACCAATGTTAAAACATATAAATGGGATACTTAAACTAAAAGCAGACTATTTAGGTTTATATGAAAGAAGCCAACTAATAGAGGATTTAACAATTTAAATTATGAAATGGATTTCGTCCTTCTTTGTCTTCAATTTCTACGATCCAACAATCCCTATCTATTTCTATTTCTTTAGAAATTCTTTTATCTATGTCAATATTTTGTATTTTTTTTTCAGGATATAAATTTATAAATTCAACAAAATTATTTTCATTAATTAAGTCATACTTCAAATTACGTGTAAAAAGTTTGCCGCAACCATCTAAAGTATCAATTTTAACAAAAATAGCACCAGCTTCACTGTCACCTCTTTTAGTAACATAAGCGTTGGTAAAATTTCTTTCGGCAGCTCTAATACCTGCATTTATCAGTATTTCTGATTTTAATTCAATTATCATTTTAAAAGTGTTATCAATTTAAAAATCTGAGCATCTTCCTGCTTTTTCCCAGTCTCCATATCTAGTTGGTTCCAAGCCCTTAGGACCTCCTGTTTCTTTTGGAGCAGTTTTATTTTCTGACACATTCTCGTTGGAATCATTTTCTTCTTTTTGTTTACTTAATTTTGTAATTTCACTATCCATAAGTATAAACTTTCTTATCAGCCCATATCTAAATAATTTATATAATATTTATTATTAGTACAAATACAAGGCAGTAGTTTTGAACGAACAAAAAATATTTAACAATAAAAAAAATAAAAACAAGAGCACAAGACTTGTGGCATTAGAAATTTGGATACTTGTTTTTTACAAAAATAAAAAATTTGATGATATTATTAAAAAATCTTTTGACTTCAATAAATTAGATAGACGAGACAAATCTTTTCTATTTTTACTTATAAACACATGTATGAGAAGGCATAAGCAAGCTCAGAAAATTTATAATGAATATGCAAGGTTTGGAATAAAGAAAAAAAATCGTTACTTAAATGGCATTCTAGTTATAGCAACTATTCAGTTAATTTGGTTGGAGATAGCCCCTTATGCAGTATTAAATGAGGCAGTTAATCAAGCTAAATTTTATATTGGAGATAAACAATCTAAGCTCGTAAATGCAATTTTACGTAATATGCTTGCAAATAAAGTTAATTGGTTAAGCTTGATACCTGAGGATAAATATAACCTACCAGAATGGCTTTTAAATAGTTGGATATCTTCATATGGTGAAAAAAATGTCGATGAAATAGCAACAATAGCTATGGAACCGCCACCACTCGATATAGTCGTTTCAAATAAAATGAAAAAAAGTGAATTGGAGCAATTTAAGCTCAATCTCTCAGGTGAACAAATCTTACCTAATGTTATAAGATGCAATTTAAACGAGCCTGTTGAAAGTTTACCAAGATTTTCAGATGGTATATGGTGGATACAAGATGTCGCATCTCAGATACCCTGTAATTTATTATTGTCTAAAATAAAACAACATTTTACTAAATCCATTAATTCTATAAAAATAATAGATATGTGTTGTGCTCCTGGAGGTAAAACTGCCCAACTTTTAAATAATGAATTAGATGTTGTATCTATTGAAAAAAGCAAATTAAGATCTCATAATTTTAAAGAAAATATGAAGCGACTTAACTTTAATCCCAATTTAATTAATGCTAATGCAGAAAATTATATGCCTAACTTTAAAGCTGATGTTATTTTAATTGATGCTCCCTGCTCTGCAACAGGAACAATTAGAAAAAACCCAGATATTTTTATTAAACCAGCACCAACTAATCTAGACGATTTAATTTTAACTCAAGACAATATCTTAAATAATGCTTCAAAAATATTGAAAAAAAATGGATTAATTATGTATGTTACATGCTCTCTTCAAAAAATTGAAGGTGAAAGAAGAATGGAAAAATTTTTAAAAAAGAATAAAAATTTTTCCATTATTCCTTTTATTTCCAGTGATTATCCTATGATTAATGGTTGTATAACAGAAGAAGGCTTCATAAGAATTCTTCCAAATTATTTTAAATTTAATTCTGATGATGTTATGAATGGATCAGACGGATTTTTTGTCTCATTGGTAAAAATGGAAAATTAATTTTATGCTTAAATTTATAAATTTAATTACAAATAATTATTTTCTCAAACAAAAGTTAAAAGTTACTGGACAAAGTTCTCCTGTTAGACGGCTTACTGATAACTGGCAAGGCCAGTCAGAAATTGGTAAAAAAATAATTAGTGGTAAAACGAACCCTAAACTAATTAAAGATTTTAACAAATTTAACTTTTTAAGAGATTTAAAAGCTGAGGGAAGTATTAAAGCAAGGTCCATAGCACGTTCTTTAGTATCGAATTGGATAGATGAAAGGCATAATCTTCTTTCAAAGGAATTTGACTCTCAAATAATGGCAGAAAGAATAACTTGTTGGAGTTTTAATTTTTCATGGTTTGCTGAGAGTGGTGAGTTAGATTTACAAAAAAAAATTTTATACTCCATTGCCCTACAAATAAAATATCTTGAGATAAAACTTACAGAAACAAATAATCATTTAGAAATAATAATAATAATAAAGGGTATTTTAGTAGCTAAATCAATCTTATTTGACGATATAATAAATATTGATGAATTATTAAATTTAATAGATGAAAAACTTGAAATTTTAACAAATGTTGACGGTGGACATTCCTCTAGAAGCCCTGTGCTTCAAATAAATTTATTAAGACATTTAATAGAAATTCGATCTGTAGTCGGAATTTTAAAAAATGTTCATGCAGAGAACTTACATAAACAAACAATTAAAATGGGAGAGTTCTGCAGAAGCTTTCAGATGCCAAATGATCATTTTGCATGGTTCCACGGTGGATCCTTAGTTCCAAAAGATATTATAAAACAAACTTTAAATAGGGTTGGTTACAAAAATAGAATTTTTCAAGTTGCCGAAGATACAGGTTTTTGTAGATTATCCAACATGGACTCATTAGTATTTGTAGATATTGGTTTAAAACCAATAGTAAGTACAAATACAAAAGCAAGTTTATTCGCCTTTGAGTTTTTTTATAAAAAAGAAAAAATTATTTCTAATCTTGGAGAATTAATTAACTCTAATATTAAGAGTGCTAAAAATTCATTAGCGTCTTCTGCTGCTCATTCTACTCTAAATATTGACGATAGAAATAATATAGATCTAACAGGAAAAAGAAAAACTGAGATATTAAACGTCAAATATGGAAAGACAAAAGATGGAAATTTATTAGATATAACTCATTCTGGTTATAATACTATTTTTGGAATAAATCACAAAAGACAAATATATCTATCAAATAAAAAAAATGAAATAAGGGGTAAAGACGAAATTATAAATCTTGGGAATATTGGTACTATCCCCAAAAGAGCAAATATTCACTTTCATTTAGATCCGAACATTGAACTTATTCAAACTAGAAGTGGTTCAATTTTATTAAAACACTCTAAGGGCTTTGTTTGGAAAATGTCTTCTGATAATCAAGATATAGATATTAAGGATTCAGTTATGTTCACGCCAAAAGGCCCTGTTCCTTGTAAAGAAATAATGATAAATATGAAGCTTGAAAAAATAAGGGCTTATAAGTTCATTTCTTGCAATTGGGCATTTCAATTACAAAAGTAAATTTTAGTTATATAAAGTAATAAATAAAACAATTTTCAAAGAAAATATAACCAAATTAAGGATCGATTAAATAAAATGAATAATGTCGACAGTGATAAATTATTTACTGACAAAGTTAAAATAAAAAGGGCTTTGATTTCAGTAACTGACAAAACTAATATTGAAAAAATAGCTAAAGTTCTTGATGATTATAATATAGAGATCTTATCTACAGGTGGCACTGCTAATTTTTTAAAAGAAAATGCAATACCAGTTAAGGATGTTTCAGATGAAACCAATTTCCCAGAAATCTTAAACGGTAGAGTAAAAACACTTCACCCTAAAATACATGGAGGGATACTTAGCAGAAGAAATAATTCAGTTCATATAGACCAATTGCAAAAACATCATATTCAGGAAATTGATCTCCTAATTATTAATTTATATAAATTTAAAGAAACATTGAAAAATAATAAGGATGAGATTGAAATTATTGAAAATATTGACATTGGTGGTCCTGCAATGATACGAGCAGCAGCAAAAAACCATGAGTTTGTTACTGTTTTGACTGATCCTGAGGATTACTCTAAACTTATAAATGAACTTAAAAGTGAAGGGGAAACCTCATATACTTTTAGAAAATATCTTGCTGGCAAAGCTTTTAAATTAACTAATGAGTATGATCATGCAATTTCTGACTGGTTTAATATTGAAAACATTAACGCGATTGATCTGCCTCAAACATTTTCAATGGATTTTGAAAAATCCTTGGAAATGAGATACGGAGAAAATCCACATCAAAAAGCAGCATTTTATAAAACCAATGACACTAGAATTGGAATTGCATTGTCTAAGCAACTTCAAGGAAAAGAACTTTCATATAACAATATTAATGATGGTAATGCTGCTTTTGAACTAATATGTGAATTTACTCGGCCAGCAATTGCAATTATTAAGCATGCTAATCCATGTGGTGTTGCTGAAAACGCTGATATAAATTTAGCTTGGAAAAAAGCTCTACAAACAGATCCTATTAGTGCATTTGGTGGAATAGTAGCTTTAAACAGAGAATTAACTCTAGATTTAGCAAAGGAAATGAAATCTTTATTTTTAGAAGTAATAATTGCACCTTCTGTTTCTAAAGAAGCACTTCAAATTTTTAAAGATAAGCCCAATGTAAGAATTTTAGCATCGGGATCTATACCTTTACCTTTTGAAAAAGGATTAGATATAAAATCTATCTCAGGAGGTATGCTTGTACAAACTCGCGATAACAAAGTTTTACAAAGAAGTGATCTTAAGATAGTAACAAAAAAAGTACCGACGGAATTAGAAATAAATAATTTACTCTTTGCATGGAAGGTTGCAAAACATACTAAATCCAATGCCATCATATATGCTAAAGATCTACAAACTGTTGGAATTGGGGCAGGCCAAATGAGTAGAATAGATTCCACGATGATAGCAAATGAAAAAGCTAAAAAATCTTCAACATTGGCAAAATTAAAATCATCAATGACTTTTGAAAGTGTAGTTGCAAGTGATGCATTCTTCCCATTCGCAGATGGTTTAGTAGCGGCTGCTGATGCAGGGGTTACGGCTGTCATTCAACCAGGTGGATCAATCAGAGACCAAGAGGTAATAGCTGCAGCAGATGAACGCAATATTGCCATGGCTTTCACCTCAGTAAGACATTTCAAACATTAATTTAAAATAATTTTTCGTCTTGAAGATATTTAATAATCTTCTTGATCAAACTTGGTATCGCTAAATTTTTTAAATTTTGACTGTTGATAAACCTATAAGATTTATTAGCTAATTGAGCTTTCGAAATATCATTATTATCAATGTAAGCTATTGCAATTGAGCAGTTTAACTTAAAATGTGTAAATACATGTATTATTTTTTTTTCAAGAATATTCCAATCAAGATCAAACAAAGAGTCTTTTTTTGTTATAAAATTAGGTGATTTTGAGAAATAATTCTTATCTTCTTTTAGCCAACCTATGGACGGAATTACATCCATATTTGATAATAATCCTTTATTATTATTTTTAGTCATTAGAATATCACCGTGCTGATTAATTAAACAAAAAAATAAACCATATCTATTATTTTTAATTTTTTTTGGCAGCCTTTTAGGATATATTTTAGCATCTGCAGTTCCTCCTACTTTACAATAACTAATCAAAGGACAAGAAGAGCATCTAGGTGACTTGGGTATACAAATTAATGATCCTAAATCCATTAATGCCTGAGCATAATCTCCATGTCTTTGATTTGGCAAATGCTTTTCTGAAATTTCTTCAATATATTTTTTGGATCTCTCTAATGGTTCATCAATAGCATATAATCTAGAAAATATTCTTTCTACATTGCCATCAACAACATTTGATTTAATGTTAAATGCAATTGCCATTATGGCTGAAGCAGTATAGTTACCAATTCCTGGAAAAGATAATAATTTTCTTTTGTCGCAGGGAACAATCGAATTATAGTCATTAGTAATTATTTTTGCTGTTTCATGAAGATTTTTTGCTCTGCTGTAATAACCTAAACCGGCCCAATAAGAAGAAATTTCCTCAAAATCTGCTCTAGCAAGTTGATCAATAGTATTCCATTTTTTTGAAAACTTTAAAAAATAAGGAATAACAGTTGAAACTACTGTTTGCTGTAACATAATTTCTGATAAATAAACAAAATAAGGGTTTGGTAACTGCTCAGGTAAAGCTCTCCAAGGCAGACTTCTTCTATTTTTGTCATACCAATTTAATAGTAAACTAGAAAAATTTTTATAATTGTCTTTTTTTGTCTTATTCATGGATATATATATAGTTAATTCGTTAAAAATATTATTTAAAAAATTCGTGATTTACAATATGAAGCCTTTAGTAAAAATTACAGAAAATATTGTTGAAAAAAGGTTAAGTAGACTTGGTGCTATTCAAACACATATATTTCTAAATTGGAATTATATTGCTGAACAGTACGCTAAAATTACAATTCTTGATAAAATTAAATTTAGTAGAAACAAAAATAGTGACGGCCAAATAACGATAAAGGTTCAAAATGGTTTTGGGCCAGAAATTCAACACGCGACACCATTTTTGTTAAATCAAATAAATTCAAGATTTGGTTATAAAGCTATAACAAAAATCAAAATAATACAGACTGAAATTGGATATATTAAACAATTAGAAGAAAATGATTTTCAGAAAGAAGTTTTTACTAATGATCCAGATTTAATTTCAAATGTATTACCAGACGGAGAACTGAAATTAGCAATGCAAAGATTTGAAATTTCCCGAAAAAAAATGCTTTCATAATTTAAAATTTATTATTTTAAAACTTATTTTAGTGTATAAGAATATTAATTAAGAAATAAATTTAAAAGGTAAAAGTTTTGAAAAAAAAAATTACAGTAAATAGAAGAAATACATTATTAAGTTTATTAGCTATTAGTGTTTTCCCTAAATTTAGTTATTCAAATCAAGACCTATTAAATGATAAGATGCGTAAACAGTTTATAGGTTCAGACAATGCACCAATTAAAATCAAGGAATATTTTTCTCTAACCTGTGGTCACTGTGCAAACTTTCATGTTAAAACCTTACCTAAACTTAAAGAGCAATATATTGATACTGGAACCGTTCAATTAGAGTTTATTGACTATCCTCTTGATAGGCTTGCTATTATTGCTGCGGCATTAGCACGAACACTTCCAACTAAAGACGGATATTTGGAAGCTATAAGCATATTATTAAAAAAACAAAAGCAGTGGGCATATTCAAAAAAGCCACTTGATGAATTACTTTCTATCGCAAAATTATTTGGAGTTTCTTCAAAACAATTTGATGAAATTTTAAAGAATATTCCGCTTATGCAAGAAATTATTAATAAAATGGAAAAGGAGTCTAAAAATTTTAATATAGAGTCCACACCAACATTTATTATAAATAATAATCATAAAATTTCAGGCGCTTTGTCTTTTAAAGACTTTGAAAAAGAACTTTTAACTTTAATTAAAGCAAAGAATTCTTAATATTAATAAAGGATAATTAATGAAGTTCAAATCTGTTAGGATTTCTGGGTTCAAATCTTTCTTAGAACCAACTGAAATACTAATCAACGATGGCTTGACTGGGGTTGTTGGTCCTAATGGTTGTGGAAAGTCAAACATTGTTGAAGCAATAAAATGGGTTATGGGCGAGAATTCTGCACGTCAAATGCGTGGTGACGGGATGGATGATATTATTTTTGCAGGTACAAGTGAGAGACCAGCAAGAAATTTTGCTGAAGTGTCTATAAAATTAGACAACTCAGAGCGAAAGGCTCCAGCAAATTTTAACCATCTTGAAGAAATTGAAATTTCTAGAAAAATTGAAAGAGAGAAGGGATCAATTTATAGAGTTAATTCAAAACAAGTTAGAGCTAGAGATGTACAATTAATTTTTGCTGATAATGGAACTGGTGCAAGATCATCGGGTATAGTTAGTCAAGGTAGAATAGCACAAATTATAGATTCAACTCCTGAAGATAGAAGAGTAATTCTTGAAGAAGCAGCAAATATAAAGGGATTACATAACAGAAGACATGAGGCAGAACTAAAATTAAACGGAGCTAATGAAAATCTAAATAGATTAATGGATATTGAGCAAACTTATCAAGATCAACTTATAGAATTAGAAAAACAAGGAAGAAAGGCAGCAAGATACAGATCAGTAGGCGACAGATTAAGAAAAGCAGAAGCAACTTTGTTTTTAACACTTTTAAATACAGCCGAAAGAGAATTCAATGATTTTAAAAATCATTTAGATATAGCCAAAGAAGATGTAAATAATGGAAAAATTAATGTATCGAAACATACTGAAGCGAAACAAGAAATTTTAAATAAACTACCCGGGTTAAAAAATATAGAAACTGAAAAGTTAACAATTTTACAATCTCTTAATATAGAAAAAATAAGATTAGAAGAAGAGAAGTCCTCTGCAAAAACAACATTAAACAATACCCTAAATCAAATTCTCCAAATCGAAACAGATATCAATAGAGAACAAGAAATCAAACAAGACGCAAAGAAAACATTGTTGAGCCTATTTGGAGAGGAAGAAAAGTTAAAATCTGAATCAACAAATTTTTTAACCAAAAAAAATGAAGCCTTCAAACTGGTTAAAGATCTAAAAATTAAAACAGAAGAAGCCAATTCGAGGCTTTCTTCTATAACTTCGGAAATATATTCAATTAAATCTGATAAATCCGATCTTGAAAAGCGTGTATCCATTTTAAGAGAAAAGATTAGAAACTCTGAACTTCAAATATCTGATTTTAATGCAAAGGAAGATGAACAACTTTTAAAAGAAAATTATCAGCAATTAATCGAAATAAAACAATTATTAAAAAGTAAAAATCAAAATTTAGTGTCTAATAAAAAAGAATTAAATTTATTAGAGGAAAAAGAAGTTAAACTTAATGAACAAAAGAGTAATACTGACCAAAATTTTAATGTAATTAACGCAGAATTAAATTCTCTTTCTTCAATATTAGGTGATGACACTTTAAATAAAAACACACTAGAAAAAACCATGAATAATATTGGTAATCTAGAAAAAGCAATAGGATCCGTTTTAGGCGAGACAATATTAGCACCAATTGATTCAAATCAATATCATTCACTTAACAACACATATTGGAGGAATGATTTAAAAAATAACAGTAGCTCTAAATTACCTGAAGGTGCAATCCCTATAATTTCAAAAATTGAGAAAAATTCAATCTTAGATATTGCCTTGGTTGGTGTCGGAATAGTTAAAGATCAAGAAACTGCCTATAAACTTCAAAAGGATTTATCTTTTGGGCAAGCGCTCACAACTTCCAAAGGAGGACTATGGAGATGGGATGGTTTTGTCCAACCTCAAGGAGTTCAAAATAGTTATTCCGAAAGACTTCAACAAATAGCAAGAGTAAGATTACTTCAAAAAAAGCTACCAACTCTTAAAAAAGAGCAAGATGTCATAGAAAGTAAAATTAGTAAAAATCAGCTTAATTTAAAACAACATAAGCTTAATATTTTTAACTTAGAAGCTGAATTATCAAAAATAACTATAGATTTAAATACCTTAGATTTATCTAATTCAAAATTAGATGCAAAACTTGTTTCATCTAAAGTTTTATTAAAAGAGCATGAAAATATAACAAAAATATCTCAAAAAGAGTTGATTGAACTTGAAAACCAATTAAATAATTCTAAAAATTTACCATCTCTCTTAGCCGATGAATTAAAAATCAGAAATACAGCTGATCAATGTAGAAATGAGTTAGCTGATGCAATGGCATCAGAACAACAAATTAGGACACATGAAAGTTTTCAAGCTAGAAACCTTTTGCAAATTAGTAATCAAAAAGATAATTGGGAAAAAAGAGAAAATGAAGCTTCTACAAGATTGTTGTCTTTGCAAGAAAGATTGAAAAAGTTAAAAGATGAACAAAAAAGATTAATTGGTTTACCAGATAATTTTGAAAAAAAAGAAGAAAATTTAAATAAACAAATTGAGAATGCTGTTCAAGACAAAAATATTGCATCGGATAAATTGGTTCAAACTGAAACCAACCTCAATGATATAGAAAAATTAGAAAGAGAAGCAGAACAAAAAGTTTCATCGTTTCGAGAAGAAATGATAAAAATAGAAGCTTCCCTGAATCTTGCTAAAACTAAAATACAAAATATTGAGACTAGAGTTTTTGAAAAACTGCGAATAAACTCAGATAAATTACTTGAAATTGTCGGTTCTAGTGAAAATGATAATTTAAATGTTTCCATTGAGTTATTAGAAAGAACTGTTCAACGTCTTATAAATGAGCGGGAATCACTTGGTGCCGTAAATTTGCGAGCCGAAGAAGAAATGAATGAGATGAAAGAAAAAATTGAAATCATGTCTTCTGAAAGAATTGATTTAGAATTAGCAATCGAAAAACTTAGAAGTGGAATCTTTGAACTTAATAAGGAAGGAAGACAAAGATTAAAAGATAGCTTTAATGATGTTAATAAAAATTTTAAAGATCTCTTTCAAAAACTTTTTGGAGGGGGGAATGCCGAATTAAAATTAGTTGGTAGTGAAGATCCTCTTCAAGCAGGTTTAGAAGTTTTAGCAAGTCCACCCGGAAAAAAAATGCAACTACTTTCACTTTTATCAGGAGGTGAACAAGCTTTAACAGCAATTTCACTAATTTTCTCTGTTTTTTTGTGTAATCCCGCACCTATTTGTATTTTAGACGAGGTAGATGCACCTCTTGATGATACAAATGTAGGAAGATTTTGTGATCTACTAAATAAAATAGTTGAAGAGACAAATACTTATTTTATGGTTGTAACGCATCATAGACTTACAATGGCTAAGATGGATAGACTATTTGGAGTTACAATGGAACAAAAGGGTATCAGTAGATTAGTATCAGTTGATTTAGAAGAGGCAAATAAAATAAGGGATATAGCTTAAATAATGATTTTTTTTCAAGTAAACTCTTGACTTATTTGTTAGGTCAAAATAGTTTAAGCACGCTTATACATTGTATTTGAAAGTATATAATGAGCTCAATTAAAAAAGATGAAAATTTGAATTCAAGAATAGATAATGCATTAGCAAAAAAAGGAAACGAAAACAAAAATAATAACAATAACCAGACTTTAGTTAATACCTTTTCTAGAGTTGCTACCGAACTACTAGCTGGTTTACTTGTAGGTGCAGGAATAGGTTGGACATTAGATAAGTGGTTAAATACAAACCCTTGGTTCTTAATCTTATTTTTTTTGCTAGGTGGAGCTGCCGGAATATTAAATCTTTGGAGAGTTGTTACTGGCAAGGGCCTCAAAATCGGATATTTTTAACATTTAATAAAGAAAAATCATGAATTCACCTGTTGAACAATTTACAATTAAAGTTTTATATAACCTAAATATTATGGGCATAGATATTTCTTTTACTAACGCGTCATTATTTATGATCTTATCTATTCTAGGATCTGCAGGATTTTTATATTTTGGAGCTAGAAAACAAGCCCTAGTACCTAACAGATTTCAGTCTCTTGTTGAAATGTCATATCTTTTTGTTGCTAACATGGTTAAAGAAAATGCTGGTAATGGTAGTCAAGCTTATTTCCCATTTATTTTTACCTTATTCATGTTTATTTTATTTGGTAATTTACTTGGCATGATCCCATATAGTTATACTTTTACATCACAAATCGCGGTTACTTTTACTTTAGCTGCTATAGTTTTTGTAGGCGTTACACTAATTGCACTTTTCAAGCATGGATTTAAATTTTTTACATTCTTCTTCCCATCAGGTGTACCTATTGGTTTGGCTCCATTGCTAATTCCAATAGAAATTATTTCTTATTTTATTCGTCCAATTAGCCTGTCAGTTAGGTTATTTGCCAATATGTTAGCCGGTCATACTATGATGAAGGTGTTTGCTGGTCTTATAATAATGATGGGGTCAGCTAGTGGTTTTTTAAAGGTTGGAGCAATTTTACCATTAATGGCAGTTATAGGTTTGACTGGGCTTGAATTTTTAGTTGCAGCTTTACAAGCTTACGTTTTTAGCATTTTAACATGTATGTATCTTCATGATGCAATACATTTACATTAATTCATGACTAAATTATAATTAACGAAAGGAAAATAAAATGGAAATGGATGCCGCAAAATTAATAGGAGCCGGGTTAGCTGTTATAGCACTAGCTGGTGTAGGAGTTGGAATTGGTAATATATTTGCTTCTTTAGTTACAGCTGTAGGTCGAAATCCAGCTGCAAAAAATGAAGTTTTTGGCATAGCTATTCTTGGTTTTGCTTTAACTGAAGCAGTTGCATTATTTGCGCTTGTTATTGCACTTTTACTATTATTTACATTCTAAGTAATAAAATTATTTTGCCTGTAGTATTTAATGCTATAGGCAAAATTTAGTTTAAAAGATTAATAAATGTTATATTTTATAAAATTATTTTTAACTTCAATAGCGATTATAAATGTTAAAATTGCTATTGCCTCAGAGGCAAAAACAGGGCTTCCTCAATTAGACCTCAATACATATCCATCTCTAATGTTTTGGTCAATTGTTTCCCTAATAATAGGTTTCATATTGATGAAATATTTGGTAACTCCTAATATAAAATCAATTTTAAACTCTAGAGAAACTAATATACAGAATGATTTAGTCAAAGCTAAAACTTCAAATCAGGAAGCTGAAAAAATAAAACAGTCTATTATAAAAAATCAAGAAGATATTAGATCAAGGTCACAAAAAATTATTTCTAATTCTTTATTGGAGTCAAAACAAACTATTGAGAAAAAAGATAAAGAAATATCTGCTAAATTAGAATTGAAAGTTTCAGAAGCAGAAAATAAAATACTTCATACACAAAATATTGTTATTAATGAAGTTGTTTCTTCTGCTGAGGAAATCACAGCTAATATTGTGAAAAAATTTACTAATATAAAATATGATAAAAGTAATATAAGGAAAGCAATAAAGCTGGCTTCTAAGAATTTATTAACGGAGAAATAAAGTGTACTTTGATGAAACAGCTTGGGTTGCAGTAGCATTTATTATATTCATTGCCTTAATTTGGAAAAAAGCGAGTAACGCAATAGTATCCATCTTAGATAATAGATCCTTGCTAATTCATAATGAACTAAATGAAGCTAAATCTCTTAAAGAGGAGGCTTTAGAGGAACTTAGAAAATCTTTACAAACCCAAAAACAAGTTTCGGAAGAAGCCGAAAATATAATTCGTGACGCAAAAGAAACTGCAAAAAAGATACAAGAAGAAGCTTATTCCAAATCTTCAGATCTAATAAAAAGAAAAGAAGAACAAGCTAAGCAAAAGATAATAGCATTAGAAACAGATGCAATAAAAAATATTAAAAAAATAACTGGCAACGTTATAATAGAATCTTCAAAAATATATATAGAATCTAATATTGATAAAAAAGAAAACGTAAACTTAATTACTAAATCATCTAATGAAATTAAATCTTCCCTTTTGGTTTAATTATCTCAGGCCTAGATAAACTTGTCCGCCATTAGGTATTTTTATATCCAAAATTGTTGCTCTATCGACTATTTTACTACCTTTCAATAAAAACTGCGAATATGTAAAATCATCTCTATCATATTCCTTGTTGTTCAAATCAGTTGAAACTAATGAAATATTTACAGGAACAAAGTCCTCAATTTTAGTGTCTTTTCTGATAGCTCGGACATTGACTGAAATTTCCATTTCAATATTATTATTATCTTTAGTACAGTATGATTTTACACCTCTAAAACCAATATAAACAGGTAATTTATTTTCAGATTTCACAACAAGCTCAGCGGCCTTCTTGGGTGCTATTACTGTAGGACAATCAACAACATCTTTTTTAAGAGTTGAACAACCATTTAAAATTAGAAAAAAACAAAGGATAATAAATTTAACCATTAATAATTACCTTTAAGCATAAAAAACTTTAAAACAAGATTAATCTTTATTGACGTAATCAATGTAATACATCAAAAGTAAATTATGAAGAAACAAAAAATAAATTTATATTTAGCTTCTCCTAGAGGTTTTTGCGCTGGTGTTGATAGAGCTGTAAAAATAGTTGAGGAGTCTATAAAAAAATTTGGCGCTCCAGTTTATGTTAGACATGAGATAGTACATAATAAGGATGTTGTGAATTCATTAGCAAGGATTGGTGCTGTTTTTGTAGATGAGGTTAAAGAAGCACCAATAGATCGACCTATTATATTCTCTGCGCATGGTGTTGCTAAATCTGTTGTTAATGAAGCTAAAGAAAGAAAAATGATATCCATTGATGCTACCTGCCCATTAGTCACTAAAGTTCATAATGAAACAATACGTCATTATAATATAGGTAGACACGTTTTATTAATAGGTCACAAAAATCATGTTGAAGTGATAGGCACTATGGGACAAGTACCTGAAGATAGTATTACATTAATTGAAACAGAAGAAGACGCACATAAAGTAAAAGTTTCTAATCCTGACAATTTAGCTTTTGCTACACAAACAACTTTATCATTAGATGATACTAGCAAAATTTTAAATATATTAAAAAATAGGTTTCCTAATATTAAGGGACCAAGCTCTGAAGATATATGTTATGCGACTACAAATAGACAGTCGGCTGTGAAATCAATGTCAAAAATATGTGATTATATTTTGGTAATAGGGGCAGAAAATTCTTCAAACTCAGTTCGCTTAGTAGAAGTGGCATTGTCACACGGTGTTAAAAAAGCTATTTTAATTCCTAATGAAGAAAAATTAGACATGTTTTTAAATAATTTTAATCCTAAAACGTCTCCTAATATTGGATTAACAGCTGGCGCTTCAGCTCCTGAAACTTTAGTCCAAGTTTTGATAACAAAACTAAAAAAAGATTTTGACGTTAATCTCATTGATCATGAAGTTACAAAAGAAGATGTAAAATTTAATTTACCTAAAATGTTAAGATAAGAAATTAGGATACAGAATTGGCAGTTTATACTAGTTTAAATGACGAACAACTATCTGACTTTTTAAAACTATATAGAATTGGCAAATTAATTTCATTTACTGGAATTACAGAAGGAATAGAAAATAGTAATTTTCATTTAAAAACTACTAGTGGTGAATTTATACTTACTATTTTTGAAAAGAGAGTTAACAAAAGAGATTTACCATTTTTTATAAATGCAATGATACATCTTAGTAAAAAAGATTTTTTTTGTCCAAGACCAATCGGTGATACAAAAGATAATTATCTTCAAGAATTACTTGGAAAACCTGCTATTATTGTAAATTATTTACAAGGAAAATCTAAAACTAAAATAACAATAGAAGACTGTTACAAAGTTGGGTCTAAAATGGCCTCTATGCATATCAAAACTGAAGATTACTCTCTTGAAAGGAAAAACTCCCTTTCAATAAATGGATGGCGAAGTCTTATTAAAGAATGTTTTGTTACTATCCCTTATGAGGTTTTAAATAAAATTGAACCTAACATTTTAAAAGAAATACAAGATGCTTTTGATTGCTGTGTAAAGTTTTGGCCATTAAATTTGCCAAAAGGTTTTATTCACGCGGACATGTTTCCTGATAATGTATTTTTTCATGAAAATAAAGTATCGGGTGTTATAGATTTTTACTTTTCTTGTACTGATATTTTGGCCTATGATTTAGCTATAGCAACAAATGCTTGGTGTTTTGACAATGATAATGTTTTTAACCAAGAAAAATATCAATATTTACTAGACGGATACAATACTCAAAGAAAACTAAGCGCTAATGAAATTTTTTATCTACCTCTTTTATCTAAGGCGGCCTCTATAAGGTTTTTGCTTACAAGATTATATGACTGGGTACACACTCCAAAAGATGCAGATGTTCTACCTAAAAACCCAAATGAATACATAAATAAATTAAAATACTTTAGAAAAGTGGTTGAAAAAATAAATTATGAGGCAAATTCCCAGTTATGAATGAAATTACTATTTATACAGATGGGGCATGTTCAGGTAATCCAGGTAAAGGTGGATGGGGTGCTATATTAATATACGCTAAGGAAGAAAAATATTTATCAGGATCTAATCAATTAACAACAAATAATCAAATGGAATTAACTGCTACGATTAAAGCTTTAAAAGCAATTGTAAAGCCCCACAATATAGCTTTGTATACTGATTCTCAGTATGTAAAAAATGGGATAACTTCTTGGATTTTTAATTGGAAAAAAAACGGATGGAAAACTGCAAACAAGAAACCCGTTGCTAATAAAGATTTGTGGATAGAATTAGACAAATATGTGAAAATTCATTCAGTCAATTGGTTTTGGGTTAAAGGACATTCAGGTGATCACTATAATGAAATTGCAGATCAGTTAGCCGTAAACGCTATGAATGAAGTATGTTAGGAGATTACAAATGTTTTAACATATTCTCAGCCGAAGAAACTTCAAAAGCCCCTACCTCTTCAACAAATAATTTAATTATAATATTATTATCAACGACCATAGAAAACCTTCTTGACCTACGTCCCATAACTTTTCCAAAATCCATATCTAATCCTAACGATTCTGAAATTGAACAGTCTGTGTCTGAAAGCATATCTATTTTTCCGACTACTCCATTAGCTTCTCCCCAGGCAAGCATGACATGAGGGTCGTTAACTGCCATACAAGCAACTACGGATATACCTTTTTCTATAATCAGTTCACGATTTTTTATATAACTTGGTAGATGTTTAGCAGAACAAGTAGGAGTAAAGGCACCTGGTAATGCAAATAGTACTACTTTTTTCGATTTAAAGTATTCTTCAGTACTTACATGCTTAACACCTTCATGATCTTTTAAAAGAAAAGTTCCTGAGGGAAAACTATCTCCTAAACCTATAGACATAAAAACTCCTTACTTTTAATTATTGTCCATACAATAAACAAATATAAATAATTTTAAATAGATTTATTTTGCTATATCTAAATATTCTTTAATAACCTTAAGAGTTAAAAGTTCTGGAAAAATTTTGCCATTTGGTATTAAAGGGCTATATATTTCATTAAAAGGAATCCCATAGCGACCTTTTTTAGCTAAAAATTGCTTAATTTTTTCATTTGGCTTTGTCCAATCTAACCTTAAAACGTTTACATTATTTTTCTTAAAAAGCTCTGTAATTTCTTTAGTATCAATAACAAAAAATTTGTTTACTTTACAGGTTAAACACCAATCAGCAGTAATATCTATAAAAACAGTTTTACCTTCTCTAACTAATTCATTAGGTAGATTAATATCATCATTTATATTCCAATTAATTATTGATTTATTAGAGGAATTAGAATCAGAAAATTCAGAATTTTTACTGACTAATTCTACTAAAACATTAATCAACCATAAAGAGGTTATTAAAAGCAAAAGTGCCATGAGTTTTTTAAAAATTATTAACCAATTACCAGGCTTAGGTATAAATGATATAATTTTTGGAAATAAACCAAATAAAATTAATGGGAAAGACAAACCAAATCCCATTATTAAAAGAATAGAAAAAATTTCAATTGTACCTCCAGAGAGAGCAAAGCCTATAGCTGTTCCAACAAAAGGAGCTGTACAGGGAGTTGCCAAGAACGTTAAAAACATTCCCGTTAAAAAATCTTCTGTAAATCCTTCACCCTTGTAAGACATAATTGACAAAAGTCTTGAAGGTAAAAAGTAATGGAATATTCCTAATAAATTTAAGGCAAAAAAAGATGTTAATATTATCATGAAGATAAGGAAATATCGATTTTGAAATTGTATACCCCAACCAACCAGATTACCAGTGGCTTTTATGAAATAAGTTATTATGCCTAGTAAGAGAAAGGCAGTTAGGATTCCTAATATATTGAAAAATAATTTCTTGTTATAAACTGTTCTACTTTTTGAGCTCAAGCTGACTAATTGGATCATTTTTAGAGATAATACAGGTAAGACACATGGCATAAAATTCAGGATAAATCCACCTATAAAGGATATTAATAAAATTTTAACACCCAAGGAGTTATTAATATGATTTACTGTTGTTAAATTGGTAATTGATGCTTCATAACTTGAATTATCGCTAAGGAAAGTAAATTTTAAGACGCTTAAGTTATAATCTTTTTTATTTTTAAGATTTATTGATAAATTAAATAAATTTTCTTTAAAAGAGTAGTCTGGCTTAGGATAAATGTACCCTTTACTATCTTCAATTATTATATCGTATGGTATTATATTTAAATTATTATCAAAAGTTAGTTTTAAGTAATTTTCTTCAAAATTTGATGAAATTAACTCTAAGCCTTGTTCTACTAGCTTTGGTACTTGATTTTTATATCTATTTATTTCCTCTAATTGTATTTTATTCTCATAATCAAAATTTAGTTTATTTAAATTAAATTTATGAGTTACAGGCACACAAATGTCAGAACAAACCTGAGCATTAAATTCCAAAATACCTGATATAACTTGATTTTGTTCTTTAAGTAAAATTTTTAAAGGAAAAATTACTTTTTTTTCATAACCAAGTGTTTCTATCCCAAAAAAATTAAATCTTTCCGGATTTGGATAAAGAAGGTTTACAGATTTAATATTATTGGCATTATCAAATTTAATTTCTGGAGGCAAGCCTGCATCTCCAGGATTTCTCCAATATATTTTCCATTTTGGTGAGAGATTAACTTTTAAGCCTAGTAAGATTTCAGATGGATTACTTTTAGATTTTTTCCCAAATAAAAGTTCAAAATTAACAAATTTGTAGATTTCGTTATTATCTAAAGCATTATTTAAAGATAAGACGTTTGAAAAACATTTATTAATATTTAAAAAGTTAACAAAAATTAAACATAAAAGAATAAATACAATTTTTGGATATTTCAAACTCACTACATTATTGTACATTATTTCTTTTCGGTTATTATTATATATATATTCATAATATATTGGAATAACATACATGGATCAAGAATTGTTAGGTAAACTTTTGATTGCATCTCCAGGACTTGAAGATGTTAGATTTCAAAATTCTGTTATATTAATCTGTGAACATACTAACGAAGTGACTATGGGTTTAATTTTAAATAAACCTCTTTATAATTTTGATACCTTCCAATTTTTAAAAAAAATGAAGATAAATAATGAGACAAAAATAAAATCTAACCCAACTTTCTTTGGGGGCCCTGTGCATCTAAATCAAGGTTTTATTATACACTCTAATGATAAAAAATATTCTACTTCTGAAAATATTCTTGAAGGTGTTATGATAACTAGTTCAGAAGAAATTTTAAAAGACATTTCAATTGATCAGTCTCCCTTAAATGCTAAAATTTTCTTAGGTTGTGCAGTTTGGGATAAAGGACAATTAAATAATGAAGTATTAGAAAACTCGTGGATTATAACTAATTCTTCAAAAGAATTAATATTCCACAATGATTTAGAATTATCTTTATGGAAAGAGTCACTTAATAAAATAGGAATAGATCCAAAGAGACTCGTGTCATATTCGGGAAGTGCCTAAATAATCTAATTAAGTAAATTATTGACATTTAATTTCTTAAAAGATGACGCATCTGGACCTATTACAGATAAAACTGGATTAGCTGAAGAAAATAATCTCTCTATAACCTTATGAATAGAACTGATAGATATGTTTTCTATTTTTTTAATTACTTCATTAGTTTTCACTAATTTACCAAAATTAATTATACTCTTTGCATAGTATTCGGCTCTAGCACCATTACTCTCTTGTCCCATAATAAAGCCTGAACGCATTTGAGCTTTTGCTCTGATTAATTCATCATTAGAAATAAAGTTTTTAATATTTTTCCATTCGTTAAAACTCGCTTCAAGTAATTCATTTAAATCATTGGGGGAAGTACCGGCGTAAAATCCAAATACTCCTGATGAATTTTGCATTTGTGTAAAAGAGAAAATAGAATAACATAAACCTCTTTTTTCTCTTATTTCTTGGAATAACCTTGATGACATGCCACCACCTAGTATAATGGTGAGTGCGCGTAACGAATAACGATCAATATCAGTATTTTTAAGACCCTCAATACCAAAAACTAATTGTGTTTGTTCTAAATCTCTATCTTCTCCATAAAAACCTGAATTCCATTTTGATAATTTTTTGGTGTATTTAAAGTTATTTTTTATGTTTGAAAATTTTTCTTCTACAGTTTTAAAAAACCAATCTCTATCTAAATTACCAGATGAAGCAATTACCATATTTTCTGGAGCATAGTTGGCTGTCAAAAATGATTTTAAATCACCTTGTTGAAATTTACTAACTGTCTCTTTAGTTCCAAGTATTGGCCTTCCTATAGATTGATTTTTAAAAGCCGTTGAAGTAAAGTTTTCAAACACTCTGTCATCTGGAGCATCGTATGACTGCCCTATTTCTGAAATAATTACACCACGTTCCCTTTCAATTTCATCTTTTGGAAAAGTAGAATTTTTAATTATGTCAGATAAAATATCAATACCAAGATTTGTGTCTTCTTTTAAAACTTTTAAATAATAAGCTGTAACCTCTTTACTTGTATATGCATTTATATCACCACCAACGTCTTCTATTTCCATGGCTATTTTTTCTGCATTTCTATTTTCAGTTCCTTTAAAGGCCATATGCTCTAACATATGTGCTATTCCGCATTCATCCTTTTTTTCTTTTGAACTTCCCGATCCAATATAAACTCCGACTGATGTGCTATCAACATTCATATGGTCATGTAATACTGTAAGGCCACTATCTAAAACTTTAAATTCTACATCCATTAGTTTCTCATATTAGATTTAATAAAATTTTGAACCTCATTTATGCTAGGCTCAATTATATCGAAATGTTCTTTACTGCTCATTATGGTTTCCAGATGAAAGGGAATTTCAGGCGTGATATTTATACTTTTATTTATTATCTCTGGAAACTTTGCAGGATGAGCACATGCAAGTGAAATTACGGACATATCTTTTGATATAATATTGTTATTAAGTGCTTTTTGAGCCGCGCCATATCCAATTGCACTGTGAGGGTCAAGAATATAATTATAATCTGTATAAACCTTTTTTATTATTTCTATAGTTTCCTCATCAGAAACCATGTATGCAGAAAATAATTTATTAATTTTTTTAAGTTGATTTTTTGTAATTTCAAAATACCCATTACTTTTGAAATCTTTCATTTGTTGCTTAACTTTATCAGTATCTCTTTCGTTTATTTCGTATAAGAGCCTTTCAAAATTACTAGAAACTTGTATATCCATACTTGGACTGTAGGAAGGAAGCACATTTTTTCTCTCCATTGATCCATTATTAAAAAACCTTGTTAATATATCGTTTTGATTTGACCCACATATTAACTTTGAAATAGGCAACCCAATTTTTTTGGCCATCCATCCTGCTAATATATTTCCAAAATTACCTGTAGGAACTGAGAATACAATCTCTTTATCTGGGACACCTATTTTTAAAGCAGCATAAAAATAATATACAATTTGAGGTAAAAGCCTTACCCAATTAATAGAATTTATGGCTGACAATGAAGTTTCATCTTTGAATCTTAAGTTTTCAAAACAATCTTTTACTATTGCCTGACATCCATCAAAATCTGTTTTAACTGATAAAGCGTGAGCTCCCTTTTCATTAATCCATGTCATCTGCTTTTGTTGAACGCCTGAAACCCTTTGATGAGGAAACAATATAAAAATATCTATGTTTTCTTTTCCCTTGAAAGCCTCTAACGCAGCAGATCCTGTGTCACCACTAGTTGCTCCCAAAATTACACACTTTTGAGATCTGTTATGAAGTGCTTGATTAAAAGCTCTAGATAAAAATTGCATAGCATAGTCTTTAAAAGCTAGAGTTGGGCCGTGGAACAATTCAAGTACATGCAAATTTTTGTTAATTTTATATAAAGGTGCAACGTCTTTATTAAATACAGAGTAGGTATCTTTACAGATTTTTAATAATTCATTTTCACTTAAACAAGATTCTACAAAAGGCTTCATTATTTTTGCTGATAATTGAGCATAACTTAAATGCTTCATTTCAAGTAAGTCAGAACGGCTAAATTCTGGCCATTCTTCTGGCATGAATAAGCCTCCATCTCTAGCAAGGCCAGACAAAAGAACGTCTTCGTATGAAAGAGATGATTCTCCCCCTCTTGTACTTGAATATTTAATCGAATTACTCATTGTTGTCATTCTTTTTGAAGCTTAATCTACCAGAAGACATATGATATGAAAAATATACAAATAATAAAGATAAAGCCAAGCCATACCAAGTAACTGCATATGATAAGTGTTGGTTCCTTAATTTTGGCTTGCCTGTAACCCCTATTGGAAGGGTTAACTTTTCACCTTGACGAAGAGCATCTATATAATAATTATTTATTACTTTATTAGAAGTTAAGTTTAAAAAATTAATTATTTCATTTGGCTTTATTGTAAACCAAAAACCATTTTTTCCATCATTTTCTGGAACAAAATATCCTTTTTTTTGAGGGTACCTTATTATTCCTTTTATAAGAATTTGACCTTCAACTAAACTAAATTTTCTTTTTTCAGGGTTTCTATAACCTTCAGATACCCAACCTCTATTAATTAAAATTATTTTATTATTATTAAGTTCAAATGGAGTAATTACATGAAATCCAGCGTTTCCCTCATAAGTTTTACCAGTAATATAAATTTCGTTTTTATGTAAAAAGGATCCAGTGAATTCTACAGATTTAAATTCATTTATTGATGAGTCTAATTTGGAAGGATTTTTAATTGGATTAGATTGACTTTGAGTTGTGTATCTTTCTATTAATGCTTCTTTCCAAAATAATCGCTTGACCTGCCATGTTCCGAAGCTAAATAAAATAGCAAAAATTATTACAGAAAATATTGATGGCCAAAGCAAAGGCCTAAAGTAAATATTCATTAGTTGTATGTAAGCTCCAATTTTTTTGATAAGTATAATGTACTTATCAACCACCCCACCAGTATATACACACAAATAAAAACAACCAAACCACATCAACAAAATGCCAATACCACGCAGCAGCTTCAAATCCAAAATGGTGCTCAGGAGAAAAATGCCCTTTCAGACCTCTGAATAAACATACAGTTAAAAAAATTGTACCAACCAAAACATGAAATCCATGAAATCCAGTAGCCATATAGAAAGTTGAAGCATAAATTCCGTCGGTAAATGCAAAAGTTGCGTGTTGATATTCATAAGCTTGGACAGCTGTAAAAATAGCCCCCAAAATAACTGTAAGGACAAGGCCAGTTATGAAATCTTTTCGGTTGTTATGCTGTAACGCATGATGAGACCAAGTTACTGTACAACCTGATAATAGAAGGATTAAAGTGTTTATTAATGGTAAATCAAAAGGATCTAAGGCCACTATGTCAGCTGGTGGCCAAACACCAGTGTCAGGGTATAAACTAGAATCAAAGAAAGCCCAGAAAAACGCCACAAAAAACATAACTTCAGAACAGATAAAAAATATCATACCATATCTCATACCTATCTGCACAATTGGTGTATGATGACCTTGGTATTCAGCTTCTCTAATCACATCTCTCCACCAGTAAAACATAGTTGCTAATACCATGAATAAGCCAGCTCCTAAAACGTAAATTGAGTATGGGTATTCATGCATAAATAGAGTAAGACCTAAGAATAAAGTAAAGCCAGCGGCTGACCCTAATGCAGGCCATGGACTTGGTTCAACTAAATGATATTGATGCTTTTGATCACCACTCATTATATTCTCCTTACTTTATTTACTTTCATATTTAAACTAGCTTTAGTCTAGCAATTTTTTACAATTTAAATTA
>ERZ802827.102-NODE-102-length-45965-cov-8.48098_pt1 | contig 45965 bp, 49 predicted proteins | sample MGYA00345652_ERZ802827 | MGnify/ENA primary metagenome ERZ802827 (study PRJEB30503, sample SAMEA104212372) | marine metagenome | biome: Westerlies Biome; feature: [SRF] surface water layer (ENVO:00010504) within the epipelagic zone...; material: water... | reverse complement strand
AAAATATAATAATAATTGTTCTATACTCATCTATATATTAAAAGTATTAAATAAAATTAATAAATTATATACAGATGAAATATGTTTTAGTTATATGTTAACCGATATTCAATATACAATGAATACTATTTTAAAAATAATTAATAAAATTAATATACTTAATTCAAATAATTATTATATAGATAAAACCATTAATTTTGATTTATTAATAAGTTTAATTGATAAAGTTGTAGTAAAAATATCTCAACAAGATTATATGAATATTAATTGTACTAAAATAAATGATCAATTTATTGATGAAAGTATGCTACTAAATTTACAGCAAAATAAATTACGCGAAATAGTTAATAAGTTATTTATTTAATATTGGTGGTAATTGAAATTTTTATTGAAAAGTATTTTCATATCTTATAATATAAATTATAATATGCCTATTTCTAGTTCTATTTCTAGTTCTAGTTCTATTTCTAGTTCTATTTATAATAGGAGAAAAAAAAGAAAACGCAGTAGTTCGACGAGATCACATACACAAAATAAAAAGAGAAAGATATTACCATCTTCATTAAAGCACAAATCAAGATCGAAAGCGAAAGAGAACGTTAAACCAAGAGTTAGATTTGCAAAATCAGCATTAACAGGTGATAGTATAAAACGCGAAATACCTGATTTATTTTCCAAATTTAAAATTTAAACATTTACATTCTTTATTAGAGAATATAATTAGAAAAGTTTAATACTTTCATTAAATTTATGTATATCAACATGATTAAACTCCACATGTCCCTCCCAAAAATATTTACAAAATGCCCAATTAAATGTATAGTCTATTTTATAATAATCACCCCAAATATCCAATAGTTTTTTAACAAATTTTTGATCCAATAAATATAAACTATTTCGAGGAAGTACATAAGCTAATGTAGTTTTCACATCTAATGGATTACAAGCAACACTTCCCAAAAATTCATTATCAAAATAAGGAATATAATGAACCAAATCTTGAAAAAGAGGAGGATAATTATATCTATAACAAAACTGCCAATTAATACATCCACTAGTATAATATTTATATGTCCATTCAAGTGTTTCTAAATAATTTACACACAGATCTTTAATAAATTTATTATCGCGATTTATGTCGGATTCAATATCTATATTAAAAATAGATTTATAATAGCGCCATCTCCATCCATTTTCCGTAGGATTAATAAATTTTTCTATATTTCTAGATTGTGTTGGTAAATTTGTAAACTTATCAACGCGTTCTTCTTCTGTGGAATCCGGCCAAGTTCTTCTCTCTAGTTTTTCTCGAACTGTATAAATATTTAATAATAATTCTTCTTCATTGTCGCCAATCTGTTTAATAAATAATTTCAGATTTTTCCAACATATTTTTCCATCACACACCAATGTTTTGTTATTTTTCCCAAACAAAGTTTTATATAATTGCAATAACAAATCAATTCCATTAATTCTAATATTTAATGCTGGAAAATGGGGTAAAAAATCATTTCCCAATAAAAAACACATGAATATATAATCCGTAATACATTCATCGGCTCCCTTTTCTATTTCAAAGTCTTCCATCATAACATTATGTAATTCTTGTCTAAATACTGCCATATCAATTAAATAATTATCCTTCGGATTTAAACTCTTATCTAAATTGCTAATAAAATGGGGAGCCTCCCTATACAAATAAATATTTTTACAATAATGTAAATGATTTAATGATAACATTATTAAATCGGCATCTAATCCATAAATAACTGTAATTGCATTCTTATGGAAGTCATTACATCTAATATAATTATAAATTTTGTGTTCACCTTCACCGATTTCATCACTTGTACTAATTATTATATTTTTTGCACCAAATTTATTTACACCACCAACCACCTTAAAATAATTTTTTATTTCTTGATTTAACATCTCCATAAATCGAGTACCCGGAGTTATATTGGCCGTATTCCATTGATCGTGTAAATTAAATATATGATTTTGATACCATGATTTATATCTGCGATTTTTTTGTTGGTCTAGTTTTGCTACCGGAGGAATGCCATCAAAAGAAATAAAAATATTATCTGTCGGTTTTATAATATTAATATAATTTTCTATTTTTTGACATACAATTTTAATAATGTCGCGTTCATAAATAGATATATCTATAAATTCAATATCCCTTAACGAATCATAAATAATTGAATTACAATCTAAATATAAATTATTGATGATTTTATTAGATTCAGGTGAGTAATTTTGATTATTTATCGAATTCAATTTACTGATAATATTTTTATGATTTTTAATAATGTAAGCAAAATAGCTGGGAATACCCATTTATTATAATAAATATTATAAAAATATATTAAAATAGTTTTAAATATATTTATTTAAGATTAAATTTTATTAAAAATTATTTATAATATATTTTACACCGCAAACAAGTATAATTTGTAAAATTTCTGAATTATCTATTGTAAAAATATGTATATTATTATTATTATCATTTATTATCATTTATTATTATTTATTATCATTTATTAAAGAATTTTTTATTGAAAATAAAAAAGATGAAATAAATAGAATTATTAAAAAAATTCTAATAAAATTCTAATAAAATTCTAATAAAATTCTAATAAAATTCTAATAAAATTTGGATGTATATTACAGTTATGAATTTTATTAGCTATATAATAAAAATAGTCGGTAGTACATATATTATATATTATATATAATATATAATATAAGTTAAATAGTAATAAAAAATATATTATATATTTATAAATGACTAATAATATTTGCAAAAATAATTATCAAGATAAAATAGATTTGTACCATAATATTATAAAAAATACTATTTTATCATGTCAGAAATATAAATCGTTTAATATTATGAATTTAAACGATATAAATTTATGTACTCAAAGTTTGGAAAAGATTAATAATATATTAAAAACAATAGATGAAAGTATAAATGAAAAAGATATACTAGAGGAGTTACAATTTATAAATAATTCTATTTCCAATGTAATCAAGAATTATGGCACATTTTATATAAATGATTTAATGAATATATGTTTTGGAAAAAATTATTTATCAAAAATATTAAATACTGATGAATTAAATGAAAAATATACAATATTATCAAAATATTGCCATCCAATAAATTATAAAATATTAAATTGGAATAAAAAAAAGAATAAAAAAATACCTGAAAAAATAAGTTTACAAAAGAATAAATTAATAGATGATAATATGATTATAGATAATGCTATAAATTTAGATTGTTTTGACTTGGCTAGAACAAACAATAGTTTTAAAATTAGAGTATATGGATTAAAATTTATTTTACATAATCCAGAAAATTCTCAAACAATAGTTATTTTTTGTTTAGTAGATGATATGATACCTGAATGTATGAATTATAAATTTATTGTTGATAAATTGAATGATTTAAGGTTAATAGAATTTGATGACAATATTTATAATCCTGATTTATGGTCCAGATTTATAGATATGTTAACATTAAAAGAATTATTAGTTTATAGCATAAAAGAATTATATGATAAATATGTGGGATTTATAAATCAAATTAATTTATTAAAACAAAAGACAATATATCAAATAGTGCAAGAATTCATAGGAAGTGAACTGTATATTCAACGAACAACTATTATACAATTATTATTAAATATAGAACAAAAAGAATTTCAATATATAGCATATTTATTGTATGATATATTATCGAATGATAATAATGGAAATATAGATACAGTAGAACAAACCTCTATTTTAGATAGTTTACCGTGGAAATATAAAAAATATTTTAAAGAAGCAATGGCCCAGACAATTTATTACACAAATAATTTATATAATTTTGATACAAATAAAATACCGTTAGAACAACAAATTTGTTTAATGAAAGTTAATGATTATGTTAAAGAAAAGGCTATGCAAAAATTAAAAGAGGTAAAATCTAAATCGGATGATTCTGGCTCTAAAGCTAGACAATATCTGGAAGGATTATTAAAAGTTCCTTTTAATATTTATAAAGAGGAGCATATATTAACAATTCGAAATGATATAAATAAGTATTTTATAAAATTATTGGATTTATTTATCAATATAAATAAATATAAAGTGGATAATAGTTTTAAAAAGGTTTTAAAAATAAAAGATACTTTTAAATTAAATGAATTAACTTATAATAATATTGAAATAAATAATTTTATTAAATATATTCATAATGATATTCAAACTATAAATAAAATAATTGGATTTATTATTAAAGATGTTGATACTATGAATAAGAGTACATTAATAAAAATAATAAATAATATAAATCTAATAAATATTAAAAATGAAAATAATGAGAAATTATTAACAAAAGTAGACATAATAGATTTAAAAACCCAATTAACTAATTTATTAACTTATTATAAAACAGATAATATTAATATAGATGCCATAATTAAAATAATTTATACCACTAACAATAAACTAGATATATATACAATATTTAATATGATAAATTCAGGTGTTAAAAATATAGAAGAAAAAAATATAGAAATAAAAAAATATATTACTGATGTAAACCAGACATTAGATAATGCAATATATGGTCATAAAAATGCCAAGCGCTTAATAGAGCGTATAATAGGACAATGGATAAATGGAGAAAATAATGGGTATAGTTTTGGGTTTGAGGGCGCACCCGGTATAGGAAAAACTTCACTAGCAAAAAAAGGCATAGCTAATTGCTTAAAAGATATCGATGGGGAAAGTCGCCCTTTTGCGTTTATTGCAATTGGAGGATCTTCAAATGGAAGTGTATTAGATGGACATAGTTATACATATGTTGGATCAACTTGGGGGAAGATTGTAGATATATTAATTGAAAAAAAATGCATGAACCCTATAATATTTATTGATGAATTAGATAAAATAAGTAAAACCGAACACGGTAAAGAAATAATTAGTATTTTAACACATATTATTGATAGCACTCAAAATAATAGTTTTCAAGATAAATATTTTAGTGGTATTAATTTAGATTTATCTAAAGCGTTATTTATATTTAGTTATAATGATCCCGAAGCAATAGATAGAATATTATTAGATAGAATTCATAGAATTAAATTTGATAATTTAACATTGGATGATAAAATAATTATAACGAAAGATTATCTATTACCAGAAATATATAAAAACGTTGGATTAAATAATTTAATTAGTATAGATGATTCATTAATTAAACATATAATTTTAACATATACTAATGAATCTGGTGTTAGGAAATTAAAGGAAATATTATTTGAAATAATAGGGGAGATTAACTTAAGTATTTTAAAAGATGAAGAAAATTATGAGATTCCGATAAATATTACTATAACACTTATAGAAAAAATATTACGGGAAAAGCATAAGATAAAAAAAGTAAAAATAAATGACGAATCTAAAGTAGGAGTAATAAATGGACTTTGGGCGAATAGTTTGGGTAATGGTGGTATTTTACATATAGAAACTGCATTTTATGCAACTAATACCTTTTTTGATTTTAAATTAACAGGTATGCAAGGCGATGTAATGAAGGAAAGTATGAATGTTGCAAAAACATTAGCATGGAGTTTGCTTGAAAAAGAAACACAAACAAAATTATTGGAAAATTTCGAATCTAGTAAATCTCAGGGAATTCATATTCATGTTCCAGAAGGAGCAACACCAAAAGATGGTCCATCTGCCGGAACAGCTATTACAATTGCTATATATAGTTTATTAACTAATCGTAAAATAAAAAATAATATAGCGATTACAGGTGAAATATGTTTGCAAGGAAGGGTTACTGCAATTGGGGGATTAGATTTAAAAATAATAGGAGGAATTGCTGCTGGGGTAGATACATTTTTATTCCCAAAAGAAAATAAAAAAGATTATGAATTATTTTTAGAAAAACATGGTAAAACAGATAAAATTAATAATATAAAATTTATACAAATCGATGATATAAATGAAGTAATTAATTTAGTAATAGAAAAGCAATAAACAATAAACAATAAACAATAAACAATAAACAATATATAATATATAAAATATATATTATATATATTAATGGCATCAATAGAAATATCGGCAACAAATGTATTTAAATTTTTGAGTTTAATGACACCTTTTTTATTGGGATTTTTTTTAGTTTTAACTAGTGTTATAAATCAAGATATAAAAGGCATAATATATCTTTTAGGTACAATGTTAGCATCAGTAATAAATATATTTTTTATGAATTTAATTAAAAGTGAACGTTCACCTGAAGCTAGTCCATTTTGTAATATTTTCACATTTCCTTTTTCAAATACTAGCAACACAGAGGAAAGATATGAATCCCCATCTATGACATCTATGTTTATAGCATTTACTATTGCTTATATTTGTCTACCTATGAGTTATAATTCTCCCCATTCTATTAATTTTGTATTAATAATAACATTGGTAATATTATTTATAATTGATGTAATAACTCAAACAAATCAAAAATGTAATTCTTATGGTTCATCATTTTTAGGAACACTAGTTGGTTTTATTTTGGGAGCAGGTTGGTATGGTTTGTTGAAAAACGCGGGATATAATAGTTTGTTATATTACAGCGACTTTATGAGCAACAAAGCAGTATGTAAAAGACCAAAAAAAGAATATTTTAAATGTGATGTATTTAAAAACGGTACATTATTACAAACTACAAATTTCTAAATATTCACGGCGTAGATTTATCTAAATGTTTAGATATTTATCTAAATGTTTAGATATTTAGCTACAATTTTGTAAAATAGTATTTAACAATATATAAAGTCGTTTATTTTGTAAATTTTTATGAAATGTATTGATTAATAATTTTTCATTATACGTATTCTGATTATATACTATATTAAAATTATTAATAATCGCAACTAAATTTGCTGTACTATATTTTTTATTTAATTCGTCCATAGTAAATGGTGGTTTATTTAGTTTTTTATTTACTCTATTATGAAATTCAAATAATAATAATTTGAAATCTTCTTTAGATTTTATATTATTAACATTAATTTTATTTATTTCAATTATAGCATGCGATGAGCAATCTGGACATGGTAAATTACCACAAATAATTGTTATTAATTCTAAAAGATTATTTTTTTGTTCTATAAATTTTTTGTCTATAATTTTTTCAGCTAAAGTATGAAATAAGAACCATACAGAATTTCCCCAATTAGTTTTAGTCATATGAAATTTATTAGTGCTCATATTAATATATTATTTATAATAAAAAAATATAATTAAAACTATAAAAATATATTATATTAATGGATGCAAATAGATTATGTCTAGACTTTTATAAATTATTATATGAAAACAATAATGAAGAGATAGATACCACTAATAAAGAGATAGATACCACTAATAAAGAGATAGATACCGCTAATAAAGAGATAGATTCCAATAATAAAGAGATAGATTCCAATAATAAATGTTTAATTACTGGCGAATTATTAAAGGATAATAGTATTAAATTGTCATGTGGTCATGAATTTAATTATGAACCATTATATTATGAAATAATAAATCAAAAAATAAATAAACAATTAGATAATGGTAAATTATTAATAAATGAAATAAAGTGTCCATATTGTCGAATGATTACACCACAAATTTTGCCATATTTTAGATATTATAATTTACATGCAATTAGAGGAGTAAATACACCAAGCAAATACAGTTTAAATTTATATAAATGCGAATATATATTGAAAAAAAATAATATAAAATGTAATAAATCGGCCTGTAAAACGCATTGCGGTGTATTATGTAATTTACATTTTGATAAACAGTCAACCAATACTGGGTATAATAATTTACTAATTGTTGAGTTGAAAAACATTTTGAGAAAAAATAATTGTAGGGTAGGTGGTAATAAAAAAAATTTGATAGATCGAATAATTTTAGAAAAATCTCAAAGAGATAATTGGATAGAATAAAAATTAAATTATTTAGCTATTTTAAATGTTAAATAATTTAAAAATGTTTATATGCAATATTTTGTATTATTCATAATAATTTATTTAACCAGCGATTATTTTGAAACGATGTTATTTCCTAATACTAAAATAAATCCTATAGATAATGTTGTCTATTCTTTTTTAATCTTAATATTATATATTTTTTTTAATAAATTAAATTATAAATTTATTATCTTTATTATATTATCAATTAGTATTGTATATTTTATATATAACATATATGATTATTATAATTCAATATAAATTAATTAAATATAAATTTTTAATAACTTTATATGTCTAGTCCAAAAGAAATATTAATTGCCACAATAAAAGAATGGATTGAAATAAATAATGAATTAATCAAAATTCAAAAAATAATGAAAGAACAACGATTAAAAAAAAAACAATTAACAGATGCTTTAGTAGGCATAATGAAAAATAATGAAATAGATTGTTTTGATATTACTGATGGAAAACTATTATGTAAAACCACTAAAACTAAAGCACCTATTAATCGTGAAACTTTAATTAAATCTTTGGAAGATTATTTTGTAGACAATCCAACTATTGATACCTTAGATGTTGGTAATTTTATTTTAGATAAAAGAGTAATTAAAGAAACTAGTTCATTAGTTATTAAATCTAATAAATAAAAATAAAGGTACTATATAAATGGACCTTTTTAAATTTTTATTAACTATGAGCATATTATTAATTATTTTATTATCATCTATTTTTATTGGAAAATTTTTTGATTTATCAATTGGATTATTTTTAGGATATATATTATGGTTTATTGGATTAGCAATATTTTATTTTATTTTACCAAATAAAAAAACTAGTCTATTTCTTAAATGATAAATGAATTTATATTTATATAAACAATATAAATATATAAATAATATAAATATATAAATAATATATATATATATTAATTTAATATATAAGTATGTCTGATATAGATACTATTAATGCTACAAATTCTATAGATAATATAGATAATATAGTACATCGCCCACTAAATTGTGATTGGACTTTGTGGATTCATTTACCACACGATACTAAATGGGATATAGATAGTTATAAGAATATATATAAGTTTAACACAGTAGAAGATGGTATTGCATTAATAGAAAATATGAATGAAAAATTAGTGATAAATTGTATGTTATTTGTTATGCGTAATAATATTTTACCATTATGGGAAGATCAAAACAATATAAATGGCGGATCTATTTCATATAAAATAAATAATAAAAATGTGTATACTGTTTGGAAAAAATTATTATATGCATTAATTGGAGAGACATTGGCTCTAACAGATGATATTCAAACAAAAATAAATGGAATAACTATATCCCCCAAAAAAAATTTTTGTATAATAAAAATATGGTTAAATTCATGTGAAGAAAAAGTACAAAATCCATTAAATATTAAAAATATAGAAGGTATTAATAATATATCTACTATTTTTAAAAAACATTTAAATGCTTAATAATAATTATAATTATTATTATTATTATGCAAAAAGAATTATATGAAAAATGTTCGGATAATTTAAAAATTTTGTTTGAAAAATATAAAGATAATGAATATATATTAAATAAAATATCAAATTACATAAATAATGTGTTGCCAATACATGTCGAAAATGATATACAAATATTAAATAAAAGAAATGAAAGATACGATCGTTTATTAGAAAATAGTCAGGAATTTATTCAGAAATTTTTAAATCTGAATAATTATTATTATTGTACGAGTAGCGAATTATTTTTTAATTATGATAATATTCAATATACGACATATAAAGAAGATAGTATAATATATGAAATTTGTAATTTAATTAATAAGAATGAGATATTGTTACCTTGGAAACATAAAATTAAATTTAATATTATGAAAGAAATTCGTGAAAGAAATATTTATGATGCTATACCAGAAACCGACACAATTAAAGATGTAATAACTTGTCTAATGAATTTATTTATGAATAATAAATACATGGTTAAATATTTTTTGATTATTATAGGTGATATTATATTAAAAAAAAACGAAACATTTGTCTATTTGATAGATTCAAATGTAAAAAAGATAATAAAATTATTATCTAATGTTGCTTACGAATATTTTGGTAGTAATAATTTTTCTAATTTTAAGTATAAATATCATGAATTACATAAAAATTGTAGAATAATACAGATAGATAAAAATATTATCAATAATAATTTTTCATTTATTGAAAATTCTAGAAATAATAAGAATAATTTATTAAATTTATTTATAGTAGCTATCCATTATTCAAAACGATATGAAAATGGCGAACATTTTTTAATGATAAATAGTAATTTAGATTTAATAAATAATGTAACAATTTTAAATAATAATGAAAATTTTGTAAATATATTTTTAACTTCCATGATAGAAAAATGTAATATTGATGAAACTAATATTATTTCAGGTAAAGGTATGCATTATTTATGGAAATTATTTTTAATTGAGAATAATTTTCCAAATATATTTCTATTAAATGTTTTTAAAATATTAATACGTAAATATATTACTTATGATGAAACTAAAGATAACTATATAGGTGTAATTAGTAAAAAATTACCATATATTAGTCAATTTTTACAATTTTGGAATTCGACAATAATATTGGATAACATGGATACTGTTTCGGAAATGGTTTCAACACTAACATGTATAGATAATTCTTTGAAAATTAGTGAAATAATAATGTTATTTAGATATTGGTTAAATAAAAATAATTATAATACAAATTCTCATAATCTAAAAGAGCAAAATATAATAGAATTAATTAAACATTTTTTCGAAAATGTAATAATTGACGATGATAAATATATTAATAATATAAAATCAATTTATTGGGATAAAAATAAAGATATCTGTCAGTTTTTAGAATATATAAAAAATAATAAATTAAAAAATAATCAATTAAATTATAATAATTATTGTATAAAAATAACAAATTTATTTAGTTTATATTGTAAATATGCAAAAGTACAATCATTAGACTTTACTATAGATAAAAATTATTTTGAAAAATTTGTTTATCAATATTTACAAAAATATATAGACAATGATAATTTAATTAATATTCAAGAATGGTTATTATCATAATTTGTATATAATTTGTATATAATTTGTATATAATTTGTATATAATTTGTATATAATTAAGAATATTTTAAAGAAACCATTCCATTTTGAAATTGTAAAATATTATATTTTTCTTCTTGAATAGTTAAATTATACGTGTATTCATATAACTGCTTATTAGATTTATTAATAGAAATAATTTCACCTGTATTTGGATCACATACTATCCCAACATTGTTTTCTGCATTAATATTTGGTTTAATAGTATTTAATTCAAATTCTGTAGTTTTAAAAAAATTAGTATTAAATGCTCCTTGTGGTTGAATATTAAATGGGTTGGTATTTAATGTAAAATTATAACAATACAATCCATTTATGCCATTTCCAGGAGATCTAATATATTTTTCAATATAATTATATATACCGGCATCTAATAAGTTTTCTCTATATGCTCCATCACATAGTATTGCTAAATTTTTTAAAATTTCGATTTCATCTTCTAAACTATATACGGGTGTAGTATATATATTTGTATTATTTACATCATTAATAGAAAGGTCACTTGTATTTAAATTAAACGTATATAAATTATTATACATATTTAGATTTTCATATTTTAAATTTGTATAATTACTCCATTCATTTCTGTCGTTTATATCACTTCTCTGTAAAAACCACATCCAACTACTAATCAAACCATGAGATTCTATATCTATTTTTTTACTCTCAACTACATCATTTATTATTAGCTCTCTGACTTCTTTAATTAAATATATCTGTTCCGATTTTGCTAAATAATATCTAACATTTTCATCCAAGAATGTTTGGGTACACATTAAGTGTATATTAAAATGTGGAAGTCTATTATCATACTCTGAAATATCAGTATTAGTAATATATTCATTTTTTGGGGGATTAATAAAATTTTTAAATTGATATTTAGGAGTCGCCGGTGGTTTTATATATGACGTTAATGAATAATCATGTGTGTCGACTTGGTCTAAATCACGCACTACATATAAATCTCTTATTTGTCTTAATTTAACTTTGATAGATATATTATTATATTGGTTTGCTATTAATGGTAAAGATTGATATGTAGAGAGACAAAACCATACATTTATGGGAATATATAGAATCCGACTATGTATTGAAGGATTAATTATTTGACTATTGGTAGTAGATGAATTTGGATATTTTCCATTATTACTACATTTAGCGGGATCAAATAAATCAGGAATATTACCAGTCATTTTATAAAAAAGATCTTTTTTAACATTATCAAAATCTCTTTCTACCATATTTCTTAAATATTGACCAGAATATGATTGTAATTTTGTCCCATCTGCATATACTGAAATTTGTTCTACTAAATTACAACCAATATTTTTTATCCATTTAAATTCATAAGGATAATAATTAGTAGTATTACCGCTAGTATCACGATATATAGGACTCCAAATATTTGGTAAGTGTACAACTAAATATGTATCATTTAATAAATCACCGTGTCTAGGAATGTTAAAATTTATTTCTGTTGAAGTATTTTCTTGTAAATCATTATTGCCTTCATAATCTATTCTAAATTTTTGCATACCAAAATTACAATATTGATTAAATGTTGTATAAAAAAATGACGTATTAGGATTTCCTGTTAAAAATTGTGCTTCACTATTTGTACTGGCAATTAAATTTAATAATGCTCCCCCCATTTAATATATTATATAAATACAATTATTTAACTATTAAATATAAAAAATATTATTTAGTTATATTAATGGGTGATTTAAATATAAATGTAAAAAATGGAATGAAGACTATAGGAGATAATACGCAAAATGTTTTAAGTTTTGTTGGTACAAATATCTTACAGCAAAAAAATCCTGAAGAAAAGACAGTAGAAATTTTAATTTACATTATTATCGCTATGGTAATAGTTATATTTTTAGTCTGGGCTTATAGCGTCTCTACTTTAGAAACCAGAGATTGTGATAATTTGAATTATATATATAATGAGACAGATACACATATACAGTCTATATGTAATAGAGCATTAGGTGATAAATATGTAGCAGTTAATGATTTATTTGATGGAGCACATTCAATAGTAAATGCATATTATATAAAAACTGCATATAATTGTTGTTCTCCTGGAAATTTCAAAAATAGTTTTGTTAGTATATGTGCATTAAAAAAAGTAATTAATTTGGGGGCAAGATGTTTGGATTTTGAAGTATATTCTGAAAATCAAAAACCAGTAGTGGCAACCGCTATTGTGCCAGATTCACTTTATGATAGTTTTTATATTAAACAAACATTTAATTCGATTGATTTAGTTGATGTATTATATACTATATATTATTTTGCATTTAATACAGATAATGGAGGGGCTCCTAATTCCAATGATCCACTATTTATACATTTAAGAATCATGACAAATGAATTAAATACGATAAATTTAATAGCAAAATATATATCTGATATTTTGGGTGATAAATTATTAGGAATAAATTACGGAAACAATAATTATGGTGTATCTTTAGGCAATTTTAGGATATTAGAGTTTTGCAATAAATGTGTTATAATGGTTGAATCGAATACATTAAATTCAAATAACATAGTTTCATCTAATTTATATCCATTAATAAATATTTTAACAAATAGTGAAAATTGCAGAAGTTTAAGATATACTCAACTAAAAAATCAAGATTCTGCAGAATTAACCAGTTTCAATAAATATCGAATGTCTATAGTTTTGCCCGATTTATCACCTGATTCAAGTAATTATGATCCGACAGTAGCTTTTCATACAGGATGTCAATTTATTGGAATGAATTTTCAAAATTTTGATACAAATTTAGAATTTTATTTTAATATATTTGATGAATTAAAATATTCATTTGTAATAAAACCTTGTGCTTTAAGATATATACCAGTGCATTATTTAATTGACCCGGTACCGGTTCAAGCAACCGGTGTTGCTGATTCAATTTCTAGATCTTCAAGTCGTGGAGGAACTGAGACGTCGGTTACATTAAATACAGCGGGGCATATCGCTGGACTTGATGGATAATAATATATTAAAACAAAAAGTATAAAATATAAAAACATAATAATATTAATATATACGAATATTATTATGGAAGTAGCCTGTATAAAAATACAAAAACAGCATAGATTACGATCACTAAAAAAAGCAATTCAAGTATTGAATTATAGAAAATCAATAATACAAACAAATACTTTTGAACAATTTACTGAAAATATACAAGCATCGTCTGTTTTATCATTAGTAAATTATATTTTGACAAAAATTGCACGAATAACTAATTTTAGTGAAAAAAATACCATTACTTCTCAAACATTTTTATCATCATTTGTTATTTATGGTTATAGTAATAATATTATTATTAATGAACCCATCCAATCCACTTCTCAATATAACATTAATAAACTAATTATTCAAGCATCTAGAGATGTTGTTGAAATGTTTGATATGCTTTACACTACCAAATTAGATATATTAATTATTAATCGATTTAAAGAAGTTATAAATCTATATAAAGAAGTATTTAATGCATGGAAAATCAAAGATAATATACAATTAATACATACATTGACTAGATCATATTATGAAATAGACTGTATGATTTCAGAAGTACAGAAAGAAATTGAGGGAAAGAATGAAGCCAATGAAACTGACAACACAGTTATGGATACAGAAGTCTATGAAAACAATGCAATAGACTATATTAATATATGTTTAGAACGTCAAGAAGATATCATTAATAAAATAATATATTTAAATGGTCAAGAATATTTTAATAATTATAAATTAGAAAACATAACATTAGATGAAACTATACAACGCAAAATAAAAGATACATTACACATGGCTTTTTGGGATTGTTTCCATGAAGAATTAAATTTAAAACCGCCAGATTATAGAAAACTAATTTCTTTATTAAATGAATTGCGCGTTACGTTTTGTAATTTTGTTCCAAATAGAAATGATATTCATCAAGAAATATATGATAAAATAGATGTTGATATGATTAAAAATATGATAGCAAATAATGCATTTGAAGATGAAAACCTATATAATTTAGCCACTTATATTATATCGTTAATTAAAAGATTTCAACCACCAATCATGGACGAGGAAGTAGATACATGGGAGCAAGGTATGTTAGCTCAATTCAAAGAATCTTTTGAATATTCAGACTTTTTAGTGACGTTTTTTAAATCTGTATTTAATATGATTGAAAATATTATAATATACAATAAGCAATTACTAGAAAATTTAGACAATATAAATAATTTAGATAATACAGATAATATGAGCGATATTAATCATATTATGAAATCTAGGTCTTCACATTCGCCAGAATCATCATAATAATCATAATAATCATAATAATCACAATCATAATAATGACAATCAATATAATAATATAGTATATGCCAGTTATTCATTAAATTAGTATATTTTATATATTTTATATATTTTATATATTTTATATATTTTATATATTTTATATATATTTTTCACGTATTATATTATTTTATATTAATAATATAATGGATACACAAAAATCATTTCAAGAACGAGAATTAGAAATATTGCGCAAAGCTATTGATAAAGCTGGTGAACGCGCGGGAAAAAAATTAGTAAAAGCACCAGAAGTAAAGAAATTAATATCTATAGTTGAAAATTTTTTAAAAACAAAACAGCTAATTTGTTATGGTGGAACAGCTGTTAATAATATATTACCTGAACAAGATAAATTCTATAATAAAAATTTAGAGATACCTGATTATGATTTTTTTTCTCCAAATGCATTAAATGATGCAAAAGAATTGGCTAATATATATTTTAACAATGGATACGAGGAAGTTGAAGCTAAATCTGGAGTTCATACGGGAACATTTAAAGTATTTGTTAATTATATACCAGTAGCAGATATAACATTTTTAAATAAAAAAATATTTAAAGTATTAAAAAAAGAATCAATAAAAATAAACAATATTTATTATTCTCCTCCAAATTATTTAAGAATGGCTATGTATTTAGAATTATCGCGACCAGACGGTGATCTTACTAGATGGGAAAAAATATTAAAACGGTTAATTTTATTAAATAAAAATTATCCATTAATCGGTCAAGCATGTAATAATCAAGATTTTATGAGAAATTATGAGGGATCTATACAAGATCAAGATGATATTTATGAAATAGTTAAAGCCGGGTTTATACATCAAGGATTAATATTTTTTGGTGGATATGCTAGTACTTTATATGGTAAATATATGCCCAAACATCAAAGAAAAGTATTGGATACTATTCCAGATTTTGATTTATTATCAGAAGATCCATTGTCAAGTGTAACTATCGCAAAAGAACAATTGGAACAAAATGGATATACAAATGTTAAAATAAAACATCATAATGCGATTGGTGAGATAGTTCCTATTCATTATGAATTAATAGTAAATAAAGATACTATAGCATTTATATATGAACCGATTGCCTGTCATAGTTACAATACCATTAATTTGCAAGGAAAAATAATAAAAATAGCGTCAATAGATACTATGTTAAGTTTTTATTTAGCATTTTTATATGCTAATAAACCATATTATGATTTTAATAGATTATTGTGTATGGCTGAATATTTATTTAAAGTTCAAGCTAAAAATAGATTACAACAAAAAGGACTTTTAAGAAGATTTAGTATTAATTGTTATGGAAAACAAGCAACATTGGAAGATATAAGAGGAAAAAAATCACAAAAATATATGGAATTAAAAAATAATAAAAATAGTAAAGAATATGAATTTAATTTTTTAAGATATATACCAAATGAAATTAAAAATAAGACTAAAAATAAGACTGAAAATAAGACTGAAAATAAGACTAAAAATAAAACTAAATTTAAAAAAGATAGAATATCTCGAAAATCTAGAAAATCTCGAAAATCTAGAAAATCTAAAAATTCTAGAAAATTTCAAAATTCTAGAAAATCTAAAAAATCTCGAAGATAATTCAACAAAAATAAAATAATATTTAAAAATATAAAATTTATATATTTTTAAATATTAAAAGAATGATTAAATTATTTGTTAAAAATAATATAGTTCTAATAACTATCATTTTATTTTTATTTTTATTTTCATTATTAATAATATCAAAACCAACTTTTATATTTAATAAAGATGGATCTATAAAAAATTTTGGGTTAGGTTATAAAAATAAAACTGTTCTACCCATTTGGTTATCTGCAATAATATTAGCAATAATTTCTTATTTTATAATTTTATATTATTTATCATTTTCGAAATTACACCAATTCTAAATCTATGCCTTATGTTTTCGTAATTCCCTGATTTGCATACCAACTGCTTGCACTATCGGAAGAAAAATCTTTCACGACATTTTCATATGAAGTTGTAGTTTGTTCATTTCCACTTACATCATCTAAATGTTTTTCATATTCATGTTTCATTTGTTTTGAAGAATAATTACATCCAACATTTACAATATAATTATAACTTATTGAAGTTACTAAAAATCCAGATAATAAATTCCATATATATTCAGCAACTATATCTTTTAGTAATAATAAATTATATAATTCTGCTTGTATTTCCTCAGGAATATTTTTCTTAAAAATTTTTACTTTTTGCATAGATTTAAAAAAATCCTTAAATGAATCGATTTTTTCTTGATCATTATCACCATCTCTAGGAATTTCATTTATTAATAATGATTCGTTACCATATATATGTTGAAGGGCTTTAGCTACATGTATATTACTATTAGGATCATCATCGCTTATTTCTGTACTTTTTAATTTTGGTTCTATAATATGATCATTAAATAAGCCAATTAAACCACCCAATTTAGCACCAAAATATCCAATAGTGTTTGAAAATGGAATTAACCAGCCAGGAAAAATAATTAAAACAATATTAATTACTCCAAATATTAAAACCCAAGGAACAAGTGTTATTATAAAAGTTGTACCCCATTGTGGTGTACCACCACACAAAGCGGTTGTGGTACTCATGTTTATAAAATAATTTCCAATAATTAATAAAAGTATATATATACCTAACCATATCAAATTCATACCTCCACCCGAAGGTTTTAATCCTGGTGGAATAGTAAATATTTTGATAACTAAATATACAGTAGTAATAATAAAAAAATATAATAACGATACTCCGGGATTAGGAACATAAGTTTTATTAATACCTATACCAGTTTTTTCTTCAAACTTAGAAGTAGCTTCTTGAAATTCTGATTGTAAAGACATATATAAATATTGTGTATAAATTTATTTTATTTTAATAACTATTTAAATTAATAACTATATTGAAATGGAGTATATAGATAAACCCGCATTAGTAGAACCAAATGTAAAATATTTTTTACAAGCAACATTACAAAAATGCAATAAATTTAAGGAACGGCATATAAATTTTTTTTATAATTTAGGATTAGGGATAATGTTTTGTATAATATTATTTGTAATATTGTATTTTAATTTTAAAGGCAATAATACTGCTAAAGAAATGAAATTAAAAAAAATGAAAGACAAAGAATATATAATAAAGCAATTAATAAGAATTAAACAACAAAATATTAATGATCGCAAAATGAGCAATAATATGATTACTGATTTACCAACATTTAAAAATCATCCCGAGGCGTCATTATTAGAAAATAAAAAATATAATCATTTTATAAATGACCAGTGATGATAAATATGTAGAGAATTTAAATAATTACTTTAAATTAAAACAAAGTTATGAAGAGAAAATTAATAATGAAAAGCAAGTTATTATCAATAATAATAATTTGACAGTAAAAGAAAAACAATTAAAATTTCAACAATATAAAAAAAAATGTATTAATTGTAAACAATTAGGGGGTACATACTTTACAAATACAGATAATACATTTAAGGCATTATGTGGAAATACAACAAATCCATGTGATTTAAATATTACTATAAAAAGAAAAACAAAAAAATTGTTATCAGAATTATTGCAAGAATATATTGTAAATTTAGAAAGATTGAAAGGTGATATTATAATTACTAAATTAAATTTTATATTTAGTTATGATTCAGAGGAACAATCAGTAGCAAAATTTAATGAATTAAAAAAAACATTAAATAGTACTGCTGAAAAATATAATGAATTATATATTCAATATTTAAATATAATAAATAATCTAGAAAATAGTGATATTATTAAAACGCGATTAATAGATAAGGCAGAAATTATAAAAGAAACAAAATCTAGAATAGAATTATTTAAACAAACCAATAATATTAGTTATATTAAAGAATGTATTGAATTATATATTACTGATTTAGTAACTATAAACGACGAATTAAAAAACTTAAAATATTCAGTATATGAAGTAGAAAAAATTAGAGAAAATAATTATTTATTAAAGGAAAACTATACTATTCAAGAATTAGAAATAAATATATAATATATTTCTAATAATCATTTAATATATTAATATATTAATATATTAATATATTAAATGATTAAAAACTTCTTCAGTTTCCCTGTATTTATTATTGCGTTAGCTATAGGATTGTTATTTGTTTATTTAAATGAACCAGAACATAAAGTTATAAATGTTTATCCAACACCAGATAACATAAATAAAGTAGAATATAAAGATAAAGCAGACAATTGTTTCAAATATACTATGAATACAGTAGTATGTCCATCTGATAAATCTAAAATAGAAACTGTACCAATTCAAGCTTAAATATTTAAAACTTATATTTAAAACTTATATTTAAAACTTATATGTAGTACATGGATCAAATTATACAATTACATTTTTTTGAATATTTAGATATTCATGATTATTTAAATTTGTTACTTACTAATAAATTCTTTTATCATAATTATAATTGTGATATGGTATATAAAATGTATCTGGAACAAATATATTCTACTAATTTTATAATTAATTTAAAATATGTTATGATTAATTATCGTGATAGTTTTAAACGAATATATATATTTAATGCTATGTGTAAACAATATAATTATGATTTATGGGTCGAGCCCGATTTCTATCAATTCTGGAAATATAAATATTCTACTAATAAAGCGATTCTTGACTAAAACAATACTTTAATAATAAAGCGATTCTTGACTAAAACAATACTTTAATAATATAGCGATTTTAAATATTATTATATATTAAATATATAATAATGTTCCAAAGTTTTCAAAGATTACTTAATAGTGAAGCGGGTAAATATATAATATCTATATTATTAGGTATAGGATTAGCTACTCTTTTTAGAAAAGCTTGTAATGGTAGAAATTGTTTAGTTTTTAAAGCTCCGTCTCCTGATGATATTAAAGATAAAATATATGAATTTGATAATGCTTGTTATACATTTCAGGAAAATAATATAAAATGCGGAACGAATGCACAACAAGTTGAATTTCAATAATTTATGCGTTATTAATATATTTAATAATATAATTATTTATATTAATATGTCAAATCAATTAGGAACTACCAGTATTAATGACTTACCTATAACAAATAGTGTAGGAATAATTAATAATATTAAACCTATTCAACAAGATAAAATAATGAATATAGAATCTCAACAATTAAATCAAATGAATCAACAACCTAATCTAGTTGATAATAATATAAAAAACGTAGTAGATGAATCTCAACAACACTCATATAATGAGATAATTAGTCAAATTCAACAAGCCGACAAATTAGGAGCTACCCAATTACCAAGTAGAGATATTCCACAAAATACAGATAATATTATAATGGATCAACAAACTAAACCGAATTTTATACCAGAACCAACTCATATGGAAGATTATATTAGTAATTATGAAACACCTGATGATGTTATAGAAGAAAACAATAAAGAAACCGAAAATTTAGATACATTAGAGAAATTATACAGAGAAATACAAATGCCATTATTACTGGCGATTTTATACTTTCTCTTTAATTTACCAGTCATAAGAAAATATTTGCATAAATTTATACCTAACTTATTCAGTGCAGATGGAAATCCAAATATTTTCGGATATGTATTTAATAGTGTAGCTTTTGCGTTATTATATTATGTATTAAATAGAGTAATCACCAATATTGTTAAATTATAGATTACTAAATGTAAACTATGTATAGGAATAATATTTTTCATTAAAAAATATTATACTTAATAGTTAGCATATTTTAATAGTTAGCATATTTTAATAGTTAGCATATTTTAATAGTTAGCATAATCATCGTCTATTCCACCAACATCTTCGTCATCAAACTCACCATCATCGGGAATGATACCCAAGTCATCATTCTCTCTTTCTATTTCTTCATCTACTGCTTCTTGATCTAAAATATCGAATTTATAAATCTCTCTATTCATATCGGTAACCCCACTTTTCTCTCCTAATTTTTTATCCAAAATAGCCTGAGCTTCTAATTTATGTCGTTCATCATCATATGATTCTTGTACATATTGAGTCATCCCCTTTTGTAAGCCCACGCCCCATTTTTCTAATTTATTATTTTTAAATATATTTTCAATTTCTCTCTCTTCATCAGTCAAATCTTTTAAATAATTGGTTATTTGTCCCTTTTCTACTTCTTTACTTTTAATAATATTATCAACAATAGACTTATTAGTATAATCCAATAATTTATAATTATTGTAAATTGTTTCAATAAATTCAGAGAGAAGATCGCTTGCTTTTATTTGGGTTAATTTTATATCATCATAATCAAATTCTTCTTCATGTATGACATTATATAATTCTTGTTTTATTAAATCATTATTTAATATGTCAAGATAATTGAATAATATGAAAAACCATATATAATTTAATAATTGTATTACCAATGTGTTATCGAAAATACTACTCTGTTTTTGCTCTTTAATATTAATATTTGAGAGATAATATATATTATTTATTAAAACATTTAAAGGAGAATACATACTTGATATATTTTTTAATAAAACTTTTATTTGTTGATCATCATAAAATTTAACAAATTTTTCATAATATTTACTAATTAAATTTGTAATATCACCATTATGAATTTGGGATAGATTCCAATGACGAACGCTTGAAGTGTTACGCATATCTAAACTATTTAATATTATATTTGGAAAAATGGTAATTAAATTATTTATATTATTTTTCATAAAATTGATATAATAATTAATATTTTCAGAACCCAATAGGGATGGTTCTATATTTGAAAAAGTCTGAAAACATTTTGTTATAACCGATATATTTTTTTTTGATAATTTACTATTAGTTTCAAAAAAAGTCAGTAATTTTGTTTTAATAATTTTGATTTCTCTCGACAAATAATTTTTAAAATCCCGCACAGATTCATTTTCTTTATCTGTATTAATATTATATACATCTAGTACCTCGTTAAATTTTTCAATAAAATTTTCTTCTAAAATATTGTTAAATACATCGGATTTTTTAAATAAATTTCTCAATATTTCTATACTATTTATGGTTGGTAAATTATAATCAAGTTTAATAATATTTTTCTTATTTATAATATTTATTAATGAAATAAAATCGGTATTATCATAGTTTTTACCTTCCCGTTTAAAACTGTCAATTATTTCCATAATATCCGCATTATAATTAATATCGCGTGGTTTTTCACCACAAATACTTTTATATATATCATCTACTGGTAAATCACTATTAAATTTACAATAATTTATTATACCTTTATAAATTGTAGTTACACTATAATTATTATCAATACTGGGAATAATAGATTTTGTAGAAAATGGATAGTAAAGATTATTTGCGATATTTAGATTTTTAGTATATTTATAGTTCTTATTTAATTCCGAAACAATAACATTATAGTTTTCTATACTATTATCTTGTTTAATAAAATATTGTATAGTGTTTTCATTATTATTATTATTACAACAACTATTTTCTAAAAATGGTATATCACTATTATTATTTAATAATGGCATGGATTTATTAACTACATCTTGAATAGAATTAATTATATAAAAACTATTATATCCAATTTTAGATAATATTGATCGCAATAAAATATCACTATTAGTTTTTTTAATAGATGCTAATATTTTATCATCTATATTTTCAACACCAATTAAATTATTTGGATCTATTTTAAAGTTTGTCAATGGGGGTAAAAAAGTAGACCATCTTCTAATATCTAAGTTAAATGGAATTTCTATATCTGGATTTAATAATATATATTCTTGTTTTTTCTTAAATAATTCTATTATTGATTTATTATTTACAACATATTTTTCAATTATGGCTTCCATATTTTTTGCAATAGTTTTATCTCCCATTTTTATAATTGAATTCCACGGTTCAATATTGCTCTTTATTTTATTAGCAACGCATGCTAAATAAGTTAAACCACTTTTATCTGTATCATTTGTAAAGGGATATCCAGAGAACGATTTAATACATCCGGGAAATACTTTTTTGGTAGTTATATTTGGCATACTTGTTTGAATAGTAATTAATATGAAAATTAAGGTCAATATTATAGTATTGGAATTATATAAATCTTTATAACTAATAACAGATTTTGCAGTAGTTGCGGCCACTTTCTTCATTTTTTTTTCATAATTTTCTTTGGACGGTGTAATCTTTTTATTTATATTAACTACATTATTAATTATGAATTCATTATAATTTATTATATTTGTACCTATTTGATTTGATATTGCATTGATTATTTTGGCAATTAATTCCGAATCGTTATTATGATATTCTTTTATATTATCACTTTGTAAAGTAAATTCTTTTTCTACAATCTCTCTAGATTGTAATTTATAACCACGCTCATCATACCCCTCTTCCGAATTAAATTCAATATTTTTTATAACATAACCACTATGTTTATCTACCCACATATTTCCATCATCACTTATAGTTCCGCGTTCTGAGCATATAATATCTAATTCTAATGAATAATTTTGTTTATTTATATAACTAAAAGCTAGTTGTAATAAAAAACTTGGTAATAATTTATAATTAGTTTTAATACAATATAACCAATTGGTATCTTCATATTTAAACGCTTTTCTAGTAAAAAATTTACAATATTTTATTATATAATTTTGCCGTTTCACAAAATCCTTAATAGTTAATATTAGATATTTTAGATTTTCATACGGAGAGCTAATAGTCTGAGTTAAATCTATGTCGCTTCCTAACCGATTATAGTAATCATTATATTTTAATAAAGTATTTCTATTATTTAATATAACCTTTTTGATAATGTTTTTATAATTATTATATTTTTCATTAATTTGGTCCGTAATAGTTTGTATACTCTTTTCATAATTCGTATCGAAATTATTAATAATATTATTTAAATTTATATTGTTAAATTCTTTGACGGCTTCCTTTTTTGTTAGACAATCGTCCTTTATAGCTACACAATTCTTTTGTAAATTACAAAATAATTTATTCGATTCATAAAATTTATCAATATTTAATGCTGGATCTTTAATCCATGTGTTATTTTGTCTAATATATATATCATTGGTACTAATTAATACAGCATAATCATTATCAAGTACTTCACGTCTACCATCAGTCATAGCTTTTGCGTCTCTTTCCGCATTTTCTTTACTTAAACCAATATTAGTTATTAATTTATCGGTCAAGAAATTTAAAAATTCTTCAGGATTCATTGTGTTCTGCTCTTGTTTATATTCATTTATTATATCATAAATAGTTTTATCGTACTGTTTATCAAAATATATAGGTTTATTATTATCATTCTCCAATTCATCTAATTCTAAATATTTTTTACTTAATACATATTTATTACATTTACTAGCCGATTCTGATATAGCCGGTTCTGCTTTTATAATTTCTTCTGGTTTATCTGGAGTTTCTTTGGATAATTTCGAAGTATCCGTGTCTGAGGCATCTGCCTCATCCGAATTTGCATCCGAAGATTCATGTTGACCCTGTTTATTTTTTTCAGAGATTTTAACCAATCTATTTAATAAATCAGCTATAATAATATTAACAATGCTTTTATTAAATGCCATAAAAAATAATTTGCCATTATCAATATGTATCATTTGCGATAGTAATTCCGAATTAGTTCTATTTTTATTAATTTCTGTTAAATTATATAATTCAATTACTTCTGGTTGTATATCTGATAATATTAGATCTACAACCGAATTTTTATTAATATATTGTTTTGATTTATTATCAGATTTGCCTATATTTTTATTTAATATTTTTCTATAATTTATAATATTTTTATGTATAATATTTTGAATTATAAGCAAATCATCATGAATTAAATTTTCAGAGTCTATTAAGAATGGTTGAATATATAGTAATAAATCAGTAATATTGTATTTATTAATAAGCGTGGTAGATAAATATTTAAATATAATATTTTTTGTAGGTAAACATTCATTCAAGAACTGCGCAAAGTCTTCAGAATCATTAGATGATTTAGTGGTTAGAGCCGTTTGTGATGTTTTATTATATTTATCTGGAATAAAATGATGAATTTTGTTAAATAAAATAGGATTTTTATTATAAAAAAGATTATTACCCGATATATCTATTATATTCGTATTTACTATTGTATTATTATTTAAAATTTGTTTATAACTTAGAAATTTTTGATTTAAATTTGATCTCTCCAATATATTAGTATGTGGTAAATTAATATTTGAAAAATGAAATACTTGTTTAGGTAATAACATTATAGATTTAATAACCGATAAATCATTTTTTGAAATATTTATCAGTTTATTTAATTTATTATTATTATTATAGTCTTGTATTGATTCTATCATTGTTAAACTTGTATTATACGATGTTACATCAAATATATTACTTGACAATTGATTTTTTGATATACCATAATTTTTCAAATCACCTAAATTGTCAACTATAAAATCAAAATTATTATTAATATGCATATTATATAGGTAGTCAACCGTATCCAAATCTATATCATAAAATGGTTTAAATAACTCGGATACTTTATTAATAAAGTATTTATATTTATTTTGCTCATTAATAGATTGGTTAGATTTCCACATTTCTATTTCAGTATTAATATTCGATAATAGATTGGCTAATGATTCATTTGAAATATTATCAATATCTGTAATATTAACGTCATAAATTCGTTTTTTATTTATTACTATAGGCAATATCCACATTAATTTATTATTCATTTTTATAAAATTATCAATTAAGGGATTAAAATTACTGCCTATATTTCTTAAACCATTAATATTATTATGATCATCTAATTCAGAAAATTTTAAGCGTAATTCTCTAAATCGTTCTATTTGTAAATGTATGTTTTTTAAAGTATTTGATGTTCGATTAATATTTGGAATATTACTTAACATATCATCCAATAAATCGTCTAATTGTTTAGATATTGAATATCTTAATTTTTCAGCGGTAACATTTATTACTTGAGTAATTTCTTCTAGCTCATCACCCAATTCAATAGCATCTGCTTCTAAAATATATTCTTTAATTTGATCTTGGTATTCTGTTTTAGTGTCTAATTTACTATCGACACTACTGGGATCTCCTATACTTTCTTGTTTATCTGTAATAGAATCGATAATTTTAATTTTTTCGATATTTAAAGTTTCAGGTATTCCTTTATATTCAAAGTCTATATAAATATATTCATTTTTTGGATAGGTTTTAATTTCTATCATATCATTTTCTAAGTTAGTTATAATACCATTTATTATTAATGGTAAAGTTCCTGAGAAATAAATAGAAACCCATGTATTTGGTAGTAATTTATTTTGAGTAGCATAGCTCGGACTATCGGATCTACTTAAAATATTTATAGATTCAATGCTTTCTTCGTATAATTCTTTATTATCTTTAATATGTAAAACTAATTCGGTTTCATTATTAATTAATAATAACTTATTTTGATCTATATATTTTATAAAAAAGATTTTTTTATGTAATGTTAAATTAGACGAAGCAAATAATTCAATTATATCTCCTAATTGTAAATTTAAATTTTTTTCCATTATCTTATAAATATAGTAGAAATTATTATTAATAACGAAAATAAAATAATCTTAAATAGGTTAAAGAAATAATTATAATTAATATAATATTGGTGAATGGAAGAGCATAATATTATATATGATTTAAAATGTATTAATATTTCTGAATTTTTATATGACGACAATAAAAACAACGAAGAAAACAACGAAGAAAACAACGAAGAAAACAACGAAGAAAACAACGAAACCAATATCAAAAATAAAGAAAATAATAAACGCGCAAAAATATATATAAAAAAATATAAATATAATGAAAATGAGTACAAAATTTTAAAATATAATAAACATAATCTTACCGAAGAAGAGTATAGTACATATGGTATGTGTCGATCAATAGTCATTAAAAATAATAAAATATTAGCATTTTCTCCGCCGAAATCATTAAATTATGATAGTTTTACTGAAAAACATAATTGCTCTGAATGTCTTGCGGAAGATTTTATAGATGGAACTATGATAAATTTATTTTATGATGAAACTATTAATTGTTGGGAAATTGCAACGCGCGCCACAATAGGTGGTAACACGTCGTTTTATATAAATGATAATATAGATAAAACCAATAACAAAACATTTAGAGAAATGTTTTTTGATGCATGTAATATTAATAAGTTAAATATAGATTTGCTTGATAATAATTATTGTTATAGTTTTGTGATGCAACATCCAAATCATCGAATAGTTACTCCCATTGATTTTCCAAAATTATTCTTAATTAGAGCATATTGTATTGATAATACAAATTTTTTAATAAAAGAAATACCTAATAATATTTTAACTTGTAATTCTGGTGGATTCTGGAATACTGGTGTTATATTTCCAAATAAGTATGTTATAGATGATTATTCACTATTGTCCCAGTATTATAATAATACAGAGACACCGTTTTATTGTGTTGGTATTATGATATATTTTAAAAATTACAGAACAAAAATTCGTAATGATAATTATGAATATATCAGAAAATTGCGAGGAAATCAATCAAAATTACAATATCATTATTTAACATTAAGACAAAACGGAAAAGTTAGAGAATTTCTGTTATTTTATCCCGAATATTCATATAATTTTGTAGAGTATAGAAATACTATACATGAATATACAAATAATTTATATAAAAACTATATACATTGCTATATAAAAAAACAACAGGAACTAAAAACATTTTCTTATGAATATAAGGTACATATGTTTAATATTCATCAAACATATTTAACTGAGCTGAAACCACAAGGAGATTATATAGATAAAAAATTTGTAATAAATTATTTTAATAAATTGCATCCATCTCAACAGATGCATGTATTAAATTGTAAAAAAAAATATGAATTAGATAAAAACATGGAACTGTAGCGAATGTATTATAAAATGTTTTACAGATTTCATTATATGTTTGTAAATATACATTCAACATTACAAATGCCCAGAAATGTTCCGATTATGACAGTTTTAAATCCTATAAATGTAGCACTTACTGTTAAAAAAATATTTGAATTATCGGAATAAAATATTAGGGGATGCACTATTTGCGTAAAAAGGTTAACTTCTGTAACAACCAATTTTGAAAATATAAATTTTCCAGATAAATAATAAAATAAGATTTCATAAAATAATTTAATATTTATAAAAAATTAAACAGATATATAATATCGAAAATAGTAGGATTATATAAAAGGAAATGTCTTATCAAGCTGTATTTCCGCCTCTCAGACGCAAAACCAAATGTAGCGTGGAATCTTTCTGTATGTTATAGTCTGAAAGCGTTCTACCATCTTCCAATTGTTTTCCTGCAAAAATTAAGCGCTGTTGATCGGGGGGGATACCCTCCTTATCCTGAATTTTAGCCTTAATATTATCAATAGTATCCGATGGTTCTACTTCTAAAGTAATTGTTTTACCAGTAAGCGTTTTAACGAAGATCTGCATGTTATAATATTTTTAAATATTATATTTTTAAATATTATATTTTTAAATATTATATTTTTAAATATTATATTTTTAAATATTATATTTTTAAATATTATATTTTTAAATATTATATTTTTAAATATATTTTATAATACTTTTATTATAAAAGTATATGCATTTAAATATAATTAAATAATAATAATAATTAATTGGATACCTTATGAATGAAACTATACCATGGGTAGAAAAATATAGACCAACAAATTTTGATAAAATAATTTTAAATGAGTATAATACTACATTTTTTAATAATATAATAGAAAAAAATATATTTCCAAATTTATTACTATATGGCCCGCCTGGTACAGGTAAAACCACTACAATTATTAATTTGATTAAAAAATATCAGAACAAATATAATCAACAAGATAATAGTTTAATAATTCATTTAAATGCTTCAGATGATAGAGGAATAGATACTATACGCAATAATATAAATAATTTTGTAAATAGTAAAAATTTATTTATTAAAGGAATTAAATTTGTAATATTAGATGAAGTAGATTATATGACGAAAAATGCACAACAAGCATTAAAATATTTATTAAAAATTAATAATAATAATGTAAGATATTGTTTAATTTGTAATTATATTAGTAAAATAGACGAATCGTTGCTTTTAGAATTGATACTTATAAGATTTAATGAATTGCCCAAATCATTAATTATACAATATTTATATCGAATAAATATTAATGAAAAATTGAATTTAACCGTCGATGAATTAAGTAATATTCAAACTACTTATAAATCAGATATTCGAAGCATGATTAATTATATGCAAAATAATATGCAAAATAATATGCAAAATAATATGCAAAATAATATGCGTACAATAAAAAGAAATATATTAAATGATGAAATTTTTGAAAAGCTTTTTAATATTAATTTAAATGAATCAGTTAATAATTTTAATTTATATATTAATAATTATAGTAAATCATTATTAATGGATGAAAAATATATATTAAAACAATATATTAATTACATATTACTAGACAAAACGAATTATTTAAACGATAGCAACATTTTAGATGTAAAATTTATTTATAATAATTTGGATAACAAATTCTGTATAAAATATTTACATTATTTATTTTCTATAAAATAACTCATATATTCATCATATATTCATCATATATTCATCATATAAAGTTCATCATTATAACTTCTTATACGATTTTTTAATCTAGTAGTCCACTCGTTTGGTGGAGAAAATTTACTAGGATCAAATATATTAAAATCTAATTTATATAAGCTGGAATTATCATCTAAATTATTTTGATCAGTTAAACTATCAACATCATATTCATAAATATTATTTATAATATTTATTGGTAGAGTTTTAGTTATAACTTTAACTGGTTTTAAATTGGGTATTTCTGTTGGTTTAAAATTAGGTATTTCAACTGGTTTAGTTTTTTTTATAATTTTATTTTCATTTTGTAAAAGCATTTTTAAATATAGTTAAGAAAATAATTGAAATAGATTTATTTAAAGATATTATTTTTAAATAAGTAATGACAAACAATATAAATAATGAATGGGAAAATTTTTTAAAAACAGATACGTTTAATTTACCAATATTAAATGAATCAATAGAAATAGATAATTCCATTAAAGCTAATTTAGATCATAATATTCCTAAATGTAGTGATATATATATTTCAACAAAAACAAAGATCTCATTTTTAAATAAAGCTATAGATTTAAATGATCTATTTTGGAAATTACCAATAGAACAATATCATATTCCTAAAGAAGGGATAATAAAAAAACAGATAAAGATACAGTCTTTTGATAGACAAAAATTTAATACTTTAAATGAAAAAATAAATGAATATTATTATTATAAATCACATATAATTAATAATATTGATAATCCGTCTGGAAAAATACCATTTAAAGATACCAGAAAAGTAAGCATCGGTATTAGTAAAAAAGATATAATTAATTATAGGTGTAAAGAAAAAAGTGCATTTTATAATTGTTTTGTAGTAGTTATTCGTATATTATATGAACAAAAATTTAAAGAAATACATATTAAAATTTTTAATACTGGAAAATTAGAAATTCCTGGAATAAAATATGATGATATGCTACATATATGTTTAGATCAATTGATCGAATTAATAAATAAAGTTGATGGTTATGGTGATATAAAATATTGCAAAGACAAAACTGAAAATGTTTTAATTAATAGTAATTTCAATTGTGGATATTTTATAAATAGAGAAATATTATTTGACATATTAAGAAATAAATATAATATTAATAGCTGTTATGATCCATGCTCATATCCGGGAATACAATCAGAATTTTATTATAATATAATAGATAAAAATTTTATTCAAACTGGGGTTCAGCCAATAAAATTTAAGGAACATTATATTAAAATATCGTTTATGATATTTAGAACAGGTAGTGTTTTAATGGTGGGAAAATGCGATGAACCTACATTATATCAAATATATGAGTTTTTAAAAAATTTATTATGTGTAGAATATAATTTAATTCATTATTCGAATATTAATTCAAATGATATAAATAAAAATAAAACGGTAAAAGAAAAAAAACTGAAGAAAAAAATAATTTACATAGAAAATTAATTTACATAGAAAATTAATTTACATAGAAAATTACACCGACCGAAAAGAAAAAATGAGACAAACTTATTTTATTTTTGACACGCATTTCCATTATTGCAATACCATTTATTAACTCCTAAATATTCACATAAAATATGTATTATAAATCCAGTAAGAAAGAGGCAAATTTCCATAATGTGATTTTTATTCCACGATTTACATATTGCTGGTAAATTGGTTGAAAAATATTTTCCAATAATGAATCCAACCAATGTTCCAACAATAACAGTGGCAATTCCAACTACACCTGCCTCTACTAATAATTTCATTATATATAAAATTGATATTTTTATATATAATTTCATTATATATAAAATTGATATTTTTATATTATATATTTTTATAAAAAGATATATGAATGATACAAATGAAGATAAATTTTTGTTTGAAATAGATAAAAGTATTGAAACTGGTAATTATAATATAATTATATCGGCTATTAAATTATATAAAAATTTAATTAATGATACATATATTACAATGGCAGAAAGAATTTATCAAGAATTACTATGTGAAAGATTTGAGGAAATTAATATATAGTTTTATTATATATGGGCTATACCTTCCGATAAAAATTTCCATTTTGTATGTAATTTAACCCAATCAGGTTCATTTATGATAAAGCCATTTTTTTTTAAAATTTTAATAATTGCATCTTTAGATTCTTGATAATAAATATGTTCATTACCGGTAAATGCAAAATCAGGTATACCTTGTAATGGCTCATCATCTTCTTCAATTTCTGATATCTGTTGCAACATTTTTTCCATTATTTTCCACCAAAAATTTCTATTTTCAAAGTCAAAATCACTTCTAATAAGAACTTTGGAAGCCTTAATTAGCCATTTTGCTGTGAATTCATTAAAAGGATTTAAATTTGTCCATAATTGATTTATAAAATGATCGTTTCCTTTTCCGGCTGTTATATATCTTGTAAGCCCTCTTATCATAAGTGTCTCAAATAAATCTCTCTTAGGATTATATCTTCTTGATGCATCTTGAATAGTAGAGGCGGCAAAATGTCTTGTAATTAATTTTGTTAGATCGTCTGGTAATTTTCGTTGTTGTAATTGATTAATTATTACCGTTTTATCTTTAAATGGACCTTTTGCTTTTTTTTGTGTTATTTTTTGTTTTCTTTTTAATTTTGTTTTATTCATTTTTTCCTTTTTTGTTTTTTCTTTTTTTGTTTTTTCTTTTTTTGTTTTTTCTTTTTTTGTTTTTTCTAAAGGAGATTTCTTATTTTGCATATATAATCTGTTTTTATTTTAATTAATATCTTTAAATAAAGTTCTTAACTCTTCGCTTGGATATTTATATGCAAAATCAGGCTGATCATCAGAACCATCTCTTAATAAGTGATAATCACCAGTTGTTGTGCATAGATTATAAATATTAAAATTATCTTTTAAATCAAATTTATCTGTGCGGGTTGAAAAATTAACACTAATACTTCCCTCTTCGCCGCTAATAATTCGATGAAAAATGCCAGCGGGCCAAACTACCATAGCGGGACCATTAAAATATAATTTATCATTTTTATATACTTTTTCAGGCGTTACAATAAAACTAGCTTTTGTTTTTGTATTTGGACAAAAAATGTCAATATATCGAGTTCCCTGTAAAACAAGTAGATTATCATCTTGACCTGGGTGCATATACCATGGGCGTTTAATAGGAATTGGCGAATCTTCTACTGGCCCGGGTGATATAGAATTTGGACCATGAATAACTCTATCAATTCCATGAATTTTTGGAATATCAGAAGGAACCATTTCATCAAACATAACACCGCTCGTTCGGCGTAACATACGTAATGGAATTATTCTATACATTATTATTAAAATATAATAAATTTTTATATTCTTTTATTTATATTATATAATGCAAATAAAAGAATGTTATGTAAGTCATAATGGAATTTCATGTTTTACAAATATAAATACTTTAGTAAATATTAAAGATATTAATATTGCAAAACCAATAAATAATATAATTAATAAAAATACATTTTTATTATACATAACCCTACGAGTTAGTGAATTTATAATAAACGATTTTATAAAAAATAAAATTTATTTATTTGATAAAAAATTTCAAGATAGTATATTTGAATCAATTCCATTTTCTTAGAAATTTTGTAATATCAAATATTATAAACTATATTAATAAAATTAAAAATAATAATATAATAATAATGAATAAAAAAAATAAAACACAAAAGAGACAATTTTTATATAATCCTAATAATCCAAAAAAATCTTTTGATGTCTACATTGATAAAAATCCTAGTGATACTATTAATATAAAATATAAAACAGTTGAAGATATAAAAAATACTATTAAGAAACTAGAGAGATTATATAAAACAAAAAAATATCCACATAAACGTATATGGCAAGTTGGAATGATTATGAAAGTTAGACTTGAAGCAATGAAAAAACATAATAAGGATAAATTTCCAAACGCTAAAAATGTAGCCAAACGTTATAATCTCTCAAAAAAATATTTTAACTTTTTAGGTAAAAGAACAAAAAAAAAGACTTTTAAAGAGAGAAAAAAAATAATATTCAAAAATAGATTTTTTGAATGAATTTAAAGATATTACTATTATTATTATTATTACTATTATGAGTGATTATAGTACTTTTATTTGCGAATATACTATTTTACCAGAACATAAAACACGAGATACTTGTATGACATTATTTGGCGGGATGACCGAGAGCGATGATTTAAGAGAACTAGGTGATGTAAAATTACTTGGAAGATGGGGTTGTGTTGGTCAAGCAAAAGGATATTGTCTAGCTCAAGCCCAGAATGTTGCAAGTGTCCAAAAATGGTTAATAAATTGGGTTCCAATGGCGGACATTAAAGTTACACCAGTTTTAGATGATAATGAACATCGTAAATTAATTTTAAAAGAAGAACCAAGATATATGGTAGAATATAAAAATGTTAATTCTGGCCCTAAACAAAAAGAAAGTTTATATTTTATTAAATATCAATTTAAACCAGGCTGTGTTGACGATGGATTTAAATTATTTTCAACAATGACAGAAGAACAAGATAAACAAGATTCGGGATTGTGTACATCCTTTGGTAGATGGCACGTTCCTAGTCTAGCGTGTGGATATGCAATTGCAAGCAGTCCATCCGTATTTGATATTTATAAATGGGCTTTTAATTGGAAAGATTTATGTGAATGCACAATTACGCCTGTTACACAGGATGAAGTAACTAGAAATTGTATTAAACAAGGATTAGGGTTCAAAGTAAAACATCAACTTCTTATGGAGGAAATGAAAAAATCAACTAATAAACCGGCATTATTTTCTCGAATTTGTAAATGTTTTTATTAAATTTTTAATTTAATATAACAATTTTTTTCCAGAAATTATTAAAGTAGAATTGGATGCCCAAAATATTCGATATTTTACAGATATTGTTTTAATGGTTTTATTGATTTTATAAGCTTATTTAAAATTTTTAAATATATTTATATAAAATTATTTAATTTTTTATAAATATTATTTTATGGTAAGAAAATTCTTTTCTTTCTCTCTTTTTTTTCTTTTTTGTCATTATCAACTAATCTTATATTAGTAGCTATATTACCTACACTATTATGACCATCTATTTCTACATGTAACTTCAATAAAGCATAATCAAAAAATACTTCAGGTCCTGGATCAACACTTGGATCTTTATACTCACAATCTTCAATTTCAAAATCAATTAGTTCCTCTTTAATAAAATATATAGAATCTCGTCCCTCGGTTTTTTCACTATCTTCACTAAAGTGTGGTCTTATTTTTCCTAAATTTAAATCCTTTTTATCTATATTAGTTACATTTTGAAAATAATAAATATTTCCACGTACATTTTTATATTGTATTTCAGCATTTGGTGGTTTACACCGCATTTCTCGAGGCATTTCTGGGGACAAATCTTTCATTATACATATAATTTATATTATAATTTTTACAAAAATTTTTATGCATTTAATATCCATCTTTAATTCCAATTATTCCACATGATAATCGTTTTCCTGCATTTCCTGTTTTTAATGATTCTTCATTATTACCTAAACCAAGGTCATCTTTATCTTCATGAACTATTATCATTCTACCAATTATAGAATTATTTGATCCAGGGATAATACTAATTTTGTCGGTAATAATTTCACCAAAAGATTTTCCATTTTTACTTATTATATTACCTAAATCTCCAGCATGTGAATGTTTGCTGGTAAGAGACCCATGGTCTTCATTGAATGGATTAAAATGTTCACAACCACTACTGCAACCTTTTGTTATATCACCACATTTATGAATGTGAAATCCATGTTGTCCATCTTTTAAATTTTGAATATTATAACTAATAATTAATTTTTTGTCTTTTTGCTTAAAATTAACTATTCCTTTAACTTTATTGTTTTTAACAATTTTATCAGGAAATAATTTTGCTATACATTCAACATTATTCTTTCTAGCACATTGATTAAAAGGAGCACATGAAGATCTCATTGTAAATCCTTTTTGCTTTTTACATTGTTTCATTGTAAAGCGTCTGGGCAAAGAAAAAATTTTACCATCTTTTCTTTTACATGTTTTATTTTTTCTTGTAATATTACAACAATCTACTACCATTTATATATGTAAATATTAATAATATTTTGAGCAACAATTATCACGCCCAGCATTATCTAATTTTTTTTCCCAATCACAACTATCTTTATACTTTGGAGATGTTTTATTACACCATCTATGTAGATCAGTCATTTTATCATAATCATTTTCAAATAATTTTTCAATCGTAGTTGAAATTCTTACAAAAAGTTTATTATTATTTGGAAAACTATCATCAGGTGTAAATCGATTTAAATCATTATAATATTTTTTTGCAAATGTAAATAGCTCTCGTTTAAATACACGATGCATTATTTATAATAATATTATATATATTTATTTAATTATTTTATTTCAATTTTAATGTTCAAAGTTAAATTTTTTTAATAATTTTTTATATTCTATTTTTATTTTTCTATAATTTACTGCTTCTGGTGTTAACCATTCATTATCTGAATATTGATATGTCGTTAAACTTTCTTGTAATAGATCTGATACTGTTTTCCAAAATGATAAATAATTCTTTCCACTAACCATATTTAAACAATTTTTCAATATTAAATGAGTTGATGGAATTGAAACCATAATTTTATCATAGCGATCAGTTTCTATTTCCAATGCTAACTCTAATGCTATATCTTCTGGTAAAATATATTTTCTCCATGCATTTTGAATTTTTTTTGAAGCTGTATATCGTATATTATTTCTAATTTTAAGAATATATATAGTAATTTCATTTGGTAGCATTTGCCATGACATAATTATTTAATATTAATATTTTATTAAATACTAATATTAAATATTTTTCAATTTAATTTTTTTCAATTTAATTTTTTTCAATTTAATTTTTTTCAATTTTATCTTTTTATATTATAAATGACACATTTAAGTAGTTCATTGTCAATTATGGCTATGGTATTTTATTCTTTTTTAACTTTCTTTCTTGGTCCATTCTTAACAAGACCATTTTTAGGAAATCATCCAGATCAATGTATCGCTGGTTTTTTACTAGGATTTACAGTTAGTGTATTATTATGGATGAAATTTGGAAAAATGTTAGCTAAATAAAATTGAAATATAATTTTTATAAAAATTATAATTATAAAAATTATTATATTATGAGTGAAAATAAATCTATTCAATTAGGTTTATGTTGTATGAATACTATTTTATCTTCCAAAAAACCACCAATTATGTCATCAAGATCAGTTGTCTTAAAAACATTGGAAACAAAGGGGTTTGAACCATTGAAAGAAAAGATTATTCAAAATTTAAAAGATACACTTGTAATGATGGATTGGAATGAACAAAATGGTATTAAAGTATTTAGATTAAGCAGTGAATTATTTCCACATTACTCAAATTCTAAAGCTGATAAATATGAAATTGATTTTGCATTAGATTTACTTAAACAAATAGGAGAGAAATCAAAAAAATATAATCAACGGATAACTTTTCATCCGGGACAATATAATGTTATAGGAACACCAACTAAAAGTGCTTTTGAACATACTATTAATGATTTAAAATATCATTGTGATATTTTAAATTTGATGGGTTTAGATAAAAATTCTGTAGTAGTAATACATGGCGGTGGAGTATATGGTGATAAAAAAAAGACAATAGAGAGATGGTGTAAACAGTTTTATGAGTTACCAGAAAATGTTCAAAAAAGATTAGTATTAGAAAATTGTGAAAAGAATTTTTCAATAGAAGATTGTTTAGAAGTATCAGAAAAAGTTAATATTCCAGTTGTTTTTGATACACATCATTTTGAATGTTATAAATTACTACACAAAGAAGAAAAATTTAATCCACCAGATGAATACATACATGCTGTATTAGAAACTTGGTGGAAAAGAGATATAAAACCAAAATTTCATGTAAGCGAACAAGGATCTGGAAAGATTGGACATCATAGTGATTTTATTGAAGAAATTCCTGATTATTTACTTGAAATACCAGAAAAATTTGGTTGTAATATAGATATTATGATAGAAGCAAAATTAAAAGAACAAGCAATTTTTAAATTATATGAAAAATATACATTTTTAAATTGCAAAAGAGAGAAAAAAATATTACCATTAAATATTAAAGCAATGGAATGGGCACATCGAGGTTATTATGATTGCGATTGCTGTTAAAGTATATTGATATTCAATCTATGTGACTTTCTTCAAAAACCAAAAAAAATTGATTGATAAAAAAAAATTGATTTCTTGTATGATTTATTTTTATTTGACAACATCAGTTTTTCAAATACAATATACAGAAAATGTCAATGTGTAAGATTACCCTCAGCACTAGTGGAACTACTCATTGTGGCTATTGTTCAGATCCAGATAACATTTCTAGTTATGTCAAGAAGGATCGAACTTTTGTGATTCATGATTTTCCTCATAGGGGTTATTATAATCATGATCATTCCATCAACTTAAATAGTGATTTTAATATCGATAATGATATTATTGTATATTGTAGGTCTAACTACAATAAGAAGAATTATTGTACTATTGGTTCAGGATACTGTGGTTGCGGAGAGACAGTTACTGTAAAGAAGATTAAGATTATTATTCCTAAGAATTGACTTTCTATAATAGGCATAACTTTATTTATATAAAATATTTTTGTTAGACAAAAAAAAATTGATTAATTATTAATTATTTATTTAATATTTATTTAATATTTATAATGGATTCATTAATTCAAATAACGCCTCTTCAAAATCTTCATCTTAATGAAATTAAAAAAATTAGTCTTAAAAAATTTAATCAATTTAAAGCTTGTAATTGTTGTGAAATTCATAAATCAAATAAACCTGAAAATCTTAATGATATTAGGTTTCTTGATAAACTTGGACCAATAATTCATAAAGATTGTGATTGTAAATGTGATTGCAGACATAAAATGAGATGGCTTTGTAGAATTCAAGATGGATTTGTACCGTCTGATGTTTCAAGATTTCTATTTGAACTAAAATTTCCTAAAAATGTTATTAGTTATGATGATTTAGAAGAAAGTTTTAGTAAAAAATGTTATTGTTCTTCCTCAGAAGAAGAAAAAGCTTAAACATTTCAAAAATTATATTGTTTAACATAGTTTATAATATTTAAATAATATTATAAATATTATAAAATCAATTTTACACCCTTGAAGATTTAAAATGGGACAATTAATTAGTAAATATTTATTCTTTTTTTATTATATGAATGACGCATAAAAGTATGGATTATAAAATGTCTGCTGTTAAATATTATTTGAACAATAATTATGATATTAGAATAACCTGTAAAATTTTGTCCCATTTTAAACCTTCAAGGGTTTAATCTCTAAATATTCAGTGAGCTATTATTTTTATATTTTATTTTCAGTTTCTGTGAACTAATCATTTATTTCTTGTTATTCTAAAAACTATTATTATATTTGTATTTTATTTTAATGTTATTATATTTATATAATAAAATGAATAATAATTCAGAAAATTTACAAAAAATGAAACATTTATTAATAAAACATTTAAAGTATGAAAAAAATACATTTAATGCTTTAGAAAATAGCATGAATATATTTGCTAAAAAAATACAAACGCAATATAATATTCATAAAACTTTAAAAAGTAAAAAAGAATTAGCTTCTACAAAAATTTCTAGAGCATATAAATCTAAAATGAAAATTGATATTGCTCAAAAATTAATAAGTGATCAATTATGTAGTATAAGTAGAAAAAAAGATAATTATAGATTAAATATAGAGAAAATATTGGAAGAAAATAATACACCAAATAGATTAGTTAATATGTATTTTTATTATTGTAAATTTGGTAATAAAAGTTTAGGTTATGATGGTGGTTCAAAAACAACAGATTTAATTAAAGAAATTAATAATTGTTTATTTTTAAATGTAAGTTTTGCATCTACAAATTTTAATAACATTAATTTTAAATTAGTTAAATTTATTAATGCAAGTCCTAATAGTAAAATATATAAAAATATTATAGAAAGAGATGCAGAATTAAGAACGATTAAAGATAAATTTAACAATTCTCAAGACAAATTTGAATTTAAAAATGTAGATTTATTGAATTCGACATTTGAGGATTGTGATTTTTATAATATTGGATTGAAAAATATTACTGTGGGTGCAATTTCAAAGGATAGAAAATATCCAGCACCTATATTTTTAAGATGCAAATTTATAGAAGGACAAATTGAATTAAATTCTAATACTAGTTCACCTGGTATTAGAAGCGGTGAAAATTTTAAAAAATATGAAATGTTATTTATAACACCATTTAATGACATAAATGTTGATAATAATGGTATATTACATCATATTGTAAGTCCTCAATATATATTATACATAAATAAATTTTATCCATCACTAATATTTGAAAAATGTAATTTTAGTCAAAATTTTACTTTTAGTACTAATAAATTTAATAGATATTTATTTATAGATACTACATTCGATGATGTTATTTTTAATGAATTAGATATGAATAATGTTTATTTTTTAAATTGTAATTTTTTTAACTCTAAATTTATAGATTGTCAGTTTATAGATTGTGTATTCAAAGATTGTAAAATTCATAATACTAATTTTTATTCTGCTCATTTTGGTAATTTGGGATGTACTGAATTTATTAATAATAATATAATACAAAGTAAATTTCAGGAATGTATATTTCATAATTATTTAAATCCAATTTGTACAACAATATTTCATAATAATAATAATATAGAAGAATGTATTTTTATTGGAGGATTATATATTGGATTTAGATTTAATTATGATTCAATACATAATAATAATAGTAGTGCGCCATTACTTAATTTGAAAAAAAATGATTTTGTATGTTGTCAGTTATATGGAACCAATTTTGATTCTTGTAATTTAGAAGGTTCAAAATTTGCGGCACGTTCAACATGTTTAAATAAATTAACTTGGTTTGGTAACATATTTATACATTATACAAATAAACCTAAATATGGAAATAACAAAACCAGCGCAATAAATGGTATATTTGGAAATGATTTTGATGATTTTAAAGGACAAGCAAAAAGAATAAAAGAAGATAGATCTGTGCATAATCGAATACTTGAAATGACTAATAGTGAATATACAAGATTAGGAATAGTTGTAACTACACTAAAAGATTTAATAAAACCATATGATTATTTTGATGTATCTACTTATGGTTATTTTGTTTTTTTACCAGGCGTTTCAATGAATAATTCTAATATCAAAAACTGTAATTTTCAGGAAATTGAAGGTTTTCAAGGTTTTGATTTTAGTGAAGTTAAAAATAAAGATTTAACTGCAACAAATTTTACTTTTGTTGATTTAACAAATGCAAGTTTTAAAGGATGTAGATTAATAGGAACAGTTTTTCAAATTGCTGATATAAAAGGAGTCGATTTTTTAAATGCGGAAACAAATGAAAATACAGATTTTGAAAATACACAAAACACCGGACTAGCAATTAATACCGAAAATATTAATTTTGGTGAATTACAAAATAATGCAAATGAAACACATAGTAGATCTAAATTTATTATAAATAATAGAAATAAATTTAAAGAATTTTGTGATACTAATACAGAAAATTCAGTAACTAATCCAAGAAATTTATTAGATAAATATATATTTCGTCAAGGTAATATAATTTTTTTTAATAAATTATTAGAAATTATCAATAAAATAGCAAATAATCAAAATTTAGATTCTATTAGTAAATCTTATTTAACCAATAATTTTTGTAGAAATTTAAAAGATATTTTGACTGAAAAATTAGAATATAGTAATGATGAGAAAGTTTTATTAAATGACAATTTAAATAGAATAGTAAATAATGAATTTATAGATATATTAATTTCATCTAAAAATCCACTTCAAAACGGAGAACCAGGAGCATGGTGTTGGTTAGGATTAGTATTTTCTTCTTTAATATATTTAATTACTAGACCAAAAGTTTATATGCATATGTTTTTACAATATTATTTTAATGAAGTTTTTAATGCACATGGTCAAGGAAGTATGAGTTGTACATTGGGTATGGTGGAGCGTTTAGTGACAATACATTCACAAGCAACTGAAAGTTATTTAATGACATTAATAATGGAAGAAAAAGATATAAATAATAGTATAATAAATTCCATTAAAAAATTTAGTAGTGATAGTAATACAAAAGAAGATGAAACTATTACTGTAGAATTTGTAAAAAATTTTAATAAACCTGTAATCAAAAGTAGTGGTTCTAGTAGTAGTAGCTTAGATTTGAAAGCTATATTAAGAGAAATAAAAGATATTTTAAAAACTATTAATCAAAATTATGATGGACACTTATTTGGAAATATTGAAAGTATTATACAAGAAAAAATAGATTCAATAGAAACATTAAGTATTTCAGATTTACAAAAAAGTATAACTGAGTATTATGATATATTAAGTAATCAGTTCGAAATAGAAGCAGAAAGGGATCCTGAATCTAGAATTTATGAAGATATTGAAAATGCGATAAATAATTTACTAGAAATAAGTAAAAAACTCTTACAAGAAACAACAAGTAATAATAATTATGATTCAAACAATAAATATATTTGTCACAAATTAATTAATATTCTAAAACCTAATTCGGATTTACCAGAGTCAAAAGAAGAAGATATAGGGGTTGAATTTGATTATAGTATTACTCCGACAATGAGAGAAATGTGTTATAAAAAAATAAAAGATGAAATAGATGCAGGTAAAGTAGAAACAATAGATCAAATTTGTGAATTGTTTATATTAGTAGTGCAAGTATTAATTATGAAGGAAAATGGTATAGAAAAAAAGGATATTAATTATTATTTAAGAGAAGCACCTGAAAAAGTCAAGAGAATTTTTGCTAAAAAAATAGATAATATAAAAGAGCATTTACAAGAAAATGAAGTTCCCAATTTAAAAATGGATATAATGTTTATGTGTGGAGAAGAAATAACTATAGACGATTTGAAAGAATATTTTTCTGAAGGTGGTAAGAAAAAAAGAAAAAACACACAGAAAAAAGGACGAGGATTAGCAAGATCTTTAAGTTTACCAAGATCTAAAACATTATCTAGAAAATCTATATTAAGAAGAGCAAAGTCGACTACTAGTGTTAATAGTGTTAATTTTGAAAAATTAGTAGAAAGAGTAATTGTTAAAAAATTTGCTAATTTATCAAAAGAAAAATTAGATAAAATTTTTAACAAAACTATTACTATAAATACAAATTTATCTTATGAATTAGTAAAAAATAACAATGTTAACAATCAAGAAAAATTACCTCATGCAAGAAGATCTACAATATCTAAAAGATCTACAACATCTAAAAGATCTACAATATCTAAAAGATCTACAATATCTAAAAGATCTACGATATCTAAAAGATCTACAACATCTAAAAGATCTACAATATCGAGAACCAATAAAAAAGACATAGAAATTTCTAATTATCCAGAAATTAGCTTGAAAAACATGAATATACAAGATAAACCATATAGACGAGCTATAAAATCATATTATGAAAAAATGATTAATAACTATAAAGAGATAATAAAAAATAAAAGATTTGTTAAATCGTTAAAAGATAGTATTAAATTACAAGAAAAAGAAAAAACAAAAAAAGAAGAAAAAACAAAAAAAGAAGAAAGTCCCAGAGATATTATGGAATTAGTATAATTTTTTAAATAACTATTATTATTACATTGTTATTGTTAATTATTTATTGTTTTTATTTTTATATTTTATAAAAAATAATATATAAAAATATAAATATGTGTTAAACAGAGAAAAAATTGAATGCCTAGAGAAAATGAATTAGTAAATATTAGATCAAGCCTTGATGCTAATAATTTTTGGTGTAATGCTTTTAAATATAATAAAATTTCTAGTTCATTTAGAATTATCAAAGATAGATATGATATCTTAAATGAAAAAAAATTAAATAAATTAAATAATGAACACTTGCATAATAATAATTATAATCAAGAGAATAATTATAATCAAGAGAATAATTATAATCAAGAGAATAATTATAATCAAATTACATTTCCATCTGAAATTATTGATACAAATATTCTGATTAAAGTTTTAAATGATCAAGAAGTTGAAAAAGAAAAGATGCATATAATTTTACAAAATCAACAAAAAGAAATTGATTTTTTGAAAAATTATCAAATAAAATTATTAAAAATTAACGACGCACTTGCCAGATGCGTTAGTAAACTTTCTAAATAATTTGTTGGAGAGAAAAATTAAAAATATATTATTTTCAATTACGTGGACCTACATTTGTCATATTATCTAGAAAACTTACTTATATTACCAATATCATTTTATTCCACAAAATATTTTGTGATATTTACCAGAAAAGTTACTTATATTACCAATATTGAGTTTGTTTCGAATACGAAGATGAATGTATAAATTATGTTCATCTTGTCCCACCAATTGTCCTGCCAAGCGATTTAGTTTCATATTGTCTTCTATGCGTTGCCTTGCTTTATAAACTCCTGGTATTCCTGTAGTACATCCAGGGGTTATCATGGTTTTGTGGAGATAAACGAAATAATCATTGGGATCAAATGTATTTGGAATAGTGCAATGCTTTAAAATATTGGTTAAAATATCTTCGCCAAAGCACATTTTTAAAGAGTTTTTCTTATTTTCCATCATTTTTGAAAATGTTGCAACTATTTCTTGCATTGTAGAATTTTTGTTTACATATAGATAATAAATATGAAATTCTTCCTTATAAGCAGGACCTAAGATATCAGTAAAATCAATACGCACTAACCACTTGTTTTCATAAACGGATTTCCACCAATCTGGGTAATTTTTCTCAAGATATTTATACCAATGTATCTGGTCCACGCATTTGCGACATCTTGCCAATGCCATTTTCCTTTTTTGAATATATGAATTAATATTGAGCGAAGAATTGTAATCTGAAAAAGTTTGCATTTGAAAACAGATCTTGTCAACTGAAAAAGATATATATCAATTATTTTATTATAATTTTTCAATTTTTTTTTAGTCATAGTTTTATGAGTTAAAAAAAAATTGAAATTTTTAAAAAGCTAAGGGTTATTTGTAGTAACCAAAAAAAAACAACAAGAACGAACAGTAAGAATCAATATTATGTCTTGGGAAAAGCTTCCAACCGAAATAGTTATTTATATTTTTAAAATTAGAAATGAAATTAGAAACGAAATAAGAAACAAAGCATCTCAAAGAATTCAAAATGCTTGGAAAAAATATATCTTACTAGATGTTATCGCAATTGATAATGCATTAAATATAGAAATTGATGAATTTAATGATATAATTGTTTCAATTCCATCAACTCATTTAATATTGAAAAATTGTTTAAATATGGTTAGTG
>ERZ802827.98-NODE-98-length-46340-cov-12.2295_pt1 | contig 46340 bp, 42 predicted proteins | sample MGYA00345652_ERZ802827 | MGnify/ENA primary metagenome ERZ802827 (study PRJEB30503, sample SAMEA104212372) | marine metagenome | biome: Westerlies Biome; feature: [SRF] surface water layer (ENVO:00010504) within the epipelagic zone...; material: water (ENVO:00002006)... | reverse complement strand
TAAATATTTGTCGGTAACATTTGTTACCATAGACCAAATTAATTAATTTATAAACTAATGAAAAAAAATGCTTTTTATGCTCAATCAGGTGGAGTTACATCTGTTATTAACGCATCTGCAAGTGCAGTCATTTTGGAAGTTAGCAGATCTCAAAAAATTGGTAAAGTTTACGCTGGAAGGAATGGAATTTTAGGAGCTTTAAAAGAAGAGTTAATTGATACCTCAAAAGAGTCAAAAAAGTATATTGAAAACTTGCAATTTCGTCCTGGAGGAGCATTTGGTTCATGTAGATACAAATTAAAAAGCATAGAAGAGAATCTAGAAGAATATCAAAGGTTAATAGAAGTTTTTAAAGCTCATGATATTGGTTATTTTTTTTATAATGGAGGTAATGATTCGGCAGATACAGCTTTAAAAATTTCACAAATCAGTAAAAAACTTAATTACCCACTGCATTGTATTGCAATACCTAAAACTGTCGACAATGATCTTGCTGTTACAGATTGCTGTCCAGGATTTGGGTCAGTTGCTAAATATGTTGTTACCTCAACCATTGAAGCTGCCCTAGATGTTGAGTCAATGTGTGAGACCTCAACAAAAGTTTTTATTCTTGAGGTTATGGGTAGACATGCTGGATGGATAGCAGGTTCAAGCTGTTTAGCTCAAAATAGTCATCCAGGTGCTCCACATTTAATTTTGTTGCCTGAGGTACCCTTTAATCAAAATAAATTCTTAGCTAAAGTAAAGGATACAGTTAGAGAAAATGGTTTTTGTGTAATTGTTGCTTCCGAAGGCGTCAAGAATGTAAAAGGTAAGTTTTTAGCAGAGTCAGATTCAAAAGATGCTTTTGGTCATAGTCAGCTAGGAGGAGTTGCTCCATACTTATCAACTTTAATTAACAAAAAATTAAAATTTAAAAATCACTGGGCTGTTGCTGATTATCTTCAGCGAAGTGCAACTCATCTCTCATCAGGAGTAGATAGAGCCCAAGCATACGAAGTTGGCAAACAAGCTGTTAAATATGCTTTGAAGGGATTAAATGGAGTTATGCCAGTAATAAAACGCATAAGTTCCTCTCCCTATAAATGGGAAGTAGTTCCAGCATCTCTTACAAAAATTGCAAATGTTGAAAAAAAACTCCCTGCTAGTTTTATTTCTAAGGATGGATTTGCGATGACAAAAAAAGCACAAAATTATTTTCAACCTTTAATTGAGGGAAAACCAATAGAGGTTAAAAATATAAATTATAAAGCTGGAAAAATGCAGATGGCTCCAAAGAAATTAAAAGCCTGGCGATAAAGCATTTAACTTACCTATAATTCTTTTTAATTCGTCTCTTAGAATAAGTTTATCGTCGTCATTTAAAAAAGACCCAAAATGAAACCTTTTACCTTTGGACTGAAAGCAAAATTTATATGAATTATATTGATCGGTTTCCACCTCAAGAACAACAAAAGCTCTAAACTCTTCCCAGCTTTTTTCTTTTATTAATCTTCCTTTCTCTAATTTAATTTTGTCATTTGAAATATAAATTATTTCTTTTTGCTGACTCCAGCGAAAACTTATATAAAAACAAGTAAAGACAATTATTACCTCAAGTCCTGCAAATGGAAGTATCAATCCTGCCCCCATAATTAGAAAAAAAACTCCGATTGATAGACAGATAAAAGCTAAACTGCCCAGGAAGATAATTCGAGCCCATCCTTTCAATGAATAATTAGGAGAAATCTCTATTAAAAAATTATTTTCTGTAGTTTCTTCAATCTTAATCATATTACAATGGTGTTAATTATGGTCACTCGAACTGATTTTAACCGATATATGATGCCAACATACAAACCGGCAGACTTTGTGCCGTCAAAAGCAAAAGGATCCATAGTATGGGACAAAAAAAATAAGAAATATATTGATTTTGCGTCAGGTATTGCAGTCTCTAGTTTAGGTCATTGTCATCCAACTCTGAACAAAGCATTGGCGGATCAATCAAAGAAAATATGGCACCTATCTAACCTTTTAACAAATGAACCAGCGCTTAGACTAGCTAAAATTTTTTGTAAGCATACTTTTGCTGAAAAAGTATTTTTTGCAAATTCTGGAGCTGAGGCAGTAGAAGGTGCCGTCAAAACAGCTAGGAAACATGCATATTTAAATATCAGTAAAAAAAAGAACGAGATAGTTTCTTTTTCTGATGCTTTTCATGGTCGAACAATGATGGCGATAGCGCTCAATGGATCGGATAGATTTATTGAGGGATTTGGCCCTATGCCAGGAGGCATTAAAAATCATCCTTTTAACGAAACAAAGAATTTGGAAAAGGTAATAACAAAAAATACTGCTGCCGTCATCATTGAGCTTGTGCAGGGCGAAGCAGGAATTATTAAAGCAAAAAGAGACTTTATTCAAAAAATAAAGAAGTTATGCAAGAAAAATAAAGCCTTAATTATTGTTGATGAGGTTCAATCTGGAGCAGGCAGAACTGGCACACTATTTGCTTATGAACAATTTGGCGTTAAGCCAGATATTATGTGCTGTGCTAAAGGTATAGGTGGTGGAATTCCAATAGCAGCTATCCTAACTTCTTCAAAAATTGCTGAATGTATGCAACTTGGTTCGCATGGCACAACATTTGGTGGCAATCCTCTTGCATGTGCTGTGGCTGAGCAAGTAATGACCTTGTTGAGTAAAAAAAGTTTGCTCAATGGAGTTAAAAGGAAAGAAAAGATCTTTTTGAATGAGTTAAAAAGTATAAATAAAGATTTTAAATGCTTTAGTGCTATTAGAAGTTCAGGACTTTGGATAGGATGTAAATTAAACGTATCTGAAAGTTTTAATTTAAATACTGTTATGAATGCTTGTTATGAAAAAGGGCTGATGATCCTCAAAGCAAATGACAACACAATCCGAATTGCTCCCAGTCTTATCATTGAAGATAAGCTAATTTTAAAAGGTCTGAAAATTTTAAGAGAGGTTATTCAGGAGCAGTGTCACTAGATTTTTGAACCTCTTCTAGCTTTATATTGCCGTTATATCCAGCAGGCAATACCCTTCCCCGTTTTGCTCTGGAAGATATGTATTCATCCAACTCATTTAAGGTCCAAGTTTTACCGCCAGTTTTTCCTTCATGATGAATATGTAACTTGCTATCTTCTGCTAAACAGCATACATCCATCATGTATTCTGCTTTCTCTTTAAAAGATTTAGTTGAAATGCTAATCAGCTTATTTCCCTTTCCTCTTGGTAAAACCGGCAACTCTTCTATGGGAAAAATTAACATCTTGTTACTTACTTTTCCTTTATTGTCTTGCGATGAAAAGGTTGCTGCAACAAATTTATGATTTTCATTGATTGCTATTGGAGAGATTACGCTTGATCCATCCGGAGTCTTCATAAACTGCTTGCCTTTTTTTTGATTTGAAATTGCATTAGATAAATTACTAATAAAGCCAAATCCTGCAGAGTTAGAAATAAGTATTTGAGATTCCTCTGCGCCAATTGCAACTCCTTCAAATGTTACTCCAGACTCAGAAACAATTCTTCCGGTTAATGGTTCGCCCATTCCTCGAGCTGATGGAAGGGAGTGAGCTGATAAAGAAAATGCCTTGCCACCAGAGTCAAAAAAGACAGCTGTTTGATTGTTTCTACCTTTAGCCGAGTGTTGGAGCTTATCATCTCCTCTGAAAGTGAGGCTTGATGGATCTATCTCATGCCCCTTAGCAGATCTAATCCATCCAGCTTTAGATAGGACCACTGTTACTGGCTCTGATGTAACCATTTCCTCCTCTGAGAAAGCCTTAGCACTTGCAAAAGACTCAATTGGAGAATTTCTTTCGTCACCAAATTTTTCTTTAATATCTTTGAGTTCATTCTTTATATAAGTCTTTAATCTTGCCTTAGACTTAATAATTTTTTCTAGCTCTGATCTTTCAATTTCAAGAGCGGTTTTTTCCTCTTCGAGTTTAATTTGTTCCAGCTTGGCTAACTGCCTTAAACGTATTTCTAAAATTGCATTTGTTTGAATTTCTGAAATTTTAAATGCTTTCATCAATTCTTTTTTTGGATCATCGCTATTTCGGATAATATGAATAACCTTATCAAGATCAAGATAGACAATTAATAAGCCCTCTAAGATGTGAATTCGGTCATCAACTTGATCAAGTCGATGCTCTAGCTTTCGCATTACGGTTTGCTGCCTAAACTTTAACCATTCAGAAAGCAATTGATTCAAAGCAAAAACACGTGGCGATCCTTTGAGGCTGATTAAATTTATGTTTGAACGATAATTTTTTTGAAGGTCCGTTGTCGCATATAGGTGATTCATAACTTCAGCAGCATCAACACGATTAGACTTAAGTGCAATAACTAATCGAACAGGTTCCTTGTGATCACCCTCATCCCTAAGATCGACCACCATTGGTAATTTTTTCTTTAGCATTTGTTCTGCTATCTGTTCTAAAATCTTTGATCCTGATGCTTGATGAGGCAATGCGTTTACTACAATATCATTTCCCTCCTGAGTCCAATTCGCTCTAATTTTAAAACCACCCCTGCCAGTCTCGTACATCTCAAGAAGCTCTTCTGCAGATGCGATTAAAGGAGCATTATTACTGAAATCAGGACCTTTGATATATTTCAGCAGGTCTTTTGTTGAAGCTTTAGGATTTTCAAGAATATGAATACAAGCATCTAATACTTCTTGAATATTATGAGAAGGAATATCAGTTGCCATGCCAACAGCAATTCCAGTTGTTCCATTTAATAAGATACTGGGTATTTTTGCTGGCAGAATGATTGGCTCCAATAAAGAGCCATCAAAATTTGGCTGCCAATCAACAGTTCCAAGCTTTAATTCAGATAGAAGTAAATCAGCAAATCCAGTGAGTTTTGACTCTGTATAACGCATAGCGGCAAAGGATTTTGGATCGTCTTGGGTGCCCCAATTCCCCTGTCCATCTACCAGAGGGTATCTAAATGAGAAATTCTGAGCCATCAGGACCATTGCCTCATACGCCGCACTATCTCCATGGGGATGAAACTTTCCTATTACATCTCCCACTGTTCTTGCAGACTTCTTGTACTTTGATCCTGCATTTAAACCTAACTCGCTCATTGCATACAAAATTCTTCTTTGAACAGGTTTCATACCATCGCCAACATGCGGTAGAGCCCTGTCTAAAATGACATACATTGAGTAATTTAAATACGATTCTTCTGCGTATTCTTTTAAGCTAATGGAATTTATGTTTTTATCTGTATTCATTATTAAACGCTTACAATTTTGCCTCTTTTTTCAAGCCATTCCTTTCTTGCTCCAGCATTCTTTTTAGAAAGTAATAAGTCCATCATGCTATTTACATTGTCATTTGAGCTTACTGTTAGTTTTACTAATCTTCTAGTTTTTGGATCCATAACTGTTTCTCTTAATTGAGAAGGATTCATTTCACCTAAGCCTTTAAATCTTTGAATATCAACCTTAGGTTTGCCAGCTTTGGTCTTAAGTTTTTTTACAATCGAATCCTTTTCTTCTTCATCTAAAGCATAAAAAACTTCCTTTGCGCAATCGATTCTAAACAATGGCGGCATTGCAACATAGATATGTCCAGAGAGAACCAATGGTTTGTAATGTCTCAAAAATAAAGCGCACAACAAAGTGGCAATATGCAATCCATCCGAATCAGCATCAGCAAGAATGCAAATTTTGCCATAGCGAAGTGACTCAATATCAGGACTTCCTGGATTTACCCCAATTGCAGTTGAAATATCTTTAATTTCTGCAGACTTGATTATTTCAGAGCTTTCCAAATCCCACGTATTTAGAATCTTTCCACGCAGGGGCATTATTGCTTGGAATTTTCTTTCGCGGGACTGCTTTGCTGAGCCTCCAGCTGAATCTCCCTCAACAAAAAATAATTCAGTCTCATTCAAGTCAGTGCTATTACAATCTGAAAGTTTTCCAGGCAATGCAGGTCCTTGAAAGGTTTTTTTTCGATCAACGGTCTTTGTTTCTTTTATTCGACTTTGAGCAGATGCAATGGCAAGCTCAGCTAGCTTCTCTCCCTCTTCAGTGTGTTGATTAAACCAAATGCTAAGAATGTCCTTGGTTGTAGTATTGACAAATGCCTGATGATCTTTTGAATCTAAACGCTCTTTTGTTTGACCTGCAAATTGAGGATTTGTTAATTTCGATGAAACAATGAAGGTGCTATGTTGCACCACATCATCTGCTGTAATTTTTAGTCCTTTTGGAATTAAGTTTCTAAACTCACAAAATTCTTTCACAGAATCTAATAATCCTGACTTGAATCCATTCAAGTGAGATCCACCTTGAACTGTTGGAATGAGATTTACATATGACTCATTCATAAGATTTTTTACAGGTTGAGTGGACCAATTCAAAACAAAATCAAGAGCATTATCTTCAGTTAATTTACTGCATGAAATTGATTCCTCTAAAAGCAAATCAATTCCCTCAGAGGATTCTGATAGATAAGAAATAAGTCCATTTTCATAATTCCAGGGAATCTTTTCATTTTTTTTCTCATCAAAGTATTCAATCGTGAGCCCTGGACATAAGACTGCCTTGGCTTTAAGCAAATGCTTTAAGTTGCTTTTATCAATATTTGTTGTCTCAAAATATTGGCTATCTGGTGTGAAACTAATTGCAGTACCAGTATTTCTTGGCCCGATATCCCCAACTTTTTTAAGATCAGAAATTTTTTCGCCACCCTTAAAGTTCATTTCAAATCTGTGGCCATCGCGCTTAATTTCAACAGAGAGTTTGCTAGATAAGGCATTTACAACGGAAACTCCAACCCCATGCAACCCGCCAGAAAAATTATAATCCTCGCCTGAAAATTTTGCTCCAGCATGGAGTTTACACATGATAAGTTCAACGCCTGATACTTTATGTTGCGGATGTATATCTACCGGCATGCCCCTGCCATCATCAACAACAGAAATTACATGTTCTTTGTGAAGGGTGACCTTTATTTTTGAGCAGTGACCAGCCAACGCCTCGTCAATTGAGTTATCCAGTACTTCTTGTATAAGATGATTGGGAGAAGAGGTATCTGTATACATACCCGGCCTTTTTCGGACCGGATCTAAACCAGATAGAACCTCTATCGACTCTGAATCATAATTTTTAGCCAATTAAACTTCCCTGTTGCTCAAGAACTTTTAACTATTATTCTACTCTAACTAAATTGAAAGAAAGGTATTAATTTAAGAGATTTTAGGAGATTGTTTAGCAATAGACTAAAATAAGATAAATAACATTTAAGTGTAAAGTTAACTTGACATCAATGGCATAAACAAGTTTAAATGTATGCACTGTAAACATTGCTAAATACAACTATGAGAGTAAACATTTTAATTACAATTTTTTTCTTCTTTAGCATTAATATCGAAGCGGATAGTCTTTTAGATATTTACAATGATGCATTAGAAAATGATCCGCAATATAAATCAGCCGAATTTTCGTATTTATCTGGCAAAGAAATCAAAGTCCAAGGACGAGCAGCCCTCCTTCCAAATATATCCATTAATGCTCAAACAAATTGGAATGAGTATTATCAAAATGGTGAGCTGCGAAATGAATACAATAACTTCAATACATCTGCTCGATTATCGCAGCCACTTATCAGATTAGATTCTTGGTTCAAATATCGACAATCTAAATTTCTTACAGACGCTGCAGAGGCAGATTTTGCTTACTCTCAGCAAGCACTTATTGTTAGAACAGCTGAGCTCTATTTTAATGTATTGAGAGCAATTGATAATTTGAGTGCTGCCAGATCAGAAGAAAAAGCAATTAAAAAACAATTAGATCAAATCAGGCAAAGATATGAAGTTGGATTATCTGCTGTTACTGAGGTCCAAGAAGCTCAACTGGCATTTGATCTTAGCCTTGCATCTAGAACCAGAGTAGAGGGAGAAGTTTATACAGCTAAAGAATCTTTAAATGCTTTAGTTGGTAGAGAAATTATTTCTCTGGATGGTTTGGTCAACGACTTAAATGTGTCCAATCCTGTTCCTGCCTCAAAAGAAGAATGGGCTAGAAAGGCAGTTGAAAATAATTTTAGATTGCAGGCTGCTAATCTAAGAAAATTTGCCTCTAAAAATAATGCAAGGAGTGTGGCATCAAATCATCTGCCTAAGGTCGATATTGTCGGAGTTCAAACAGAATCAGAAACAAATCAATATTCTTTTGATGGGTTTAATGCTGGCGGAGGATTCAATATCACTGTTCCTGATGAAACTCAAAGAGATACTTACAGCCTGCAGTTATCAATGCCGATTTTTCAGGGTGGGGCAGTAATCTCAAGAACTAAGCAAGCTTATGCTGAGTCCAATAAATCATCTGAAGATGCACTTTTTACAGAAAGAAATGTAATACAAGATGTTAGAAGTCAATATTCAAACGTCGTAACGCTGGTTGCAAATCTTAGGGCTCAAAAACAAGCAGTTATATCTGCATCAAGTGCATTAGAGGCTACCAGAGTTGGGTATGAGGTAGGTACAAGAAATATTGTAGATTTGCTTCAAGCTGAAAAAAATCTTTACAGCGCAGAAAGAAATCTATCCAATGCTAAATATGACTATTTGATAACAACTCTTCGCTTGCATTTGGCAGCTGGAACTTTAACCCCAGAGAATCTTATTGAAATAAATAATTTGCTCGGCTGAACAGACACCTACAAAGCCTATAGGTAAATCACCTCAGGCGTTAAAAAAAAGTAGCATTAGAAATATTTATTAAACATGCTTAATTTTGGAATCAAATTAATCGAGCTTGGCATAATTCCTGAATCTGTTCTTAGAATATCCATCAAAAAATTAATCCGGCAACGCCTGTTAGAAATCCCAATCAATATTGAAGTGCGGGAATCAAAAAAAGCTGATTTTATTGAGGAATTACAATCAAGCCCTATTGCTTTAAGCACCAGACAAGCTAATGAGCAGCACTATGAGGTACCACCAACTTTTTTTCAAGAAATTATGGGGTCTCATCTAAAATATTCCTGTGGCTGGTTAGATGAAAATACAACTTCTTTAAATGCCGCTGAAGAGAATATGCTTAAACTTTATGTGGAAAGACTAGGCATCCAAAATCATCAGCGGGTTCTTGATTTAGGTTGTGGTTGGGGAAGTTTTACACTCTTTGCTGCTGCAAGATTCCCAAATTCAAATTTTGTAGCGGTATCTAATTCCAATGATCAAATTGAATTCATTAACAATACTGCCAAATCAAGATCTTTGGGGAATGTTCAAGCAATCAAACAGGATATGAATGATCTTTCTTTAGAAGGATCCTTTGATAGGATTATCTCTATAGAAATGTTCGAACATATGCGAAATTATGGTGCGTTACTCAAAAAACTTGGTAAACACCTGAAGAGCGATGGCAAGATGTTTGTGCATATTTTCACCCATCGTAATTACCCTTATCCCTATGAAGTAAGAGGTCCCTCAGATTGGATGAGCAAATATTTTTTTACCTCAGGTCTTATGCCGTCACATGATATTTTTTCTTATTTTGAGGAAGATTTAGTGGTTGAACAAAGCTGGAAAATAAATGGTTCGCATTATGCCAAGACTTGCAATCTATGGCTTCAAAATCACTATAAGAATAAAAAAACTATTTTAGATATTTTTACAGGGCATTACCCCAATCCAAGACAATGGTATGTTAGATGGCAGTTATTCTTTTTAGCTTGTGAAGAACTCTTTGCATGCAATGAAGGCAAGGAATGGTTTGTATCACATTATTTACTGGCGCCTAAACAAGATAAAATTTAGATGGGAAACACCCAAAAAAAGCTCTATGATAATTTATGCTTCAATATTTAATCCTCCTAGCAATTCGTTGCTAGACAAAAATCTACTCGATTAAAAATGCCGGAATTGCCAGAGGTTGAAACCTCAGTACAAGCAATTCAAGAATTTGTAAATCAAAAATTAGAGTCTATAGAAATATATAATCCAAATCTTCGATGGAAAGTAAAAACCTCGGATTTTAAAAAACTTCATGGGCATAAGGTCAAAAATATTAGCAGAAGAGCTAAATATATAATTCTAGATATTGAAATGTCGCAAGTACTTATTCATCTTGGAATGACTGGAACGCTAAGAATTGCAAATAAAAAATCTAATTTCTATAAGAAGCATGATCATATTGAATTTATCTTTCAAAAAGGAAAATTAATCTTTAATGATCCAAGAAGATTTGGATCAATGCATTTTATAAATGACCCTAAAAATCATTTTCTTTTAGCAAATTTGGGCCCTGAACCTCTGTCTGACGAATTTAATGGAGAGTATCTATTTCATAAAATAAAAAAATCAGTTGCTCCAATTAAAAATACTCTGATGAATCAAAAAAATGTAGTTGGTATAGGGAACATTTATGCTAATGAAATATTATTTGATGCAAAAATTCGCCCCACAAGAAAAAGCAAAACTTTAACTAAGAAAGAAAATGATAGTATTGTTGCGTCATCAAAAAAAATATTGATGCATGCAATAAAAGCTGGAGGAACAACTTTGCAGGATTTCTATCAACCCGATGGCAATAAAGGTTATTTTAAAATTGATCTTGCTGTCTATGATCGTGCTAACAAAGGTTGCATAACTTGTAAAAAAGAAATGATTAAAAGGATAGTTCAAGCCCAAAGAGCTACATTTTATTGTCGTAAGTGTCAGGTTTAACTTGAAATCTTTTCTAACAGAGCGGTTTTAACATTTGGAGGTACAAATCTTGAAACGTCACCCCCAAGGGTTGCTATTTCTTTAACCAAACTAGATGAGACATAAATTAAAGTATCTTTAGGAGTGAAAAATATACTCTCAATATCAGGTGCAAGACTTCGGTTCATTGTGGCTAACTGAAATTCGTATTCAAAATCGGCGACAGCTCTTAACCCTCTTATGATAGCAATAGCCCCATTTTCTCTAGCTAAATCTACAGTTAATTGTCGTGAATAACCTAAAACTTCAATTTTAGAATTGCTCTTAAAGATATCTGAAATCAGCTCCATTCTTTCATCCACTGAAAATAAAGGATTTTTAGATTTACTTTCAGCAACTCCAAGAATTACCTTATCAAACAATGTGGCAGCTCTTTCCACAATATCAATATGACCAAAAGTAATTGGATCAAAAGAGCCGGGGTAAATAGCTGTTTTCATACTCGAATGATACTAAACATTCTTAATTCAGCAAAATCTTAAAGAGATTATGTAAAATACAGAATATGAATAAAGAGAAAATTACGCACATACATAAATCAAGGTCAGAGAAAAAAGATTTACCTAGTGCAGTTGATGATGCTGCTGATGTAATGTCGAAATACTCTAAAAACAGTAAAAGAAAAAAAGATCAAAAATACAGCTTTCCAGAAATTGACTACGAGAAGCCACCCCATTACTAGAGCTTTCTCTTATAACAAAAAATTCTTTTATGCTTCTTTATTTGGGTCCCATATAACAAGATTCTTTGTTTTGAGTCGATTGACGAGTAACTTGTATCTCGACTGCTCTTCACGCCATTCTTTTATCCAATTCTTGCCATCTCTTTCGGCATCAACAAAGACTGCATTAGTAAAAGCTATTGGAATAATTATCGCTGCATGGACCAATATACTTGTTGGAATGCTGTACCCAATATATCCAAGCCAGAAAATTGCTATTAGTCCAAAAGAAATACTCCAAATAGTAAACAAGACAAGCATGAAATATGTCTGCAGACTGGGATCTATATGTTTTAGTGGATTAAACCTAACATCCATGACGGCTCTCCAAGAGTCAACAACAAACATTACAAATCGTCTAAAAATATTAGGTTTTTTCATAACTCAGTTTGCCCTTGATCAGAACAAGTCATTTGTCATAACTTTATCCCATGCATTTACGAAATCTTTAAGAAATTTTTCCTTAGAATCGTTTGCAGCATAAACTTCGACAAGAGCTCTTAGCTGAGAATTAGAACCAAATACCAAATCTGGTCTAGTAGCAGTTCTAACTTTGGCACCGGAGACTCTATCAGATCCTTCATAAGAATTGCCTGTACCATTTGGTTTCCACGAAACTCTCATGTCTAAAAGGGTTTTAAAGAATTCGTTATCCAAATTATTAGGATTTTCAGGATCAATACCATAATCACTATGGTTGATACCTAAAGATCTCATTCCACCGAGTAAAACTGTCATTTCTGGAGCAGTCAATCCAAGCAGCTGAGATTTATCTAAAAGCATTTCTTCAGGTTTTACTTCAACGCCGGTTTCATGATAATTCCTGAAAGCATCTGAGCGGGGCTCTAAATATGCAAAAGATTCAACATCGGTTTGATCCTGAGATGCATCCCCTCTGCCAGGTGTGAATGGAACTTCCATTCCTGAAGCTTTTTCAATTCCTAGATTGCCAGCCAATACAATAATATCTGCCATCGAAGCGCCAGTTTCTTCTGATATCTTTTCATATACATCAAGCACCTTTGCTAACTGCTCTGGTTTATTGACTTCCCAATTTTTCTGAGGAGCTAGGCGGATTCTTGCGCCATTTGCTCCACCACGCATGTCTGAGCCTCTGTAAGTAGATGCACTAGCCCAAGCAGTCTCTACCATTTCTTGAATAGATAAACCGCATTGATTAATCTTGTCTTTCAATGCTTCTAAATCATAATCCGTATTGCCTGCTGGAACAGGGTCCTGCCAAATTAGCTCTTCTTCCGGAGCTTCAGGTCCCATGTATCTTGATTTTGGTCCCATGTCTCTGTGAAGTAACTTGAACCAAGCCCTAGCAAATGCATCAGCAAACTCATCGGGATTCTCGTGAAAACGTTTTGATATAACTTTATAAATAGGATCCTCTTTAAGAGCTATATCAGTTGTTGCCATCATTGTTGGCACTTTCTTAGATGGATCGTGAGCATCTGGAGCCATGTCCTCTTCTTTTTGATTAGGAGCAAACCATTGCAATGCTCCAGCTGGACTTTTGCCAAGCTCCCAGTCATAGCCAAATAAAAGATCAAAATATCCGTTGTCCCACTTAGTTGGATTTGATGTCCAAGCACCCTCTAGACCACTTGTGATTGTATCGGCTCCAACTCCATTTCCCTGAGAATTTGTCCAGCCTAGCCCAAGTTGTTCCAAAGGCGCGCCTTCTGGTTCAACTCCAACTTGAGAATCATCACCGGCTCCATGGGATTTACCAAAAGTATGTCCACCTGCAACGAGTGCAACAGTTTCTTCATCATTCATAGCCATTCTGCCAAAGGTCTCTCTTATATCATGAGCGCTAGCCAATGGATCTGGATTACCATCTGGACCTTGTGGGTTTACATAAATTAAGCCCATCTGGACAGCAGCCAAAGGAGTGTCTAATTGTCTTTCACCCTTATATCTGTTGTTTTCAAGCCATTCATTTTCCGCCCCCCATAGAATGTCTTCTTCGGGGCCCCAAATATCGTCTCTGCCTCCGCTGAATCCAAAAGTTTTTCCGCCCATAGATTCAATTGCAACATTGCCAGCTAAAATTAAGAGATCAGCCCAACTTATTTGATTGCCGTATTTTTGTTTAATTGGCCATAGTAGTCTTCTTGCTTTATCTAAATTTCCGTTATCAGGCCAACTATTTAAAGGAGCAAACCTTTGAGCACCAGTTCCTCCTCCACCTCTACCATCAGTGCTTCTGTATGTTCCAGCAGCATGCCAAGTTAATCTAATAAAGAAAGGACCATAGTGACCATAATCTGCTGGCCACCAATCTTGTGAGTCAGTCATTAAATCGTTTAAATCCTTTTTTAAAGCTTCATAATCAATCTTTGCAAACTCTTCTCTATAATTAAAATCTTCACCCATTGGATTTGATTTCCGATCATGTTGATGCAAAATATTTAGATTAAGTTGCTCCGGCCACCAATCTTTGGTTGAAGTGCCTGATGATTGATTGCTTGTTAATGCGCCATGCATTACTGGACATTTTTCTTGTGATTCTGTGCTCATTTATTCCCTCACTATAATTTAAATTCTTTAAGCTTAAAGCTGTGATAGTTAAAGATTACAAGATTTTAATGTATTGGTAAATATATTAAAAAAGAATGCTATGTTCGATTTAATAAATGATAAAATTATACATATGTTGACCTTAAAACAAATTGAATATGCCTTAGCAGTTGCTAAAAATTTACATTTTAAAAAAGCAGCGGATGAGTGCTTTATATCTCCATCAACTCTTAGTAATGCAATTTCAGAATTAGAGGCACATCTTCAGGTAAAAATATTTGAAAGAAATAATAAAAAAGTCATAGTTACAAATCTTGGGCAAAAAATATTAGATAAAGCCAAACAAATTAAATTAGATGTTCATCATATTCATGAATTAGCTAAACATGACTCTCAGGCATTAAATTACAATTTGTCTATTGGCATAATTCCAACGATAAGTCCCTACTTCCTTCCTTTGATACTTCCTAAAATTGAAAAGAAATTTTCAAACATCAACCTAAGAATAGAAGAAGACCAATCAGATTCGCTGACTCACAAAGTAAGAGAAGGGGACCTTGATATGGCAATAATAGCCCTGCCCTATGATTTAAATGGTCTTGTTAGCCTTAAATTTTGGGAAGAAGATTTTTATTTGATATCTAATAATAAAAATAAATATCATGAAAAAGCAGAAATTAAAGCGAATCAGCTAGATCAATCACAATTAATGCTTCTAGATGAGGGCCATTGCCTTAAAGATCATATTTTAGATGCTTGTAATTTCTTGCCTTCGGCTAAATACTCCATAAAGGCTTCAACCTTAAATACTTTGATTCAATTGGTAAAAGGTAATATGGGAACTACGCTTGTCCCTAAAATGGCTATTAACGAGTTGATTAATAATAAAAGTGAACTTTCAATATCTCACTTAAATGAACCGGGTCCTCATAGAGAAATAGCCCTGGTTGTAAGAAAAAATTATGCAGGTATGGACAGCGCTATGTCTCTCGTTAAGTTTTTTAAAAATTCTTTAAATAAAGTAAATTAGTGCTCTAATACTAAGGGCCCAGATGCAGGATCAGTTACACCAAGTTCATCTGAAATCTTTTCAAGCATATGCCTAAATGTATCAAGAAAGCTAATCATTTCATCCATTGAGTTATCCATAGACTCTTTTGAATCCCATAAACCAATGCTACAAAATTTATTCTGATCAATTTGCACTAATTTTGCTGAGATTTGACCAGGGCTTAAGGTAGCCTCTTTAAATATATTTAAAAATTCTTCAACAGAATCTTGCTTAACATGAAATTTTACAATGTTCATATGCGACATAATTATCTCCATAATTTTTAAGTATTAACATTTTACATAAATTAAATTCTCAGCGCATTGGAAGCAAAAACTAAAATAGGTTTGGCAGTTAATTTAGCTTATCTAGCGTTTCTGTCTTTTGCCATTGAAGATTAAAGTTTCTATTAAGAAATTTAACTTTGCCCTCTCTTCGCTCAAGAGTATCTTCATAGATAATTCCCATATCTAGTTTCTTCATTGCACCATCTTCTTCAAATATATGACTAGCTATGCAATATGTTTTTCCCTGGTACATATCACCATCCCAAGATCCATCTATATTTCCTATAAAATGCATAGTTTTACTGTATGTTGTTGCCAAGTAGCCCATCGCTCCCTCAAAAGCCTCAATGCCTTTAAGATCATAGCCTCCTGTCATAGAAAATTCGGGCCACATAATTAAATTAAATTCATCAAAACTTCTTGAATCTACAATTTCAGCATATTTATAGATAACCTTTTTGGCTTCATTATTCTGCTCTGGGGTATTGGCTGAAATAAAAAATGTCTGACTTGCTAAGATTAAAAAAAATATCTTTTTCATATTGCTGCCTCTTATTATATTTATGCTATAAGACTTATAGTTTCTTTAGGTCGCTTATAGCATTTAAAACATGAGCTATATCATCCTTTGAGCGAACAAAGTTAATTGGAAAAATTTCCACTTCATTGAGTCCTGCAGCAATAGATTTTTCTGCTTGCTTTAAAGTTAAATCAAGATTTGGCATGCCAGAGTCATCTATTTGTGTTGGAAGTTGACCCCTAATTCTAGGAACACTTTGTCTTTTGCTTTCTTTGAAGGCTAAAGTTAATAACTCTTTTCCATTTGAAATAAATTCTGCATCGGTTTTGATGGGAATCCACCCATGACCAATTCTTGAAATCTTTTGAGCTGTTTTTTCAGTCATTTTTAGTCCAAATAGCAAAGGCACATCTGCACCTTGACTGGGTTGAGGCTGGCACCATATATCTTCAAATTGGTAAATGTTACCCTCAAAGGAAGCTGGACTTTTTTCCCATAATAATTGGCAAATTTCTAATGTTTCCCAAAAAATCTCTGCCCTACTTTGAAATGGAACGCCAGCACATAAATATTCTTCTTCTTGCCAGCCCATCCCAACTCCTAATTCCAATCTGCCTTTGGAAATGGTGTCTAACGTTGCAGCGGTTTTTGCTAACAAAGCAGGGTTTCTGAGGGGAGCGATCAGCACCGCTGTGCCTAAATGCAGGTTAACAGTATGAGAGGCGATCATTGTGAGTACGGTTAAAGGTTCATACCAAGGCGCTTCTGAGGGTAAGGGAAAATCTCCAAAAGGATATTTATGAAGGTTCTTGCCCATTACCACATGGTCGGTAAGACTTACTCCGTGGAATCCCATTTCTTCAGCTGATTGAGAAATCTCTATATACGAATTTATATCGCCATCAAAAAAATTATGAAGCCCAAATAAGCCAGCTATTAATTTCATAATTACGTCTCCTGTTTTATCAAATCTAAATTTATTGTACGAACATTCTTTCGTTTATGCACTTTCAAAGAAGTTAAAAAAGAAAGAATTGCAAAAATTACAATAAACTCTATAGACATTTTAGAGTGTGTTTTATTTATAAAGGATTTAAGATTAACCCATGTCGAATATAGATCAAATCATTGATGAACTAAGTTTAGAAGAAAAAGTTTTACTTCTCAGTGGCTTTAATTCTTGGTACACAAATAAAATAGAAGATAAAAACGTCCCGAGCATAAAAATGTCTGATGGGCCAAATGGGGTCCGAGGCGATTCCACCTCAGGAAAGTCTTCTGCTTGTTTTCCTTGCGCCATTTCTTTGGCTTCTTCATGGGACCTTGGCCTAATAAAAGAAATTGGAATTGCGCTGGGAGAAGAAGCAAAAGCCAAAGATGTGGATGTGCTTTTGGGTCCAACTATCAATATCCATAGGCATCCTTTGGGTGGGAGACATTTTGAAAGTTTTTCTGAAGATCCATTCCTAACTGGGAGAATTGCAACCAATTACGTTCAGGGAGTTCAATCAAAAAATGTAGCAGCGTGCGTAAAACATTTTGTTGGCAACGATACAGAGTTTGAAAGGCATGCTGTAAGTTCAAATATTGATGAGCAAACTCTGAGAGAAATATACTTACTTCCATTTGAAATGGCTATTAAAGATGGGAATTCAAAAGTTGTAATGAGTGCATATAACAAATTGAATAATATTTATTGTAGCTCTCATCAGTCGCTACTGATTCAAATTTTAAAAGAGGAATGGGGTTTTGATGGTTATGTGGTTAGTGATTGGGGAGCTGCACTTGAAACCGAAGAGAATGCTAATGGTGGTCTTGATCTAGAAATGCCTGGACCTGGAAATGTATGGGGGCAAACTTTGGTAAACTCGGTAAAAAATGGAGCAGTTTCAGAGCAAATTATCAATGACAAAGTAAGAAGAATCTTGTCAGTTGGTGAATTTTCAGGACGTTTTGATGATCCAGTCCATAAGAATGAAGAAGCTATTAATTTACAATCACACCAAAAGCTCCTTAGAAAAGCTGCCTCTGATGGAATGGTCTTATTAAAAAACGAAGCCCTATTGCCACTTAAAAAGAATATTGAACGATTGGCAATCATTGGGCCGAATGCAAAAGCAGCACAAATAATTGGCGGAGGTAGTGCTAGTTTGAAACCTCATTATCAAGTTCATCCTTTAGATGCTATTCAAAATAGCATTGACTGCAAGACAGAAATTTCATATGCAAAAGGCTGTCATACGCATAAATACTTCCCAAGAATCGATGAAAGCTTGATGAGTGATAGTAACGGATTTTTAGTTGAGTACTTTGAAGGAGAAAACTTTGATGAAAATTTAATTCTTAGTGAGAGACTTATTGGAGATAAATTTTGGGTTTTTGAAGGTTTTGCTAAAGATGTAATTATGCAAGAAGAAGGCCGTAAGATTTCTACAAGATTTTCTTGCGAGTACACTCCAAATATTACTGGTGATCATGAATTTGAGATTTTTGGAATTGGTCAATGCAGATTAAAGATTGATGGATTAGAACTGATTGATAATTGGAATAATATAGAGCCAGGTGAAGCTTTTTTTACTTTTGGCTCAGCCTCAAGAAAGGGTGTAGTTAATTTTCAAGAAAATCAAACATACAAAATTGAAATAGAGTATTTTTTCATAGGGAATTTTCCGGCAGTTTACATAGGGTGTCAAACTCCCGATAAAGTAGATTTATTCTTGGAGGCTATAGAGACCGCGAAAAATGCAGATCAAGTAATAATGATAGTTGGAACAAATTCAGACTGGGAAACAGAAGGAAACGATAGAGCTGATTTTAATTTACCAGCGAATCAAAATAAATTAATAGAATCTATTTTAGATGTAAATGAAAATACAACTGTGGTTATTAACACAGGGTCCCCTATTAAGATGCCATGGGCTAAAAAAGCAAAGGCTATAATTCAGACCTGGTTTGCTGGACAAGAATATGGCAATGCGCTTTTTGATATTTTGTTTGGAGAAGTGAATCCCTCTGGGAAATTGCCGACATCCTTTCCAGTTAGTATTGAAGACACTCCTGCTTTCAATTGCTACCCAGGCAAAGATTTGCAAATGAACTATGATGAAAAACTCTTGGTTGGTTATAAGTGGTACGAGAAGAAAAATATAGAGCCTTTGTTTTGTTTTGGTCATGGGCTGTCATACACAAATTTTTGTTATGAAAATCTAGAAGTAATAGTAAAAAACAATCATGAGGTTTCATGTAAATTTACGATTAAAAATCTTGGAGATATTGCAGGAGCAGAGACAGCCCAGTGCTATGTTGGCTTTTTAGACCCTGCAGAAGAAGAGCCAAATAAAACTTTACAAGGATTTACTAAAATTTATATTGATGCAAATGAAAGCAAGGATGTTGAGATAAAGCTGCTACAAAGAAATTTTTCATATTGGTCAGTTGATACAAATACATGGCAAATAAAAGGTGGCTCACATGAAATATATATTGGCTCCTCGTCACAAAATATTTCTTTAAAATCAGTGATTAATCTTGAGCCAGTGCTTGAAGTTCTTTAGAAGTAAGATTAATTTGAGATGCTTGAATCGAACTATTGGTTTCGAAGACGGTTCTTGGGCCAATCAGTGGAAAAATTAAATGTGATTTATGCAATACATAAGCTAAAGCGATTTGTATCGGCTGCACATTTTTTTCTTCAGCGATATCAAAACAAGCCTGCCTTCTTTTTAAATTTTTCTCGTGATGCCAAACTCTTTTTTCTTCATCTAAATTAGGATTTGAAAAATGATCGCTGGACATGACTTCTTTTTGCTTGATAAAAAATCCGCGCGCTTGAGATGACCAAGGAAACAACATTACTTCTTGCTCAATTAAATAATTAAGGTATTGATCAGTGACCCCAACACACCCTGGCCATACTGGCTCAATCATCTCAGCTAGACTGAAGTTATTGCTTAAGACAGTGAATGACTCCCTCCCAGAAATTGAGGCATAGTCAAGAGCTTCAGAAAATCGATGAAACTCCCAATTTGAAGCACCAATTAAATCAATAAGACCCTCATTTTTAACTTCAGTTAGGGCATCGATAAATTCTGAAACTGGAACTTCTGGATTATCTCTGTGTAAACAAAAGATATCTAATTTTGTTGTTTGAAGTCTTTCAAGTGATTCAATAATCTGTGGCCTTATGAACTTAGGTTCACAATGAGGCGTGTGAGCTGCTTTTCCAATCACAATGACTTCACCTTGAACACCTCTTGAGCTCATCCAATTACCAAGATATTTATCACCCATTCCATTGTTATATATAAAAGCAGAATCGAAGATTCTACCCCCTGCTCCAAAAAAGTGATCAAACATTGTAAATGCGTGTAGCTCAGAAGTTTGGTTATCACAGCCCAAAGTTAATCTAGAGCCTGATTTACTCAGTCCAGGAATAATAATTTTTTCAAGCAAGCTGGACTGATGAACGTAAGTTTTTGATCTAAGAACTGGGGAATACTCTAACGAATCCTTTGGGTAGATAACTTTCATCTTTTGTCTCCACTGATCAAGCCAAAACATATTACTTTGAGTTTCTATGTGCGAAATGAGCTCCGATTCAATTTTATTATTGATAATGCAATCAGACGCATGCTCTATCTCCCTGGTAAAAAGACCAACATTATCTTCAAAGGAAATTTCATTTATTACTTCGTCGCCCTGATAAAAAAGTATTGAAGATTTGCCATCCTGAAACTGACCACAGTGCCAGGGCTGGGAGAGGGCAATGGATTTTTGTTGATTGGAAATAACCAAATTATTTGAAAGCTGCTCATTAATGGCACACGAAATTTTTGCTTCAATGGTATCTGAAAATATTATGTGGGCATGTGATTGAAGATCCACTCCGGTTTCATCTAATTGACCGCTTGCCTCAAGACTTTTTGGCTCTGCAAATTGTTGGCCTTGTAAATGACCAGCAATTAATTTGCACATCGTTAATGGATAGCATCCGATATCTAAAATTGCTCCGCCGCCCAATTGAGGATCTCTTAATCTGTGCTCTATGGGAACGTCTGCTTCAAATCCAAAGGAAGCCTCAATTAATATTTTTTTGTTCTCATCTTGAATAAAATTTAGGTTACTTAGAATATTTTTTGTTTGAGGGTGTGTTCGATACATATAAGCTTCCATAAGAAAAATATTTGAAGAACGAGCTAAATTTAAAAGTGTCATGCTTTCAAAAGCATTCATCGTAAAAGGTTTTTCACATAAAACATGTTTTCCATTTGTGATAGCTTCTAAGCTAAAAATGAAATGCTCGCTGTGGGGGGTAGCAATATATACAGCATCTATTTTGGCATCCTTTATAAATTCTGTTAGGTCATGATGAGCTGCAATTTCAAACTTATTAGCGAAAGATTTTGTTTTATCTTTACTTCTTCCATAAACACTAATGAGCTTTGAATTTGATGCTCCCTGAATAGAATATGCAAATGCTGATGCTATTGATCCTGGACCAATTATCCCCCAATTAATCTGCTGCATTGTTTAGCTTTCTTATTTCAATTTCATTGATTAATTTTTTATGAAAAGATTTATCAATTGGGTAAAAAGAAACCAAAATAAAACTTATAAAAATTCCAATTAAAGGTATCCAAGTCATAACAAATTTCAATCCAGATAAAGTTTGTTCAGACTGAATCTCGTTTGGCTCAAACCCAATTTGAGTTAACACCATTCCGAGCAAAAGCGCTGCAAATGCTATTGCTCCCTTTTGTGCAAAAGTCATAAAGCCATACAAAGATGACTCTGTTCTTACGCCAGTTTTCCACTCCCCATACTCAATCGTATCTGGAAGCATTGACCAAAATAATACTCCTGTTGCGCCGTTACCAATGCCTATAAATCCAAGTACTAGTAAAAGTTCTACAAGAGATGCTATGGGGTAGAAATAGAAAACCAAGAACCCTATCAGTAATATTGTCATAGCGGCCATCCATGAGTTTCTTTTACCAATTTTCAATGCCGCAAACGCCCACAAAGGAATCGCCAAAAGTGCTGCGCCACTGCTTACTCCTAAGATCAATCCTTGATATGCGTGAAGATCAAGAGAATATTTAACAAAGTAAATTAAATTATTATTAAACATGATTGAAGTAGAGCCTAGTATTAAAATTGATCCGAAAACAATCCAAAATGGATAATTCTCTGCAACTGATTTAGATACTTTTGAGAAGCTGGGTAATTGAGATGGAGTAAAATTAAATCTCCTCTCCTCTACAAATTTAACAGTGATACTAAGAACAATTACAGCTGTGAGACCACAAATCATTCCTAAAAAAATAAATCCTAAAGCTTCATCAGCCCCACCAAACCACAACACTATTGGAAATCCCAATGCTGATACCGAAAGAGTGCCAAAGGAAGCGCCCAGCATTCTTGCAGTCGTTAGCTTGGTTCGTTCATCACTATCGTCAGTAATTCTAGCTGTTAAAGAGGAGTATGGGACACTAACTATTGTGAAACATGTGCGATGCACTAAGTTAGCCGTTAATAAAAATATAAAAAGCTTTGTCCCCTCATATGGAGGAACCCAAAATAATAGAATAAAAGAAAAAGCCAATGGAATTGCTCCATAAAAAATGTATGGACGATAACTGCCCATCCTAGTTCTAGTTCTCTCCGCAAGATATCCCATAAAAGGATCTGTAATAGCATCCCATGCTATTCCTAGAGCATATATCCAACCGGCTAGTAAAGGAGTTATACCAACCACGTCAGTATAAAAATATAAGAGATATAAGCCGACGCCACTCCAATAAAGACAGATTGCATAGTCTCCAATGCCATAGGCTGCTCTTACTTTATTTGATACTGTGTTTATGGTCATAGATATTCAATGACTATATCAGTGTTAGAACATGTTGGTAATAAATAAAAACTGGATTAGTATGAAAATGTATGAATAAAGATGGCCATTACAATGAAGGTTTTTCAGAAAACAGTGGAGTAAAAATATTTTACCGCGACTATGGTCCTAAAGACGGCGATCCTATCCTAATGGTTCATGGTCTTGGAGCTCAATTAGTCCATTGGCCAATTCATCTAATAAATTTTTTACAAGCAAATAATTTTAGGCCGATAACATATGACAATAGAGACGTTGGCCTGTCATCAAGATTTTTGAATACCCCATCATTTGTAATAGATTACGTAAAATATTTTTTAAGATTGCCTATTAAATCAGAATATACAATTGATGATATGGCAAGCGATGGAATTAACCTGCTTGATACTTTAAATATTAAAAAAACTCATATTTTTAGTACTTCAATGGGTGGGATGATTGCCCAAATTATAAGTGCTCAATATCCTGAAAGGGTTAAATCATTTACCTTGATTGCGTCAACGGCATCTACCCCAAGCCCAATTAATGCACCCAAAAAAGCAGTTAGAGACATAATGATGGAAAGATCTAAAAATCCAAATGCCTCCCATGAAGAAATACTAGAAAGAGAAATTAGAATGGTCTCACTCATTGGAATGGATGGACGGATTGTTGACACGCCAGAGTTTCGAGAAGAAACAATTCGAAATTTAGATCGGGCTCAAGATGGATCTGGGTATGCCAGGCAACTTCTATCTATACTTGCTTCAAAAGATAGGCTTAAAAAAATTCAGAAAATTAAAGCTCCTACTTTAATTATCCATGGCAAAAATGATCCAATGATACACGTTAAGAATGCCTACAAAATGCATAAATTGATTCCACACAGTAAATTAAAAATTATAGAAAATATGAGGCATCTTATTGAGCCAGAGGTTCTTAATCAATTTGAAGGAATGCTTTTAGAGCACCTCAATCAAGTCACTTAATTAACTCTGAATATTTAGCAGTTCCTCTTCGCTGACAAGCAACATTCCACCTATCTGCATAAAAAGTGATGTTTCATATTGATCTACATGATTATCAGACAAAATTACATCCCAAATATTTGAAAGGATTTCTATCTTCATTCTCTTTGTGCAATTACTATTGATAATATTGATAAATGGATTAAAAGACTCTTTGTGACTGGTCCAATCCTTAAGCTCTTTAAATGCTTCTGAAAAATTACCCTCAGGGTATAAATCTAAATAAAAATTCTTAATCTCGTCTATTTCATTGTCATCTATTTTCCCATCCATGCGTGCAATTTCAATCATTAAGCATAAAACAGCAGATACATGAGGAGGCATGTCCGCTGCGTCGCCAGAGATATCAGAAAATAATTTTTTTTTAAAAATTGATAACATAATAAAAAATCTTTGAACTAGAAATTAACTATACCAAGGATTAAAAATATTTTCTTTTTGAGGGCTGATCATTGGCAAAGTTTATTCCCAAACCCGCATCAGGCCTTCTTGAGCAGTAGATGCAATAAGCTTACCACCTTTTGTATATATAGATCCTCGTGAAAATCCCCTTGCGCCAGAAGAAATAGGGCTATGCATGTGATGCAAAATCCAATTGTTAAAATTTACCTTTCCATGAAACCACATCACATGATCCAAGCTTGCACTTTGAAATTTTTTAGACATAAAATTTACCTCATGAGGATTCACAGCTGCTCCAAGCAAGCCCATATCAGAGACATATAAGAGCAATGCTTGATGAATTCTCTCATCGGCAGGCAATTTTCCAACTGGCTTCATCCAGGTACTTCTGTAGGGAGGTAATTTTTCTACTTTAAGCAAATCCATTGGTTCGACTTGCCTTGTTTCTATCTCCCTCTCTCTTAACCACATCGGCAAATAGTCCTTAGGAATTTTTTTTTGTACATCTTGCCTAAGCTCAAGATCGCTTTTCAATTTCTCAGGTCCAGGTATTTCTGGCATTTTAATTTGGTGACTTAAGCCCTTCTCTCGCTTTTGAAATGAGATAGAGCAACTAAAAATTGCTTCTCCATTTTGGATAGCGGTCACTCGACGTGTAGTAAAGCTCTTACCATCTCTGATGCGATCAACTTCGAATATAATATCTTGCTCAAAATCTCCTGGCCGAAGAAAATATGAATGAAATGAATGAACCATTCTTGCCTTTTCAACAGTTTCGTAGCCCGCAACAAGACATTGAGCCATAATCTGTCCACCAAATATCCTCTGAAAACCTACACTTTCGCCAGTCCAAGAAAAAAGGTCTCTATCAATTCTATTTAGGTTAAAAAGCCCAAGGGTGTTTTTAAGAGCATTATTCATTAATCAAGATAATTTATTTAAAAAAATTTATCTTACATTGATTCAATTAAAACTAGAACTTTATCTCGTCAAAAGTTAGCATAGTCCCACCTGTAATTAAAAAAATTTTAAAATGATAGATTCTGAAAGAATTAGCCTCCCCAATAGGCCTGATCAAAAAGTAAATGTAAAAAAAACTTTTGGTATTAATTCCGATCTTGTGGTTCATGGTTTCAAAGAAAAAACACAATGGGTCCCAACTATAGATCCAACATATGTGTTTGATAAAGATACTACCTTGGCAATCCTAGCTGGTTTTGAGCACGATCGAAGGGTTATGATTCAGGGATATCATGGTACAGGTAAATCAACACATATTGAGCAAGTTGCAGCCAGACTGAATTGGCCATGTGTGCGGATCAATCTTGACAGCCACATAAGTAGAATTGATCTTCTTGGCAAAGATGCCATTGTTTTAAAAGATGAAAAACAAATTACTGAATTTAAGGAAGGCATTCTTCCATGGTCTATACAAAATCCAGTTGCCATAGTTTTTGATGAATATGATGCGGGCAGACCAGATGTAATGTTTGTTATCCAAAGAATCCTAGAAGTAGAAGGTAAATTAACTTTACTAGACCAAAATCAGGTGATTTCTCCTCATGCAAGTTTCAGACTTTTTGCTACCACTAATACCGTCGGTATGGGGGATGTCACTGGTCTTTATCATGGAACTCAGCAAATTAACCAAGGTCAAATGGACAGGTGGCATATATTGTCAACGCTTAATTATCTTGAGCGCTCTCATGAAATAGATGTCGTATCTGGAAAAGTACCAGAGCTTAAATCGGCAAAAGACAAAGCTTTGATTAAAAGCATGATTCAGCTGGCTGATTTGACTAGGCAGGGCTTTATCAATGAAGATATCTCCTCATTGATGTCTCCAAGAACTGTCATTACATGGGCGCAAAACTACATAATTTTTAAAGATATCCAACATTCATTTAGATTAACTTTTCTTAATAAATGTGACGAAGCTGAAAGGCCAATTGTGGCAGAGTATTTTCAAAGGTGTTTTGGAGAAGATTTGCTCGAAAGCCATAACCCCGAAAAATAATTAATGAGCTGGGTTAAAGACCGAGAAGAGTTTAAACAAGCGGCACTCTCGACTGCAAGAGCTCTTTCAAAAAATTCGACCCTAGAAAGTACAACTCAAGCATCTTCTCGTCCACCATCCTCATCTCAAATATCTTTAAATTATCCTCCACGGTCATCCAAGCAAGTTAATTCATGGAGGGGTGAAGCCGATTTCCAAACATTTTGGCATACTTTTCATAATGATGATGCCTCACTAAAAATGCCAAAAATAGCAAGAGATTTTTTTCTTGAGCTTGAGCTTTCAAGAGTTGAAATTATCGGAGGAGAGACTTTTCCAGGAGCAAAGATTAATCTAAATGCATATCTGAATACACAGGCAAAAATAGGAATTGATAATAAAGTTCCCGCTTTAAATCCGTTAGCTGCAAACTTGTGGTTAAAACAAATTAATGGGGAAATACTGCCTGAGGATAGCCAGAATACTGTAAAAAGTTTTTTGGCCTCTTTGCCCATTAACATAGAAGAACTGGGTAAAAAATTAATCCTTGCGCGAAACTCACAAGAAAAATTTCAATCCCTTGCTCTTCAGCTTATGAAGGATTTAGATTTAATGCATGAACCTCAGACACAGGGTGATGAGGAATCTATAGGCAATGAATCCATGCCGGAAGAGCAACAAGATTCAGCTGAGGAGCAAGAAGAAACGGAAGAAAGCCTCCTAGAACAAACTATTGAGTCAAAAGCAGAGGGTCAAGCAGATGAGGACACAAGTATGCTTGAAGAGGCGCAGGCTCCAATAGACTCCACATCAATAGATGAAGAAATAGATTTAACTCGAAATTATAATGAAGACTTAGATCAGACAGCTTATGAAGAATATCAAATTTACACCTCTCAATTTGATGAAATTATTAATGCTATTGAATTAGCAACTCCTGAGGAATCGCAAAGACTCAGATTACAGCTCGATCAGCTTATTGCCCCTCATCAAACCACTATAGGAAAATTAGCAAATAGATTGCAGAGATTGCTCCAAGCTCAGCAAAACAGAAGCTGGAATTACAATCTCGAAGAAGGATTATTAGATACCGCTCAACTCCACAGAGTAATAACTCGACCAGGCGATCCGTTAAGTTTTAAACAAGAAAGTGAGAGTAAATTTAAAGATACTGTTGTGTCATTGTTGATAGATAGCTCTGGTTCAATGCGTGGACGATCAATGACTTTAGCTGCAATCTGTGGAGATATTATCGGAAGTACACTTGAAAGGTGCTATGTAAAAACAGAACTGCTGGGCTTTACCACAAAACATTGGAAAGGTGGTGATTCAAGAAAAGCATGGATCAATCAAGGCAGCCCTCCTCATCCAGGTCGTTTAAATGACTTGCGCCACATAATTTTTAAATCAGCTGATGATAATTTTAGAAAAGCAAGAAAAAGTTTTGGGATAATGCTAAGAGAAGGCTTGTTAAAGGAAAACGTAGACGGTGAAGCGCTAGCTTGGGCTCACCAGAGGTTAATCAGGCGCAATGAAGAAAGAAAAATATTAATTGTAATTTCAGATGGTGCCCCCGTTGATGACAGCACATTATCAACCAATCATAGTAATTTTCTTGATAATCACCTTCGTCAGATCATTGATTCAATAGAAAATCAAAGTAACGTCGAACTTCTGGCAATAGGGATTGGGCATGATGTGACAAAGTATTATCAAAAATCTATTACCATAAATAGAGCAGAAGAATTAGCAGAGGCTTTACTAGACAAGCTAACAGAACTTTTCAATGATTAGAAAAAAGTTTACAATCCCGTACTTGGTTTTATTTAATTTAAGCCAAAAATTGGGGAAATTAATATGAAAATTACCAAACAAAATGGCCCACCTAAGGACATCTTAAAATTCAATAATTTAGAAGTCGAAAATGAGCTCAACCTGACACCTGGAAATATCGAAGATGTAATTGAGATATTTAATACCCCACTTACTGGTGCATATAACTGGGACTACACTGTCTCAGATAATAGAATTAAGAAACTTTATGAGCTCGGAAAAGAACTTAATTGGAATGGATCCATGGATCTCAATTGGGATTACAATCATCCGTCTGATGAGAGAATCATACAAGCAGATGAAAATTTACCCCATGAAACTCTTGAAGCTTACGAGAGTTTAAGCGATGAAGAGAAAATTGAATTTGATCGTCACGATGCTGCTGAACTTTTAAGTCAATTCCTACACGGTGAGCAAGGAGCATTGCTTGTGGCATCTCAGCTTACATCATGTGCACCAACCTATAATGCAAAGCTTTATGCTGCATCACAAACTTTTGATGAAGCAAGACATGTCGAAGTCTTTAACCGTTACCTACAAGAAAAAATTGGGATGCATTATCCGATTAACAAAAACCTCAAACTGTTGCTAGATAAAATTTTGACCGATGAAAGATGGGATCTTAAATTTATTGGCATGCAGATTATTATCGAGGGTCTAGCACTTGCAGCTTTCCAAATGTTGAAAAGTCTGTCAAAGGATCCTCTTTTAACTCAACTTCTTCACTACGTAATTAGAGACGAGGCTAGGCATGTAACTTTTGGTATTAATTATTTAGAAGACTTTATAAAAACCTTAACGCCTGAAGAAATTGAGGAAAGAGCTGAATTCGCCTACGAGGCATGCGTAATTTCTAGAGAACGTCTTATTAACACAAAGGCAATGCAGAAATATTTAAAAATGTCTGAGGATGAGGCGAGAGAGTTTGCGTTATCAACCTCAGCAAATACTGCTTTCACGAATTTCTTATTTACCAGAATCATGCCTAATCTTTCTAGAATTGGTCTCTTAACAGATAAGGTAAGGCCTAAATTTGAGGCCCTAGGTTTGCTTGAATTCGAGCATGCTCCAGATGACTTTGAATGTGATTGGGATGAAATGGAAAAACCTTTAGAAAAGTTTGGTGAGATCCCTCAAGCTATCTAATCGATTTTTCATTGCGTCACTTTTTTTAAGTACCTCTGTTTTCTCTGCTGTTCAAGTTATTCAGCCTTCTGAAAATTCATATCAAGACATACAGGAAGCACTCATTCTGGCTGAACCTGGAGATGTTGTAAGGCTTACTGCAGGGACATTTTATCTGAGAGACTCTTTATCACTGGATGTTAATGGTGTGCAAGTAGAAGGCGAGGGAATGAACCAAACCATCCTCGACTTTAGCGATCAGCAAAGCGGTGCTCAAGGCCTTAGTGTGACCTCAGATAATGTCACACTTCAAGATTTCTCAATTCAAAATGCTAAAGGTGATGCGATAAAGGTCAAAGGCGTTACAAATATAAAATTTTTAAGAGTTAAAACTGAGTGGACTAATGGGCCAAGTTCCGAAAATGGTGCATATGGACTTTACCCAGTTGAGTCAACAAATGTATTAATAGATGGCTGTGTTGCAATTGGCGCTTCAGATGCTGGTATCTATGTAGGCCAGTCTAAAAATATTATCGTCCGCAATAGCAGAGCAGAATATAACGTGGCTGGGATTGAAATTGAAAACTCATACTATGCTGACGTCTTCAATAATCTTGCTACCAACAATACCGGAGGCATATTAATTTTTGATTTGCCCGGCCTGCCGCAACAAGGCGGTCATCACGTGAGAGTTTTCAATAACCGCTCTGTGGGAAATAACACTGATAATTTTGCACCTGAGGGAAATATTGTAGGCGAAGTGCCTCGAGGTACAGGGATTATTATTCAAGCAAATTCAGACGTAGAGATATTCGATAATGAGATTGGTGATAATGACACTGTAAATATTGCAGTTGTAACTTACGGCAATGAAACCGATGATCAAACCTATTATCCTCATCCTAAATCCATCCAAATACATGGGAATGAGTTTGGTCCAACAGGTTACAATCCTGACACAAGTAAAGGAGAATTAGCTCAAATTCTTTTTGATTTATCAGGAGGAAATATGCCAGATATTTTTTGGGATGGGCTGGTCCCGCTTTCTCAAATAATTTTTGGACAACCTCAAGATGAGAAAATGATCATTACTAACAATGGAGACGGTTCGTTGCTCGCAATAAAACCTATTGGTTTCATGCTGCCATACTTAGAACCTGCAATTCTCGATATTAATGAATTTGATGGGCAGATTTCACCGCTCCCAAAAGTTGAGTTTGATGAAAATTTCTAAGAATTCTTCTTTACTAATCATATTTTTGTTTTGTTTTGAACTCCACTCGCAAAGTCCTAAATATAATTTAAGTAATTTCTCTAAGGCGCCCCAAATGCTATCAGAATTTGGTTTTTTTAAGGATATGCAAAATCAAATTCCTGCTGACGGCGTTCATCCCTATTCACTTGTAAGCCAATTGTTTTCAGATGAGACAGATAAATTGCGCTTTGTTTTTGTGCCTGAGGGTAAAAAGATAGGTTATGAAGAAAATAAAGTTTTTATTTTTCCAGTTGGATCGACCCTTATTAAAACTTTTGCCTACCTTAATAAGAATGGTCCAATGGATCAGCAATTGCTTGAAACACGTTTACTAATTAATACAAATGAAGGCTGGCAAGCCATTAGTTATGTTTGGAATGAGCAGCAAACAGATGCAAGAAGAACCATAGCTGGAGCAACAATTCCAACAAGTTTCTTTAACTCAGAAGGAAAGCAGATAGATGTTCGCTATCGAGCTCCCAATCAAAATCAATGTAAAGAATGCCATCAAGTTAATAAAACAATGACTCCTATTGGTCCCAAAGCAAGAAATATGAATAAAAATGTTGAATACCAATCAGGTGGAATGAATCAATTGCTTTATTGGGCGGCTTTAGGGTGGATTGATCAAAATCTTCAATCAACTTCAATGTCTAATTACTTAGATTTAGATGCCACTTTAGAAGATCGAGCAAGAGCATATCTTGACATTAATTGTGGGCATTGCCATATTCCTGGAGGCTCTGCAGATACAACAGGACTATATTTAAATTTTACTGAAAAAGATCGTGAGCAACTAGGAATTTACAAGAAACCAGTTGCTGCTGGTCGAGCGAGCGGCAACCTAAAATATTCTATCGTTCCAGGACATTCAAATGAATCGATCATGCTTTATAGGATGAGATCGCTAGATCCAGGAATTATGATGCCAGAATCTGGTAGAGCACTAGCAGATGATGCAGGCATTGAACTGATCAAAAATTGGATAGACAAACTCTAAGCTTTAAATTTGTCTATAAGGCCATAAATAATTCATAATAACTTTATTTAAGGAGAAAAATTTATGTCTAAGCACTCTGCTTTAAATACTTTTGGTAGGTCAGGAAATCCAGCCTTCTCTAAAAACTTCGATAACACTGGTTCAGTTCCACTAACAGAAAGGATGACTCTTGATGGTGCTGTAAACAAAACGGCCATTTTACTTGCATTATGCTTCGGTGGAGCATTTATAGGCTGGAACATACCAGCATTAACAATCCCGTGTTTAATAATCGGGACTATCCTTGCTTTTGTAACAATTTTCAGAAGTCCTTCTAAAGCTGGAGCGACTGCTCCATTTTATGCAGCGTTTGAAGGTGTGGCTTTAGGTGGCATTACAGTTTTTGCTGAAATGCAATATCCTGGAATAGGAATCCAAGCAATTGGACTAACATTTGGTATTCTTGCCTCTTTGTTGTTCTGCTACAAAAGCGGCATCATTAAACCAACAGAAAACTTTAGATTAATGCTATTTTCAGCAACTATGGGTATATTCATTTTATACCTCGTCAGTTTTATAATGTCTTTCTTCGGCTCTGGTATTGGGTTTATCCATTCCAATGGATTGTTTGGAATAGGCTTCTCTTTATTCGTTGTAGGGATAGCAGCACTTAATCTTGTTTTAGATTTTGATTTTATTGAGGAAGGTGCGGAGCAAGGACTTCCAAAGTATATGGAATGGTATGGAGCCTTTTCACTCATGGTTACCTTGGTCTGGTTATATATAGAAATACTTCGACTGCTTATGAAATTAAGAAGCAGATAAAATGAACACTATTTTCTTTGGTCTTCTGACCGTTTTGTCACTTTTTATATTTATGAATCTTGGCAAGGTTAAAGCTTCAAAAAAACAAATGGATCGAGATGATCGTATCAAGTGGGGTAGGAATCGAAGATCTAATTTGGGTAAAAACAGACGCAGTTCAGAAATCATTGAAGGTGAGGCAAAGGAAGTAGATGAAAAATCTAAAGATTAAATTTTTTTTTTCTCTTGCTATATTAATTTTTAGTAATAATTCTTTCTCACAGATTGATCAGTCAAAAGGCACATTTGAAGATAAATTCAGGCAACTGGACGAATCGTTCCCTTCTCCAAATCTAAATAGGCCTGCCACAGGAGAACCAGGACCAAACTATTGGCAACAAACAGCTGACTACAAAATTAACATTGAACTTGATGAGAACTCAAGAAGCGTGAAGGGTTCTGAAGTCATCACATACACCAATAATTCACCACTAAAATTGAATTATATTTGGTTGCAATTAGATCAAAATATATTTGATGAAGATTCAATTAACAATCTTACACGTCCATGGTGGGGCGGAAATAAGAGTATTGATTTTTCAACATTACGTAGACAAAATTTTATGGATAGCTTTGATGGCGGCTTTCAAGAGCTTTCAATTAAGGTAAATGGAGAGCCAGCTGAAATAAACCTTGTTGGAACTCATGTTCGAATTAATTTAAAAAATCCAATCCACACAGGAGAATCAACCAAGCTCATGATTGAGTGGGCATATGCTTTGGTTGAGGAAAACGCCGTTAGGGCAAGAAATGGATACGAAACTTTTGAAGATGGGAATGATATCTTTTTACTAGCTCAATGGTATCCACGTGTAACTGTATTTAGTGATTACGAGGGGTGGCACAACAAGGAGTTCGTTGGCAGAGGAGAATTTACGCTCGAATTTGGAGATTTTGAAGTTGACATTACAGTTCCAGCCGATCACATAGTTGCAGCAACCGGTACTCTGCAAAATCAAGATGATGTTCTAAGCAGTACTCAAAAAAGAAGGATGAAAAAGGCTAAAAATTCTTCTAAACCCATATTCATTGTCACTCCTGAAGAGGCATATGAAAATGAGATTGAGAAAAGTGCAGAGTATAAAACTTGGTCATTCAAGGCTGAGAATGTTCGAGACTTTGCATGGGCAAGTTCAAGAAAGTTTATATGGGATGCGGCAGGCTTTAAACAAAATTCTAGCGAAAATCCAATTGTCATGGCTATGTCTTTCTACCCAAATGAGGGCGAGCCTTTGTGGTCTAAGTATTCAACTGAAGCGGTTATGCATACGATGGATGTATATTCAAAATATTCTTTTGACTATCCCTACCCAACAGCCCAGAGTGTCAACGGTCCAGTTGGCGGAATGGAATATCCCATGATTACTTTCAATGGACCTCGAACTGAATTAGAAGATAATGGGTCAAGAACATATTCCAGAAGTGAAAAAGAATATCTTATTGGAGTGGTGATTCATGAAATTGGGCATATTTATTTTCCCATGATCGTTAACTCAGATGAAAGACAATGGACCTGGATGGATGAGGGGCTAAATACTTTTTTACAGTACCTAGCTGAGCAAGAATGGGATATTAACTTTCGATCAGACAGAGGTGAGCCGAGGTGGATGACAGATTACATGTCAAGTACCTATCAAGTTCCAATTATGACTAACTCAGAGTCAATATTACAATTTGGAAATAATGCTTATGGCAAACCTGCAACTGCTTTAGTTATATTAAGAGAAACTATCCTAGGAAGAGAGTTATTTGATCAAGCTTTTAAAGAATATTCCCAACGGTGGAAATTTAAAAGGCCAACTCCTTACGATTTTTTTAGAACCATGGAAGAAGCATCTGGGGTCGATTTAGACTGGTTTTGGAGAGGATGGTTTTATAGCACAGATCATGTTGATATTGCCTTAGAAAATATACATATTGCATCATTGGATACTCTCAATCCACAAATTGATTTAGCTAAAGATCGAATAGATTTTCAGAAAGAACCAGAAATTCTTCATGACAATAGAAACCAAGCAATTGGAGACAAAACAAGGGTAGAGGTAAGACCAGAACTTTTAGATATCTACGATGAATATGATGAATTTACTCCATCTGATCGTGAGATGAGAGACTACAAAGAGGTTCTGGATGATTTGTATGATAAAAATGATAGTGACCCTGAATGGAAAAAGAAAGCATTAGTTGATGCCATTGCAAAGGAAGAAGACTATTATATTTTTGAATTCTCAAATAAAGGTGGATTGGTAATGCCCATACCCCTAGAAATCGAATACGAAGATGGCAGCAAAGAACTTATTCGAATACCGGTAGAAATATGGAGGCAAAATTCTAATAAAACTCTCTGGCTAAAGCGTTCAAAACTAAAAATTACTCAAGCATTGATTGATCCCTATTGGGAAATTGGAGATACTGAAATTGAAAATAATTATTACCCTACTCGTCTTATTCCTGCCAGATTAAAACCTCGTGCATCTAGAAGTAATCCCAAGAACTTAATGCAAGATTTACTAAATCGAAATAAGAAAATTACTTCACATAATTAAAGATTATGTATGTAGCAATAGATTTTGGCATCTCTAATACTGACATAGCTGTTTCTGATAAAAATCAAACATCCTTTTATACCCTCTCCTCTAAATCGTATTCTATAAGTCTTAATGATATAAAAAAAATATTAAAAAAAATAAATATTGAGCGCTCTATTATTAAAGTTATTGGGGTAACTGGAGGAAAATCCTCTGACCTTGAAGAATCCTTAGATGGAACAAAAATCAAAAAAATTAATGAGATAGATGCTATTGGACTGGGAGCAAAAAAATTATATGACATAAAAGATGAGCCTACTCTAATTGTAAGTGCTGGCACTGGAACTGCTTGTGTACAAGTTCAAGGGGATGATTTTAACCATCTTGGTGGCATTGCAGTTGGGGGTGGCATGCTAGAGGGTCTTGGTTCATTGTTATTGAAAAACTCAAAAGGATTTGAGATTAATGAACTTGGTGTAAACGGATCACGAAATGAGCTTGATTTACTTCTTGGAGATGTAGTAAATAAAATAGGGAACCTACCACCAGAACTCACTGCCGTTAATTTTGGTCAAGCAACAAATACTTCCTCCATTTCATCAGAGAATACTGCTGCAGCATTATGCAATATGATTGGAGAAGTCATTGGAACGGTTGCGTACCTGAATGCACTATTAATAGGATCAAAAAAAGTCTGCTTTATAGGAAGAACATCATGTCTCTCAGGGGTTATCAATGGGATCAATAATAGAATTGAGCTTGCCGGAATAGAAGGAAAATATAATGAAAATCGTGAGTTTGGAAACGCGATTGGTGTCCTCGAGAGAATTACAAAACAGATGTAAATAAAATTATTATTTTATTAATTTAAGAATTTTAACTACACAAGAATCTATATCATAAGAATTATCAACGATGTGATGGCAGTACTTCTTGTATAAAGATTCTCTTTCCTCAAAAGCCTCTTGAACGGATTGATTGGGTGATTTGGCAAACCCTCTCTCAGAAAAATTATTAACTCTTTCAATGATAGTCTGAAATGAGGCCTCTAGAAACAATACCATTGAGTTTTGCATTAAATATTCCATAGCTCGTTCACTATAAACAGCACTTCCCCCTGTAGACAAAATAACTGAATTAAAATTAATGCTGAGAAGAATTTTTTCTTCAATCTCACGCAATCCTAAGTAACCTTCTTTATCTAAAATGTCCTGCAAAGAAACCTTGTATTGAGTTTCAATAAGAGTATCAGAATCTATAATTTCAAAATTAGTAATTTGAGCAAGTTTTCTTGCCACTGATGACTTTCCAGCACCAGCCATTCCAATCAACGAGATTGATTGTTGAGTTCTACTATTTTCCTTGACTATCAAGATATTTAGAAATGATTGATTCAGTTGCAAGGATATTTTTTCTTGATGTTCTGGTGGCAAATAAAATTTCAAATATCAAAAAAATTAAGGATAGTATCAAGCAGATCATGCAAAGAATAAATGCAACTGAAATGAAGCTATCTAGAGAAATTTGATAGATTCCGCCAACAAACAAGGAACCAATAACAATACAAACTATTAATCCACTAAAAGCACAAAAGAAGATCGATGTATTAATAAATCTAGTTCGGAAAATTAATCTTTTTCGATTCAATAGAATTATTTCTTGATCATGAGCATTAACTCGAGAAAGATAGCTTTGAAGATACCTTAGCCTATCTATGATCCTTCCAAGTCTTCCAGTCATAACATTTAGCAATGCTCCTATGCCAGCTAATAAAAAAACTGGTGTTACCGCTGTTTGCATTATTGCTGAAATAGATAGATATTCTTGCATTGTGCTGAAGGATTAAAAGTATTAATAGTTAAGTAATAATCTTTAATATTATATTAAAAATTATAGCAAATTTAATGATTATCAAAATTGGTGGAGCTACGCGGGATCGAACCGCGGACCCCCTGCTTGCAAAGCAGGTGCTCTCCCAGCTGAGCTATAGCCCCACACGAGTGCACAATTGTACAAGATATCTATTCCAGTGCAACAAAATGAATCCACGCGAGTTCGGGAGCTCGCAAGGGATTGATGATGACCAAAACTTAAAATATATTACTGTTTAGGGATCTGTAATTTTTAAGTTTTAGAATTTGGGGAAATGAAAAACTTAATTTTTTCTCATTATCAATCCCTCTTGAGATTGGCACCTCAGTGGAGGCTACCTTAAACCCTGCGTTCGTCTTAGGGAACATGCTTGAAGGGTTCAGGGAGTAAAGCTACCACAACTTCTTAACGGTAGCCCCCAATGAGAATTTACTTAAAACTTATAACTAAATCCTACTTTAAGAGTTCTAGGCTTTTGCGATCTTGCACCTTCAGAAGGGGCTCTTGAGATAATATCTTCATCGTCAGTTACGTTCTCAACGATTACGTATACATCCATTGCATCATTGAGAGCCTTTCGAAGATTCAAATCAACAATAGTATGGGCATGTATCTTATTGTAGGTGCCGCATGCTGCTATTGAGCAAGAGCTACCAATGTCAATTAATCTCATATTTCCACTTAATCCACTATCACTTACAAAACCTGCTACTAATGACATAGCAGAACTAGGTATATAAGGCAGATCATCTCCAGCCGCAACAACTCCAAAATAATCGCTTTCTGAGCTATTGTTAAAAGTTGCATCTGTAGAGGTATAAGCTATAGAAACTGGATAACTTACTCCATCACCATCAAATACCCATGAACCATTAAATTCTAGACCTTCAACGTCAGCTGAACCACCGCTAAATACAGCAGATTCATCAGGATTACAGGACAAACCAGTCACATTAGTACACTCTGCTGCAAGGTTTGAGTATTCACTAGAAAAATAGAAAATTTCAATATCGCCTGCACCATCAGAATATCTAATACCGAGTTCTGTATTGTCTGCCTCTTCTGGATCAGCTCCAAACATTGGAGTCATGCCTTCATGGAATCCTGCTACTAAAGTAAGATTTTCGTTTACTTCGTATGTAGCTCCAAAGCTTTGCGTAGTGTGATCATTTGTAGCAAAGGTATCTCTATTGTCAGCTTCACCTGTTCTAACCATTGTTAAGTTTGGTCCTGCGCGATCCGACCATCTTCTGTGACGTTGATCATAGTCCTCAGATCTGTAACCTACAGTTACATTTAGTCTTCCAAAATCCATAGTATCTTGAAGGTAATATGAAGTTGCGCTAGATTCTCTTAATCTGTTGTTACTATTATTTAAGCCAATATACCCATACAAAGGAGACAAAGAACCATCTGCAGCTTGATCTGCGTATTCGTGAGCCTGAACTCTGCTCTCTGAATCTTCCATGTCTCTGTAACCTACAGTTAGGTCATGGATTCCCAAAGTGGTATTTATGCTAAATTGATAACCTTCATTGGTGTAGTATCTGTTGTTATGCTTATACTCAATTTCAACTGGAAGCTGACCATCAAGAATGGCCTGTGCGTTTGCGCTACCATTGTTAGCATCACTGATTAGTTCATTAATATCGTCTTGCTCACCATGTTCTTTGTCATTATTAAAGTCACTAACTTTAAACCAATCCCTGTGATAGTCATTTTGCCATGAAGTAAATTGAACATTGAAATTATCAAAGTCACCAACATAAGTTAATGAAGTCTGCTCACCGTCATTCATCATTTTGTCGTAAGCGGTTGCTCCGTATCTTTGTCTTGGGTTAGCGTTGAAACTCGCTTGTGAAAGACCTACATAAGACTGATTAGAATTCTCATCTATATCAACCATTTTAAGTGTTAATGAATGAGCTCCACTTTCATATCTTGCTTTCACCATTAAATCTGATTTATCAAATCCAGTATCACCACCAACATTGGCTATAGAATCAAAACCATCGCTTTCGTGCTCGTGGACTTCAACCAAACCACCAAAATTACCACTAGTACCTCCATAATAGGCATGAGTCCTTATCATTCCATTTTCACCTAGTTCTTGAACAAATTTTCCAGAAGGTGCATTTGGTATTGGAGTACTAATCAAATTAATAGCTCCACCAATTGTTTGAGGTCCCTGAGAAACAGCAGCAGGCCCTTTAAGCACTTCAACAGAATGTATTCTTCCTGTCGTTGGAAAGTAGTATGCTGAAGACGAGGTGTATGGAGAAGGAGCAACCAGAACGCCGTCTTCCATGATCGCAACTTTAGCTGATCTTTCTATCGCTGTCCCCCTTATAGAGATATTAGGTCTTAGTCCATAACCCTCTTCAGTTCTCATATACACAGCTGGCACAGCGGTTAGAATTTTTTGAATATCAGTATCCATAGCCCTTAACAAATCGGCATTTGAAATAATTTGCCCAGATCCAGCAAGTTTCTTTTGGTCTTCAACTGAACCAATAATTGTTACTGATTCAATAACTTCTTCGGTATTATAGTCAGCGAATACAGGTGCAAAAAAAAGGATTGTTAGAAATCCCATAATTACAAGGTTTATTTTTGTTTGAGTATTTGGCCAATTTTCCACGATTATCTTCCTTATGATCATTCAAGAAGACAAGTGGTCTAATTGAGAATCGTAATGATAATCATTCTCATTTACATTAGCAAGTATTTATTTAAATTTAATTATTTCCTTTATTTAATTATTTCCTTTAATTGCGAAATATAGACCAAGCGCAAATATAAAAATTTGCTCGCTCATAAATAATTTTTGAGTGATGAACCAATCTGAATGCGCTAGATAAAATGCACCTGTCATTATGACTAGAACTGCTCCACCAGCAAGGCGAGTGACCAAATGTCCTGCCCCGCCCAGAAAGCCACCAATAATAACTGCTGCTCCTGCTCCAACTTCACCCACGGCAACCAAACTAGCTACTACCTCTGGTGCTGCAATACCCATACTTTCAAACCAAGTAACCATTTTTTCAGGCGGCAAAGGGAACTTACCCAAGCCATGAAAAATAAAAGAAACTCCTAATACTAATCTTAAAATCCATGGAGCCAAGCCTTCAAATGGTTTGGCAACACTATCTAAATAATTTGAAATACTCATATAAACTCCGTTTTTTATTAATTGTATATGATGTATTTAATAGAATTGTAAAAATTGAGAAAATCCCAATATTGAAACTAATAAGGAGACTAATATGTTTAACCCATTGAAAATGGCAGGAGATTTAAAAGGCATGGAAAAAATGCTCAAGCCTGCTTTAGAGAAATTTATGCAAGACTCTGGTTTTGTTAAAGAGTCTGAATTTAAAAAACTGGAAAAGAGAGTAGAAGAACTAGAAGCAAAGCTAAATAGTTAATTAATTTTTATCGTAATAGAACAGTCGCTCTATATCCTCTTCGTTAGTTAGCTCACCATATTGAATCTCTATAATATGGCAAATCTCATCGCTTGGATTAATTAGCTGATGCCACTCCCCCTGCTTAACGTGAAAAACTTCCTCGTTTGATAGAATAATCTCATTGATATTATCTGGGTCATCTATGCTGTGATTAACCAAACATGATCCCTTGCTAACAAACCATATCTCATTTCTGTGCTTGTGCCTTTGAAAAGACATACCTTTTCCAGGCTCTAATATAAGCTCTTTAAGTTTTATTCGGTTATCTTGAAATAAATTGTAAAATTTACCCCAAACTCTTTGCTCGCTATCAAATTGCCAGTCTTTAAGAATAGTGCTGGAAGAATTAATTTTATTTTCACCGCCTACGCCGAACAAAAAGCTAACTCCTGCAACACTCATTTCAGGAATATTATCTTCTTTTCGATCTCCTCCATTACAAAATATAATTTCATCTTGAGGATATTTTAATTTAACGCTCTCTAATGCTGAGCAACAACTGCCTTGATTATCATCATCAAAGCCAATTACCTCATCAACCATTGCTAAATTTGAAATAATTGCCTCTCTTTCATTAAAGGGCATGAAGAATTTACCTTTTTTGTTGACTAGCCAAGCGTCGCTATTCAAAGCAACAATAAGATGATCTCCATGCTTTTTAGCTGCGTGGAAGTATTCGATATGGCCTGAATGAATTGGATCAAACCCACCACTTACAATTATTATTTTTATTTTAAATTCTCCACAATTATTTACTTAGATACAAAATAACTTAATTTTAAAGTTTTTTTATAATTTTTGTCAGTGAAATTTCCCAGACCTCCTCAAGCAAACCTATGAATTTGCCCCATTTTTGTAGGATCTTCATATCAAAAATCTCCTGATTATGCCCATACCCAATAGATAGATCATTAACTTGATCTGCATTAAGCTCAAAACTCCTCATTAATGAGGCAATATCAAAACAAGGATGATTTTTACCTGCATATTCCCAATCAAGAAAGTAATATTGCGAATTCCAAATTATATTTTTAGAATGCAAATCATTATGAGAGAGAATTTTCTTTACTCCATCATCAACCAAATCGTCATATAGATCTGAGGCTTCTTGGATCAAAATCTTATTAGAGGTATCACTTAATAAGTCCTTATATAAAGACATAGAGTCTAAAAAAATATTTTTTGAGTTTTGAGGTATGGAAGAGCTATGGATCGAATAAAGAGATCTCCCTAACTCTTTTAAAGAATAGGTATTCGATATGTTTTTATCAAAAGTTGGTTTAGTGCCCGCGATGTATTTCCAAATCATTATTCCAGCTGATTGATTCGAATAAAGTAACATCGGAGATAAATCTAAATGCATAATATTTTTTAGAAGATTTACCTCATTTTCTCTATCTATTGCTAGCTTTGAAGCAGGCGGAGAATCAAACCTTATAACTGCCTTTATGTCATTAAATCTACATAGATAGACTTGAGATATTAAGCTGGTAGAAAGTTGGCTCTCTAGGATGCATTTTCCTGGTATAGCTTCAATTCTTTTAAGCAGCGATTCCATTATTTTTTTCAAGTACTTTTTTCCATGATTTATAACCAAAGAATATTATGACTATGTAAAGTCCAAATAAAAATGCAGTTGGAAAAAGGTCTCTTGATATAAAAAGCAATATTGAAATTGAATCAATAACTAACCAATAAATCCAATTTTCAAGTAACTTCTTGGCAACCATATAGGTAGCAACCACCGCTCCCCAAGTCACGAATGCATCAAAAAATGGAAGGGCTGCATCTGTGTATGATTTAAGTAACAGACCTGATAAAACAGAAAGAGCTAATATTAAAGAAATAGCATAGAAATGTTTTAACATGCTCCAAGTATTTACAATAAAGTTGTTGTCAATTTGATTGCCTTTTCTCCATTGCAACCATCCATACAAACCCATAAATACATAAAAAATCTGCAAGTATGCCTCCATGTATAAGCCTGCTGATTGCATAATAAAAAAATATAAAATTGAGCTTACAATTCCAGCTACCCAGCAAAGAATATTCTGATTGACTGCAAGAATTAGATATAAAATGGCAAAAAAAACTGCTGTCAATTCCAGCCAATTTTGCAAAAGATAATTAAAAATCATATCTCACACTGATGCCTATATGTCTTGGATCTCCATGACGTTCGTACAATGTGTCTGTAAAATCTGGCGCCTCATTACCAAAATAGAAACCTCTGGTAGAGTAATATTCATCAAAGACATTTCTGGCCCATATGGAATAGGTCCAGCTATCAACATAATAATCATAGCTCATGTTTGTTAGAGAATATGACTTAGATTTATTGTTGTGAGAATCAGAATAGTAAAAACTACTTTTACCAACTATGTCCATCGATAAAGAAGCTTGATCCGAAATCGACCAATTAAGTCCAAGTGCATAACTTTTTTCAGGTGCATGTGCTTGCGCCCTTCCCTCTAAATCTGGTCTAGATTGCCAATTTTTAATCTCTGTTTTTAAAAGGCCGAACCTGGCAAAAATATTTAGCACTTCGTTAGGCTGCAAATCTATATTTAATTCAAGTCCGTGATTGGTTCCCTCTGCAGCATTTTGGGTGAGAAAAGAAAATGTATTAGGGTCACTTGGATCAACTTGAGTAGATATTAATACCTGTTGATCATCTCGATCTGAATAAAAAATTACTGTTGATAGATTCATCTTTGAATTTGATAACTTTGCGTTCCATCCTAGTTCATAGTTAGTTAGAAACTCAGGGTCATAATATAAATTTCCATTTTGAGAACCTGGCGCTAACCCAAGATTAAGATTAAAGCCACCTTGATTGAATCCTCTGGCAACACTTACAAAAACATTGGTAGAATCGCTGAGAGTTTTGTTCAGTGAAATTTTGCCGCCAGACATCTTATCTGAAGGATTAAATGACTCGCCAAATGAATCATAATAATTTGATTCATAATCTTCCCATCTTGCTCCAATAGATAATTTAGTAGACTCATTAAGAAAATAATCTAGGTTGCCAAATATTGATAAGTTATCTGAAGAAAAACTACTAGAAAATGAGGATTCACTTGCATATGGACCAAAAGGATCAGAGGGGTCTCCATAAATGCCATCATCATTTTTTAAATTCATTTCTTTTATATCAAAATAACTTATGCCTAAAACCCACTCATAATTTTTATCTGAATCAAAATTTACTGTGTCCGAGATCAACCTAAATTCTTGACTAAAAGTTTCCCTTTCTCTTAAGGTCGCTGAAAAATAATCATAAGTAAAGGGAGCATGTGAGTCAGCATTTCCCCAATCGGCATCATAGCTTAGGACCACATCAGTATCCGTAGTGCTAGTAATACTTTGTAACTCATATCCATCAAAAGTATTGAAGATCTTCATGCTAAAAGCATTTGTTTCTTGAGAATCCATGCCTGGCCTATCTGAGAGAGTATTTAAACTTCCATCTATGGTCCAAATATCTGCAGGGTCATCTAAATCTATTTGCGTAATCATAAATTTAAGTTTTGTTTTATTTCTAAGTTTCCAATTTATTTTTAATCTATATGTATCTTCGTCTTTTTTAGATGTATTTGATTTGCCTGAATATAAATTCTTTCTGAATCCATCTGAGTAATCTTGCCTCAATGCTAGTCTGTATGAAATATCATCATTGAATTGCGTTGGGCCCCCAAATGCGATCCCGGAATTGCGCGTTCCATAACTTCCAAGCGTAACTTCACTGGTGCCCTCAAAAACTTCAGTGGGTTCTTTTGTTCGAATATAAATCAACCCAGCTAGGGCATTAGAGCCTATTCTTGATCCCTGTGGCCCTCTATGGACCTCGATTTGATCAACATCAAAGGTTGTTGCAATGCCCCCTTGACCAGAGTAATCAATATCATCAATTAAAAATCCGACAGCTGAATTGGGAGTTCTCTCATACCCAGATCTTTCTCCTATACCTCTGATTTGAAAATGTCTGGCTCTTGAATCACTGGCAGCAAAATTAAGGTTTGGGACTAAGTAAGAGAGATTTTCAAAGTGTTTAATTGGCTGTGATTCTATAATTTGATTATTCAGAACGACAACACTGGAATCCTCTTCAAGCGCACTTTTTTCACGCCAATCTCCTTTCACAACTATTTCTTCAATAGTCTGAGAGAAAACGGTAACGCTAAAAAAGATGAAAAAAAATGAAAAATATTTTCTGTAAGTGACATTCATGCAATTCCTCCGCCATTATTGTATGGATCAGGTTCAAAGGGTTTCGTTATTGATCTCAGGCTTAATAGCCACCCCTTTGCAATAATGAAATGGTATTAGAATTAAATTGAAAAAGATATACTTTTTTGATGATAGTAACTATTGATATAAGCATGTATCCCAACAAAGAAGATTTTATTCCACCCATCAAGGGTTTTATAGAAAGAATTAATAATTACAAAGACCTTAAGATCGTCACGTATCCAACTAGTACGGTCGTTCAAGGAGAGTACATTTATGCAATGAATGCTGTTCAGGAGACCATTGCATTTTGTTATAAAGAATACGATATGGCTGTTTATGTGGCTAAAATAATTCCAGGCTACGAGGCCTAAATCATAATGTACAAAGATCGCTAACTTTCATTTAAGTCAGTTTTATATGTTTCAGTTAAAGCCATGACTGAAAGTAACGTCAGCAAAGATGCAAATGATATGTAGACTGATACCCAAAATATTCCATAGTTATTCCACAAGAATGCAGCAATTGTTGGAGCAAATGCTCCTCCCAAGATAGCTCCAAACTGATAGCCCAGTGTTGCTCCAGAATATCTTACTTCTGTAGAAAACAGCTCTGTAAAGAAGGCTGCTTGGGGGCCATACATCATGCCTACAAACGATAGGCCTCCAGTTATTGCCATTACGATTAGCCAAAAGTTTCCGGTGTCAACCAAAGGAAATATTGCAAAAGCCCAAAGGCCTGTAAGAACTGCGCCTGCCATGAAAACCCCCTTTCTTCCATGTCTATCTGAATATGAAGAAAACATAAACTGCAATGGAACCATTATTGCCGATGCAATTAATACTGCAGTCAACATGTCATCTCTTGAAATTTCTGCGCTCGAAACTCCATACGCTAAAAGAAAAGCTATCAAAATGTAAAAGGTGACTTGTATTGAAAGAAAAGCGCCGGCAGCTAGAGCTATACGACCAGGATACTTTTTAACAGCTTCAAGTATTGGTGATCTTGTAATAACTGCTTTGTTATTTCTATTGCTTTCTTGAGCCGCCTGAAGCTCTTTAAATGCTTTTGTATCTTCTAAATTAAGTTGAATATACATACTAATTGCTATTAAAACTGCACTTGCAAGAAAAGGAATACGCCAACCCCAAGCATAAAAAGATTCTTCAGAAACCAATGAGCTAGTTATAATAAATGCAAGATTAGCCAAAATAACTCCGACTGGAGCTCCAGCTTGTGCAAAGGCTCCGTAGTATCCGCGCTTATGAGATGGAGCGCTTTCGGTGACTAGCAACATAGCGCCACCCCACTGACCTCCAATCGCAAGTCCCTGAGCAAATCTAAGAGAGGTGAGTAAAATTGGAGCTGTAACACCAATCATTGCATAGGTCGGTAAAAGTCCGATGAGCGTAGAAGAAACTCCCATTAAAATTAACGCCATTACCAAGGTTTTTTTTCTGCCAACTCTGTCTCCATAATGACCAAAAATAATTCCCCCGATTGGTCTTGCAATAAAACCAGCAGCAAAGGTAAGTAAAGACAATATTAATGCTGTGGAAGGTGTGGACTCTCCAAAAAAGGCGGTTGGGAAAATTAGTGCGGCGGCGGCGCCGTAAAGAAAAAAGTCATACCATTCTATGCTCGTTCCTGCCAAGGCAGTAAACGCAACCTTTTGCATATTTTCTTTTGAATTTTCTCCATCATTCATAGCATCTAAGTATTACAAATTTAATAGAAAGTACAAACATTAAGTGCAATGGTGGGTCTGGGTGGACTCGAACCACCGACCTCACCCTTATCAGTAGTAAGTGCAACTTAAGAAACCTTATAAAAACAATACTTCTAGTGGTGTGGTATGCACGATGGTATGCACAATTACTACTTATTTTTCGAGATAAGTCTTAATTAATTTGTGCATACTTTAACATTAAATTTTTAGAAATTTATAAAGTTGCATGACAAAAGAGGAAGAGAGAAATATCACCGGGCAAGCGTCCAATTGGCATTTTTTTTAACAGAGGATATGCAAG
>ERZ802827.90-NODE-90-length-47973-cov-17.3056_pt1 | contig 47973 bp, 43 predicted proteins | sample MGYA00345652_ERZ802827 | MGnify/ENA primary metagenome ERZ802827 (study PRJEB30503, sample SAMEA104212372) | marine metagenome | biome: Westerlies Biome; feature: [SRF] surface water layer (ENVO:00010504) within the epipelagic zone...; material: water (ENVO:00002006)... | reverse complement strand
AATGTATTATGTAATACATAGAAGGAACGATTATCAATGTTAAGAAAGTTGCAAACGTAATTCCAAAAATCACTGTCCAAGCAAGCGGCCCCCAAAAAACAACGTTATCCCCACCTATATAAATATTTGCATTCCAATTAGCAAACAAAGAAAAGAAATCAATATTTAGACCTATTGCTAGTGGAATTAAACCAAAGATGGTAGTGATTGCTGTCAAAAGAACAGGTTTAAGTCTTGCTTTTCCTGCTGTTTTAATAAGATTTAATGCTATGCTTTTCTCTATAATTTCATCCTTTGAAAGATTTAAATCTATTTTTTTTCTGTCAAAGAGTAATTGAGTATAATCTATAAGAACAACAGCATTATTAACTATTATTCCAGTTAATGAAATTATACCTAGCATAGTCATAAGTATACTAAAGGTTAGATTAAAAATCACTATTCCAAGAAAAACACCAGTAAAACTTAGGATAATTGAAGCTAGTACTATAAGAGGTTTAGAAATTGAATTAAATTGAAATACAAGTATTAAAACAATCAAAGCAATCCCTGTTAAAAGAGCTCCAGATAAAAAAGATTGGTTCTCAGCTTGTTGTTTTATTTCTCCGGTAAATTTAAAGTCAACTCCTTTAGGAGTTTCAAAACCAGAAAGAGAAATTTCAGCACTATTCACTATTTCATTAGCATTTGATCCAGCCAATATTGATGAATATAGTGTTACTGATCTTTGAAGTTCTTTGTGTTTAATCGCGCTAAAGGAGGTAATGTTTTTTTCAGTTACAACTGACGCGATAGGAATTTCTTTTATCTTACCATTTGATTGATCTCTAAAAATTATATTTTGATTGATGATAGTATTAATACTATTCTTATAATCTTCATCTAGCCTTACATTAATTTGATAGTCATCGCCGTTTATTTTGTATACTCCAGCTTTAGTACCGATTATAGAATTTCTAATTGTCTGACCAATAAGTCCGGTTGGGATGCCTAATTCACCAGCCTTTTCTCTATCTACTTGAAACTCTAAACCGGGCTTACTTCTGCTTACATCAATTTTAAGCTGTTCAATGCCTTCTATATTTTCTTTGTTAAGATAGTTTTTCATTGAAATTGCAGTTTCAATTAATCTTTCATAATCATCACCATAAATTTCAATATTTACAGGATATCCACCTGGAGGTCCTTGAGTATCTTTTTCAACAGAAATAGCAATTCCAGGGAATCTATCTATAAGTTCTAATTGTATATCTTTTCTTAATTCTTCACTAGACATGCCTCTTCTATATTTAAACTCTCTCATTGTCATTGTTATAAGAGCCTTGTGAGGAATTTCTCCAGTTCCCCCGGCATCTGTCTCAGGATTACCAGCTCCTTCTCCAACTTGAGAGATTGCAGACTCAACTAAAAAATTATAATCACCGTCTAAGTACTTTGGATTATTTATAACCTCATAGATTTCAGACTCAATTTGTATTAAAGTCTCATTGGTTTTTTCAATATCAGTTCCTTCAGGATACTCTAAATAAACAAGTATTTGCTGTGGTTCATTATCTGGAAAGAACTCAATTTTTGGCGGGAAGATACCCATTAGAACGATTGATGTAATAAATAGAAGAAAAGTTCCTGCTAAAAATAAAAATGGTCTAATTCCGGATAAAGCAAAAGATAAAAAGTCATTATATATGTTTTCAAGTCTAATTAAAAAAGTATTTTGAAATCTAATTGCCAGATTTTTAATAACATATTTATAAGACCAGAACAGAAAGCATATAAAAGCTAAAAGTGTTCCAATAGCACGTGTGTCTTGAAATAAAACAAATACTATCGCAAACCCACCAAGTATATATGTCATTCGCAATAAGTTTTTCCTACTTATCTCTTTTTCACTAAGGTCCATGAAGCTAGAAACCAACATAGAGTTGAAAAATATAGCCACTATCAACGAAGAACCTAAAATTGCTGATAATGTAATTGGAAAGTATATCATAAACTCTCCTAAAGTTCCTGGCCATGTTCCAAGTGGAATAAAAGCAGCAATTGTAGTTGCAGTCGAAACAATTATCGGAAGAGCAACTTCTCCAATTCCAAGTTTTGCAGCTTGAATTCTTGGAACTCCTTCTTTTGACATTAATCTATAAATATTTTCTACAACAACAATACCATTATCTACTAGTAGGCCAAGCCCCATTACTAGTCCAAATAATACCATTCTATTAAGAGTAAGTCCAAATGCAGATAATATAACTAGAGACATAAACATTGACATTGGAATAGCAAATCCTACAAATAAAGCATTCCTTAGCCCAAGGAAAAAAGTTAAAACAGTTACAACTAATATTATACCAAAGATTAAATTATTCATTAGATCATTTACTGAATTAATAGTATACTCTGATTGATCATTCTGGATTACAACCTCAAGATTAGAGGGTAAAAAATCTTTTTTAGCTTCTCGAATTATCTCTTGAATTGAGTTTGAAGCAAAAATTGCATTTTGACCTCCTCTTTTCACAACTTCAAGCATGATAGTTTTCTTATCAAAAGACCTTGTGTAAGAGGTGATTTCTTTTTCTTTGAATGAAACAGAAGCAACATCTTCAAGGTAAACAGGGCCATTATCACGTTTAACTATAATTCTGTTTAACTCTGATGGATCTGATACTTCACCTATTATTTTGACATTCCTTCTTTGACCATCTGAAATTAAACTACCTGCAGAGATGGTTACATTTTCTTGAGCAATAGCATTTATAATATCACTATAACTTGTCTTTGTTGCCTTCATCATATATGGGTTCACAGCAACTTCAACCTCAAAATCTTGAATACCTCTAATCTCTACCGTTTTTACTTGAGGTAACCTTTCAATCCTAGTTTCTATATATTCCGCATATTCTTTAAGTTCTTCAACTTTATAGTCTCCAACTAGACTTATATTTAAAACAGGAAACCTTTCTGCTATATCAAATTCAAAAATATTTGGATCTACTTTAGAATTATTAAAGGTAGGCCAGTCATCACCTACAGTAACATTATCAACTAAATCTTTCACTCTCTGTCTGGCAAGTGCTGTTGGAATTTCATCGTCAAACTCAATATTAATAATTGATATACCCTCGCTAGAAGTTGACTCAATGTCAATTAAACCTATAACACCTTTAATCTCTTGTTCAAGAGGATCAGTAATTAATTTTTCCATTTCCTCAGCATTGTTTCCAGGAAAAACAGTTGTTATAAAAATATTTGATGAATTTATCTCAGGAAAAAGTTCTCTAGGCATTGTTTTATATGCCGTAACTCCAGAAATAAGAAATATTATCATTAGTACATAAATAATAGTCTTATTATTTATTGCCCAACTTGATAGGAAAAACTCTTTGTTTTTTTTATCCATTTTAGTTTATAATTTTCACTCTTTGAGAATCTTCAACAATATTTGCTCCTTCTAGAACAAGTGTATCACCTATCTTTAATCCGTCGATGACTTCAACCTCCGTGCTATTTTTATTTCCAAGGCTAATAAATGTTTTAGATGTAATGTATACTCCCTCTTTAATATCTTCTGACATCACATATACAAAATTTTTACCTGAGGCATCCTCTCTTACAATTCTAAGTGGTATTACAACAGCATCTTGCTTTGAGTAAATATTTATTTTAATTTTTGCATCTAAATTCTGTTTGATTTTATTATCAATATTTTCGACAGGAACCTCTACTCTAAAGGTTCTATTACTTGGATTTATAAAATTCCCTGTTTGAATAATTTCAGAAACTATTTCTCTTCCTAATAAAGGTACTTTGACAATAGCATTAGTTCCCTTATCTATATATGCAATATATTTTTCTGAAACAGAAGCCTCAGCATATATTTTATCAAGATTAACCAATCTTAAAATTTGAGAAACACCTGGAATTAAATTTGATCCTTGATTGGAAATTATTTCATCTATTTCTCCTTCAAATGGTGCGTAAATCATCGTTTTAGAAAGCCTATCTTTCATTTGTTCAACCATTTTTTGACCTGACTCGAAATCTGTTTTACTTTTTAGATACTGAATTTCAGATCCAATATTATTATTCCATAACCTCTCTGTTCTTTCAAAGTTCTCTTTTGCAAAATTTGCTTGGATAATTAATTGATCAACTTGGTCTTTTAGACCTGAATCATTTATTTCTGCAAGAAGTTGCCCTTTTTTTACTTTCTGCCCCTCAGAAACAAAAATTTGTTCTAAAGTGCCTTGAAATTCAGGGAGTATTAAAACATTTTTTCTAGTTTTAAGATTTGCTTGCGCTTCAATGTAACTATTAAATATTTTTGCTTTGATTTCAAAACTTGAAACAAGCGTAAGCTTCTCGTTTTCATCTAAGAATGAAATTCCATTATTTATTTCATTTAACTCAACTTGCATTGAGTTCATAACACCTACATATTCTTTTTTTCTTTTTTTAAGCTCTTCTAAATTTCCATTTTCAATTAGTGTGTCAATATCTAAGTTTCTAGAAGAATTACAGCTTATTATAATTAAAGTAAGGATTGATATATAAAGTTTATTCATGATTAATTAGTTTTATTAAATAGGGTTTCTAATTCAGTTTTGATTGAGATTAACTCTAAAACAGAATTCAAATATTTTTGTTGAGAATCAAGTAACTGAAGTTGTGCTTGACGAAATTCAAAAGAGGAAACAATTCCTTCAAAAAATTTAATTGAATTTTTTTCTTCAATGGATACTGAAAGCCTCATATTTTGTTCGCTAACATTTAATCTTCTAATTGCAAGCTGATAGTCATTTAATTTTTCTTGAACTTTAGCATGAGTCTTTTCTTCTTGTTCTTCAAGATTTGTCATTGCTTGGTTCATTGCAATTTTTGCTTTTTGGGAAGAAACGTTCAGTTTAAATGCATTAAAAATTGGAATCTCTAAATTCACTCCTAGAACAGATGATCCAAACCAGTTTTGTGCTTTGTTTGTAAAATCAAATTCATTATTATAGCCAGTGTAGGTTCCACTTAGAAATCCTGAAATTTTTGGTAGTTGTTTTGATTTTTCAAGTTTATATTCAATCCTTTTTGTGTCAAAAATATTTTGAGAAATCTTTACATCAATATTTTTATCTGTATTAAAATCTTCGAAAGAGTTTGAAAATATAATATTGTCAGCTATAAAATCATTAATTGATGTTGTTAGGATTAGATTATCTTCAAGATCAATACCAAGAACTAGTTTTAATAAGTTTGTTTGATTTTCTCTTGTCTTTTTTGCTTGAAGTAAAGAGAGTTCTGCTTGAGCTAATGTAATTTTTATTTGCTCAACATTTTCTATTTCTTCAAATCCATTTTTATATAGTTCTGTAACCTCAAATAGGTCTTTTCTAAAGTTCTCAAGGTTATTATCTAACAGTAAAATACCTTCGTTAAGAGTGACGACTAAACTGTAAAGTTTGACAATAGATTCTCTAACCTCAAGAAAAGTTTTTTCATAAAAATTCTCAGATGCTGCTAAGTATATTTTGCTATATTCAAGGCCTACAAGCCACGATCCATCAAATAATAGTTGTTCCATTCTAACTGCTCCGATAGCAGTTTGTTCAGTACCGAATTGAATTTCTGAAAACTCACCTTTTTGTCCTCCAAAAAATTCTGCAGGTATCAGTGAAGTAGGAAGCTCTAGATAGTTAAGATAATTAAGATCAAGAGTTACATTTGGCAATCCTATAGCTATAGTTTTCCATCTTTCTTTGTAAGCCATTTTAATTTCCCTCTCAGCATTCACTAGATTCCTGTTATTTTCAATACCATATTCAATAGCGTCATCGATGCTTAAGCTGGTAATTTCACCTTGTGAAAAACCATAACTTGTGAATACAATAAATAATAATATCTTTTTCATTTTTTTATCATTTGAATTATCCATTCTGGTATTAATTTTTTTCTCTGATTCATCATTTTATTAAAATCTGTTTTATTTAATTTTTCCATTTTCATTATTATAGGACTGCATATAAAGGGAAACACAATCAGGCTAAGTATATTAGTTATAAAATGGATTGAATCTACTTTTTTGTAAATTCCTTTTTTAACTCCATCATTGTATTGAGATATAAGCTGAGACTTCATAATTACTTTTGCAGTTGGCATTTTTAAAAAATTCGTAGGATTGTTTTTTAATTCATTTAAAATAAATGTTGGAAGGAGGGGCTCAGCAATAATCATATCAATATATTTAGAACTAGCTAGCTCTATCTTTTCTCTAATTGTTGTTTCTTCATCATTATACACCTCGACCATTTTGTTTAAAAAATCATATAAAGTTTCGAACATTATAATTTCAAACAATCTTCTTTTACTTGTGAAGTAATAATTAAGTAATGCAAGATTTATCTGTGATTCTTGTGCTATATCCCTTGTTGTAGTTGCGCTATATCCTTTTTTTAAAAAAAGTGATTTAGCAGCATCTCTTATTTTCAGTTCAGTATCTGAATATTTTGTTTCCACTTTGAAAATTATAGTGCAAATTAAATTTAAACAATTGAATTAAACAAATGATTAAATGAAAATTAACAATAAATTAAATGTTATATTTAATGATAATGAAAGACTATATCCAAATCTTTGAAGATTTTCTAAAAAAAGAAATTAATTATAATGCTCCAGCAAATCTATACGAGCCTGTTAAGTATATCTTGGATTCAGGAGGTAAAAGATTAAGGCCATTAATAGTACTATATGTTTCAGATCTTTTTACAAGTAATACATCAAATGCCATTCCTGCTGCAGCAGCCCTTGAAATTTTTCACAATTTCACTTTAGCTCATGATGATATAATGGATAATTCATCAATGAGAAGAGGAAAGAAAACCATAAATTCTAAATGGGATAATAATACTGGAATACTATCAGGGGACGTAATGTTGATAATCTCTTATGAAATTTTAAACAAATATGATGATTCAAAGTATGTTCTTTTATCTAAAAAATTAACAGAAACATCAAGATTAGTCTGTGAAGGTCAGCAAAATGATATGGATTTTTCACTTGTAAAAGAAGTTTTGGAAGAGGATTACTTTAATATGATTGAAAACAAAACAGCTGTCTTAATTGGCTGTTGTTATATGTTTGGTGGAATTGTATCAGACTTAAATACTAAGGATATCAATATTTTATATGAAGTAGGTAAAAATCTAGGAATAGCTTTTCAACTAGAAGATGACTTGCTAGACTCTTTTGGAGATGAAGCTAAGTTTGGAAAAAAAATTGGAGGAGATATAATAGAACAAAAGAAAACACTACTCTTTATTTTTACTCAAGCTAAATTAAATGGTAATCAAAGAGTAGAGTTTGAAAATATATTTTTCTCTGATGAGATTCAAGAGGCAGTAAAAATAAATTCAATAAAAACATATTATGAGTCCTCAGGAGCTGTTGATTATTTGAAAAATAAAGTTCAAGAATACTCAATAAATGCTGAAAAACTAATTAATCAAATGCAAATTGATACTAATAAAAAGCTAGAGTTAATTAAATTTTCAGAAAAACTTCTAAACCGAGAAATTTGAAATTCTTTTAAGTAGTGACCTTACAAAGGTCATTATATTAACCGAAATAAAAATCCTTATCTCTTCAAAAATATTAGTTTTTTCTCCAAGAAATTTGAATAGTAAAAGAGGGTCATTGTTTCTAAATAAATCTGAGAAAACTTTACTTCCCTTACCTTTTGAATCAACAAGTACATCAAGAAATAAAATATCGTAGTACCAAAACCTATTTTTAAATTTTAGTTTTGAAAGTGGTTTATTCTGTTTTAAATGTTTAATAATTAAATCAATTTTTTCTATTGAATTTTTGATTGTATATCCAGTGCTTGGCTTAGTCCAACCACCCGAAGTTCCAATTTTAATAAAATTGTCGGTATTATCCTTAAAAAAAGGGTAGCAGGTCATAGGAATCACTCCTTTCTCCCTTTCTATAATCTTGTAATCCTTTATACCCTCATTTTTTAGATACTTTTTAATTTCTTTCTCATATTCTGAATTTTTTATTAGATCACCACCAAAAAAAGTATACTCAAATAGGGCAGAATTTTTCGAAAAAGGAAGTACATACATAAACCTGGTTTCTTCATGCTGTTCAATGCTAAAATCCATGAACCTAATTTTATTTTCATCAAAAGTATAATTGTTAGTCTCAATTGTCCATCCTAAAAAGTGTTGATTTAAAAGAGGATATTTCTTGAAATTATATTTTTTAGGTTCATATATACTTGAAAAAACAATTGAGCATTCAAAATTTCCAAGATCTGTTTTGACATAGTTTTGATTCGAATTCCTATCTATATCTTTAACAGTTGCATTTAAATAATTAAAATTTGATGCTTTATCAATTTTTTTCTTCATATAAGAGTAGAACCTATCAGATCTGACCATCTTATATTTATATGGACTAAGATTAAATGAACTACTAAACTCTGAATCTTTAAACTCTGCTTTTTCCCAGGATTTAAAGACTATTCTGTCAAGAATATTACTTTCATTATCCCAAAAACTGAAAGATTTATCATTATCAACCTTTGCCTCCTTTTCAATTATTAGAATTTTTTTATTATCAAAGAAACTATCTGAGATTAATGCATTTGAAAGTAATAATCCAGATGCACCACCACCACAAATTATATAATCATATTTATTATTCGAAATCATTAAATTCTAAGGTTTTTGATTATTTTTGCAAATTGATTAGATCGATTAATATACAAATATGGATATAATTATTGAATATTTTTCAGGACTTAATCCAGTACAAGGTGCTCTTTATGCAACTTTATTTACTTGGGGAGTTACAGCTCTTGGAGCATCAACTGTCTTCTTATTTAAAACAATGAGCAGAATGGCGTTAGATGGTATGTTAGGATTTACTGGTGGAGTTATGGTTGCTGCAAGTTTTTGGAGTTTATTATCTCCAGCAATAGAAATGAGTGCTGGAGAAGGTTTTGTAAAAGTAATGCCTGCGGCAATTGGTTTTGGATTGGGGGCATTATTTATTTTTGGAATTGATAAAGTCTTACCTCACCTTCATATAAATTTTAAAGAAGCTGAGGGTATAAAAACCCCTTGGAGAAGAACAACACTTTTAACGTTAGCTATAACTCTTCATAATATACCTGAAGGACTTGCAGTTGGAGTTTTATTTGGTGGAGTAGCAGCTGGAATACCAGAGGCTTCAATTGCTGGAGCTGTTGTTTTAGCTTTTGGAATTGGACTTCAAAATTTTCCAGAAGGAATTGCAGTTTCAATGCCTTTGAGAAGGTCTGGTGTTAGTAAATTTAAGAGTTTTTGGTATGGACAATTATCTGCAATAGTTGAGCCTATAGCGGGGGTCATTGGAGCCCTAGCGGTGACATTTTTCACACCTTTATTGCCATATGCACTTGCATTTGCTGCTGGAGCAATGATATTTGTTGTTGTCGAAGAGGTGATACCTGAAACACAGCAAGATAAATATACTGATATAGCTACATTAGGATTTATAGGGGGATTTATAATTATGATGATGCTAGATGTTGCTCTAGGTTAATCTTTTTTATTAAAGGAATCCCAGCCAGAGCTATTAATATTTATCTTTTGGCCTAGACTTGTGATCATACAATTATCATCTTTTTTTTTCACACATGAACCAATAACAGTTAAAAACTCAGAATCATTAATTTTCTTTTCATGCCGCTTGGAAACAGTAAATAAAAGTTCATAATCTTCTCCTCCATTTAGATATGCAACAGAGTGACTTAATTTAAATTCATCACAAACTTTTTTTGTCTCTTCTGATATAGGAATATTATCTTCATATATATGAAAAGATAAACTTGAGGAGTTGGATAAGTGATTTATTTCAGAAGATAATCCATCGCTAATATCTATCATTGATGTAGGTGTGATTTTAAGTTCCTCAAGATGATTAATTATGTCAACTCTGGCTTCTGGTTTTAGCTGTCTCTGAATACAATAAGTATAATTATTTAAATCAGGCTGTGAATTAGGATTTACTTCAAACACTTTCTTTTCTCTTTCAAGAACTTGAAGGCCCATATATGCAGATCCTAAATCTCCTGAAACAACAAGTAAATCTCCTTCTTCAGCTCCACTTCTTTCAGTTATTTTTTTACTTTCAGTATTTCCAATACAAGTAACAGAAACCATTAACCCTGTATTTGAGGATGTTGTATCCCCGCCAATCAAGTCAACATTGTAATATGAGCATGCTAATTTTATACCCTCATATAATTCCTCAAGTGCTTTAATTCTAAATCTATTAGACACTGCTATGGAAACAAGAATGTGAGATGGTTTAACATTCATTGAGATTATATCTGAAATATTAACAACAACACTTTTATACCCAAGATGTTTTAGGGGAACATATGATAGGTCAAAATGAACTCCCTCAACTAAAATATCTTGAGAAATTGTAATATTGGTTTTGTTAAATTTTAATAAAGCTGCATCATCTCCAATATCAATAACTGTAGATTTATTTTTATTCTTAAAAGATTTTGTAATTCTCTTAATTAATTCAGCTTCACCTATACTTTTAAGATCATTCTCATTCTCATCCATATTTCAAAATTAACCTAATTGTACTATTAATTTAGACTATATACCATAACATAATTATAGATTTATTAACATGTATTTTTATCTAAAAAAGCCTGATTTATATGTATATTTGCAAAAAGTTATTAAGGGTTAATTCTTATGGCATATACAGAAGACGAGTTAAAAAAAGAGCTTGAAACCAAAGAGTATGAATATGGTTTTTACACAGATATAGATTCTGAAACATTTCCTGTTGGTTTAAATGAAGATATAGTAAAGGCAATTTCCAAGAAAAAAAATGAGCCAAAATGGATGACAGATTGGAGATTAGATGCTTTTTCTACATGGAAGTCAATGAAAGAGCCAGAGTGGTCAAATCTAAAATATGCAAAACCTAACTTTCAAGATATTTCTTATTATTCTGCTCCAAAGAAAAAACCTGACTTAAATTCTCTTGATGAAGTAGATCCTGAATTATTAAAAACATTTAATAAACTAGGTATCTCACTAGAAGAGCAAAAAAAATTAAGTGGAGTAGCCATGGACGTAGTTGTAGATTCAGTTTCTGTTGCTACCACATTTAAAGATACTCTAGAAGAGAAAGGGATTATTTTTTGTTCAATTTCAGATGCAATTCAAAATCATCCAGACTTAGTTAGAAAACATTTAGGAACTGTCATTCCAAAAAAAGATAATTATTATGCTGCTTTAAATTCTGCAGTTTTTTCTGATGGATCTTTTTGTTATATACCTAAAGGTGTTAGATGTCCAATGGAATTATCAACCTATTTTAGAATAAATCAGGCAGGAACAGGGCAGTTTGAAAGAACATTGGTAATAGCTGATGAGTCAAGTTACGTTAGTTATCTTGAGGGTTGTACTGCGCCATCTAGAGATGAAAATCAACTCCATGCTGCAGTGGTTGAATTAATAGCACTTGACGATGCTGAAATTAAGTATTCAACAGTTCAAAATTGGTATCCTGGAGATAAAAATGGTAAAGGAGGAGTTTTTAACTTTGTTACTAAAAGAGGAATTTGCCATGATAGATCTAAAATATCATGGACTCAGGTAGAGACTGGTTCTGCAGTAACATGGAAATATCCATCATGTGTTTTGAAAGGTAATAACTCTATTGGTGAATTTTACTCAATAGCAGTTACAAATAACTTTCAACAAGCTGATACTGGAACTAAGATGATTCATATAGGTAAAGACACTAAGAGTACAATTATTTCAAAGGGAGTATCTGCTGGTAAATCTCAAAATAGTTACAGAGGACTAGTTCAGATTTCACCATTTGCAAAAAATGCTAGAAACTTTTCTCAGTGTGATTCATTGCTTATGGGTAATGATTGTGGAGCTCATACATTCCCTTACATAGAAGTACAAAATAAAACTGCTCAAATTGAGCATGAAGCAACAACTAGTAAAATTGGAGAAGATCAAATATTTTATTGCAATCAAAGAGGAATTGATACAGAAAAGGCAATTGCATTGATAGTTAACGGTTTTAGTAAAGATGTACTTAATAAGTTGCCAATGGAATTTGCAGTTGAAGCTCAAAAATTACTTGAAATATCTCTTGAGGGATCTGTAGGATAAATTTATAAATATGTTAGAAATCAATAATTTACATTGTAAGATTGAAGGTAAGCCAATTCTAAAGGGGGTAAACTTAAAGATTAATAAAGGTGAAATTCATGCTATTATGGGACCAAATGGTTCTGGAAAAAGTACACTAGCAAATGTTATCTCAGGCCATGAAGACTATGAGGTTACAAAAGGAAGCATATACTTTAAAGGTCAAGAGATTAATGAATTAAGTCCTGAAGAGAGAGCTCATGAAGGAGTGTTTTTATCATTTCAATATCCTGTTGAAATTCCAGGTGTAACTGTTACTAATTTTATAAAAACAGCAATAAACGAATCAAGGAAATCTAAAGGAATTGACGAAATGCCATCAAGCGAAATGTTAAAAAAAATAAGAGAAAAAGCTTCACTGCTTGAGATAGATTCTAATTTTTTATCTAGATCTCTAAATCAGGGTTTCTCTGGAGGTGAGAAGAAAAGAAATGAGATATTTCAAATGGCAATGATGGAACCTGAGCTTGCAGTCTTAGATGAAACAGATTCCGGACTAGATATAGATGCTTTGAAAATTGTAGCTAACGGAGTAGTTAAATGCAGTCATGAAGATAACTCTGTTTTAGTAATAACACATTATCAAAGGTTACTTGATTATATAGTTCCAGACTTTGTCCATATTGTAATGGATGGAAAAGTAGTTAAGTCTGGGGATAAAGATCTTGCAAAAAAAATTGAGGAAGTAGGTTATGATTGGTTAAAAAAAGAAAAGTCTTAGTATGAATTTTCAAGAAAAATTATTGGATTCTTTCATTGCTTTTGAGCAGGACGTCGACTTATTGAACCCAATTCATTCAGATAGAAAAGAGGCTTTAAAGCGTTTTGAGAAACAAGGTTTTCCATCAAAGAAAGATGAATCTTGGAAGTATACTTCATTGAAATCAATTATTCAAAAAGATTATAGTCTTTCTTCAAAACCCGATAAATCTGTTGAATTAAGAGATGTAAAAGAATATTTTCTTAATGATTTAGATTCTTTTAAAATTGTATTTATAGACGGAGTTTATAGTCCTTTCTTATCTAAAACTACCCATGATGGAATGGATATATGTGTTCTTTCTGCAGCTCTTTCTAAAGACAAGTATAATAGTACAATAAAGCATTATTTTAACCGTGCTGTACCAAAGGATGAAAGCTTAGCATCATTGAATACGTCATATACCAAAGAAGGAGCTTATATATATATCCCTGATGGAGTGAGTCCTGAAGATCCAGTTCAAATAATGCATTTTTCAACAGGGAATCAAAAATCGATCTGGCTACAACCCAGGAATCTTATAATAGCTGATAAAAATGCTAAAGTTGAAATTATTGAAAGACATCAAAGTTTAAATGAGCATTCAGTTGTAACTAACAGCTTGACTGAAATTTATGCTGAAAAAAATGCATTTATAGATTATTATAAAATTCAAAATGATCTGAACTCATCAACTCTAATTGATAATACTTTTATAAGCCAAGAAAGAGATAGCAATGTTAGTGTTCATACCTTTTCTTTTGGTGGTAAACTTATAAGAAATAACTTGAATTTTTATCATCAGGGAGAAAATATCCAATCTACACTTAAGGGGATTACAATTCTTGAGTCAAACCAACATGTAGATCATAATACTTTAGTCAATCATGCTCAACCAAATTGTGAGAGTCATCAAGATTATAAAGGAATTTTTTCAGAAAGATCTGTAGGTGTTTTTAATGGTAAAATAATGGTTGATAAGATTGCACAAAAAACAAATGCTTTTCAACAAAACAATAATATTTTGATTGATAATAAAGCAAAAGTAAACACTAAACCTCAGCTTGAAATTTTTGCTGATGATGTAAAATGTTCTCATGGATGTACAATAGGACAGCTTGATAAGGAGGCGCTATTTTATCTACGATCAAGAGGTATACCTGAAAAAGAGGCAAAAGCACTTTTGACTTATGCTTTTGCTAATAATATTTTAGAGAGTGTTAAAACACCTAATCTAAAAAGAAGAATTAATTCACTAATCGCAAATAAACTAGGTGTAAATCTTGGTTTTAATCTGTAGATGTTAGATGTATATAAAATAAGAGAAGATTTTCCAATACTCAGTAAGAAAATAAATGATACTGACTTAATCTATTTGGATAATGCTGCAACTTCTCAAACACCTATTCAAGTAATAGATGCTATTTCTAATTATTATAAAAATTACAATTCTAATATTCATAGGGGACTTCATTCACTTAGTGTAGATGCAACAAATAAATTCGAGGAAACTAGATTAAAAATCAAAGAACATTTTGGAATAACTCATAATCATGAAATAATATTTACCTCTGGTACTACTCATGGGATAAACATTATTTCTTCCGGATTAGAAAAAATGATTTCATCTAAGGATGAATTGATTGTTTCAGAGATGGAACACCATTCTAATATTGTCCCTTGGCAAATGCTTTGTGATAAGACAGGATCTAAACTTAAAGTTATACCAATAAAAGATGATGGAACACTAAATATAGATGAGTATAAATCCCTACTTACTCCAAATGTAAAATTTGTTTTTATAAACCATGTCTCTAATACTCTTGGAATAGTTAATCCAATAAAAGAAATAATTGATCTTGCACATGCTAATAAGAGTCAAGTTTTAGTTGATGGAGCTCAAGGTGCAGCTCATTTTAAAATTAATTTATCTGAATTAGATGTTGATTACTATGTAGCTTCTGCCCATAAATTATGTGGACCAACAGGCGTTGGGTTTCTTTATGGTAAATCAGATTTACTCAATTTACTTCCACCTTATCAAGGGGGAGGAGAGATGATATCAAATGTTACATTTAATAAAACAGAATATGCTGATCTTCCTCATAAATTTGAGGCAGGCACACCAAATATTGCAGGAGTGATTGCATTTGGGTCTGCTCTAGATTATATGAATTCTATTGGGTATGACAATATTGAATCTTACGAAAAAAACCTTTTAGAGTATGCTACTGAAAGTTTAAAAAAAATCTCTGGTCTCAAAATTTATGGTGATATAGAAGAAAAGATATCAGTGATATCGTTTAATGTTGGTAATCATCACCCTTCTGATATAGGATCAATTTTAGATCAATTTGGCATAGCTGTAAGAACTGGACAGCATTGCACTCAACCAATAATGGATCGTTTTAACATACCAGGAACAGTTAGGGCATCTTTTTCATTTTATAATACCATAAGTGAGATAGACTTATTTGTTGACGCAGTTAAAAAGGCCTCAAAAATGTTAGGATAATTGTTTAATTTTAACTGTGGAAAGTATTCAACAAAAACAAGATCAAATAATTGAAGAATTTAATTTTTTTCAAGATTGGTCAGAAAAATATCAGTATCTAATTGATTTAGGTAAAACTCTTCCAGAATTTGATGAAAACAATAAAATAGATTCTAATCTTATTAAAGGATGTCAGAGTAAAGTTTGGCTTAATTCATCATTTAATGATAACATGGTTATATTTGAGGCTGATAGTGATGCAATTATCTCTAAGGGTATTATATCTCTGTTGGTAAAAGTGTTTTCTGGCCATAAACCAGATGAAATTATAGAAGCTAATATTGATTTTATTGAAAAAATAGGTCTGGATAGCCACTTATCGCAAACAAGAGCTAATGGATTACTCTCAATGATAAAACAAATAAAAATATATGCTTTAGCATACAAGGCAAAACAGTAAAAATGACAAACAATAAAAAAAATACAGAAAATCTTGGAGAAAAGATCGTTTTGGAACTGAAATCAATTTTTGATCCTGAAATACCTGTAGATATCTACGAACTAGGCTTGATTTATGATGTTTTTGTGAATGAAGATAATGAAGTAAAAATTATGATGACTCTTACATCGCCAAACTGTCCTGTTGCTGAGTCTCTTCCTCAAGAAGTAGAAGAAAAAATTAAATCAATAGATGAGGTCAAAACTGCTGAAGTTGAAATTACATTTGATCCCCCCTGGACAAAAGATCTTATGAGTGAAGAAGCTAAACTTGAATTAGGGTTTTTGTAATCATTTCATGAGATACTTAATAATTATTCTCATAACATCTGTAAACATCTATTCTCAGGAAATAGTTGAAAAAGATTCTCTTTGGACAAAAAGAGGAAATGTTACAGTATTACTTAATCAAACTGGTTTTAGTGATTGGGTAGGAGGAGGTACTAACAATTTCTCAGGTACAATAAAATTTGATTATGAATGGGAATACAGGAACAAAGGTTGGGACTGGTTATCAAATGTAGAATCAGCATTTGGGCTAGCTAAATATAAGAATGCACCATTTGCAAGAAAGATTGATGATAGAATTCTAATTCAGTCAATTGTTGGTAAAGAGTTTACTAGAAATTTATCTTTTTCTGCTTTTTTCAACTTTACCTCACAAATTGGTAATGGATATAAATACAAAAAAGATGATGATAATAATGAAATAAGAGAATTAACAACTAGAATTTTTTCTCCAGCATATTTTCAGATAGGTTCTGGTTTTTTGTGGAAGAAAGATGAGAAACTTTGGGTAAACTACTCTCCTATTGCATCCAGATTAATCCTAGTAAGTAAAAAGTTTACTGATGGATTATCAGAAAATGATTCTTATTTCGGGGTATCCCCAAACAAATCTTCTAGATATGAACTCGGTGCCAATTTAACTTTTCACTCCGAAGGTAGCTTGCTAGAAAATGTTAATTACAAGCAAGATTTAAAACTTTTTTCTAATTACCTTGAAGATGCATCTAATATTGATCTTGATTATTTAGCACAGATAGAAATTAATGTTAATCCACTTCTTTCTACTCAATTAATATTTCAACTAATATATGATGATAATGCTGTTTCAAGACTACAAGTTAGAGAAGTGTTTGGTGTAGGAGTTCAACTAAAACTTAATTAGTTTGGATAAGTTAAACATATTAATTATTACATATTATTGGCCGCCATCAGGGGGGTCAGGTGTTCAGAGATGGATGTATTTTGCTAAATATTTAAAGAAGTTAGGTTTAAATCCTATCGTTCTTACGGTAGATCCCAAATATGCTTCATATAATTTAAAAGATTTATCTCTTCAAAGCCAAATTAAAGATATTGAAACTTATAAAACATTTAGCTTAGAAATTCTAAGCTTATATTCTTTTTTTAAATCAGGAAATAAAACTAAGAGTATACCCCAATCTTATATTCCGAACAAATCAATTTTTGATAAGATTACATCTTTTATTAGACTTAATATTTTTATACCAGATTCAAGAATAGGGTGGAATTATTTTGCTTTTCAAAAAGCCAAAAAAATTATTTCAAATAATAAAATTGATTATGTAATTACAACTGGTCCACCTCATTCTTCTCATTTAATTGGAGAAAAAATTTATAAAAAGTATAAGCTAAAATGGATTGTTGATTTAAGAGACCCGTGGTCTGAACTTTTTTATTTAAAGGATGGATTTAGATTTAACTTCTCAAAAAAAATAAATGAGAAACTAGAGACAAACGTTATTGAAAAAGCAGATGCAATTATTACAACTGTAGGAGATAGATATCATAAAATTCTTAAGGATAAGATTACTAATCCTGAGAAAATTCATCAGATTTATAATGGTTATGATAAATTAAATTATGATAAAATTGATGAGATAAAACCAAACAAATTTAATATTGTTTTTACAGGAATGCTTACTCAAAATCATAATTATGAAACTTTTCATGAAGTCTTAAAAATTCTTAATCCGAAGGAAAATAATTTAAATCTTATTTTAACTCTTGCTGGTAGAATTGATAAAAAAATAATTAAAATCTTTTCTAATAAAATTGAATTGATTAATAAGGGATATATAGATCATAATAATGCAATAAGTTCAATTAAATCATCTCATTTATTAATTAATTTCAATTATAAAAATACTGAAGGAACAGATATGATATCTGGAAAACTTATTGAGTATTTAGCATCTGGCTCACCTATTATAAATTTTTCAAATTCTGCTAAAGAATCTGAGATTGTATTAAAAACATCCACAAAATCATTTAATGCAAATAAGAATAACATTGATCAAGTTGTTAATTTTATTAAAAGTGAATATAGCGAATGGCTAGAAGGTCGATATAAGAAACAGAAACCAATAAATATTAGCTCTCTTTCCAGAGAAAATTTAACTCAAAAACTATTAGATATAATTAGAAAGCTTAAGTAATGGACTTAAAAAAGTTTAGAACTTCTTTTGGAACCAAGTCATCAATTTTTTGATTAGATTTTATTAGCTCTCTAATATGACTGCTTGAGATTTTTATTTTAGGAGCATCAACTAATTTTATATTATTGTTTGATAAAATGTCATCAGGTATTTTGTGATTTGTATCTCTTGGATACACATATACTTCTGCAATTTCTATAATTTTTTTATAGTCTTTCCAATTATTAAATCCAGCTAGGTTATCCTCTCCAATTAATAGAATTAACTTATTGTATTTATGCCTCCTCTTGAATTCTTTTAAAGTATCAATTGTAAAATTTGGTCTAGACATTTTAAACTCAATATCAGATACACGAACATTATCAAATTTTTTAAAAACTGTTTCAGCCATTTCAAGCCTTTCATAGTCACCAATCAATTCTTCTTCACTTTTAAATGGACTCTGTGGACTAATAACAACTAATACTTCATCTAATTCAGGTAATGAAGAAAAATATTCAGTTAAAGTAACATGACCATTATGGATAGGGTTAAAGGTCCCCAGATACAAACCTACATTACTCATTTTCTATAAATTCTTTGATTAGGGTAAAAGCAATTTTTTTTGATTCGTTAAGATCACTATTAATTATAATATTATCAAATTTTGAAGCAAAATCTAATTCATTTTCTGCCTTTTTTATCCTAGTTTCAATTTCTTCATTTGAAATATCACCTCTATCAATTAACCTTTTCTGAAGTATCTCAAGACTTGGTGGCATAACAAAAACTGAGAGAGTCTCCACAGGAAACATTTTCTTAATATTAACTCCACCAACAACATCTATATCAAAAATTACAATTTTGTTGTCCTCCCAGATTCTATTTAATTCAGATTTAAGAGTACCATAAAAAATCCCACCATAAACTTCTTCATACTCTACAAATTTTTTAGTATTAATTTTCTCTTTGAACTCTAAATCACTTAAAAAATAATAATCTTTACCATTTTTCTCCATACCACGGGGTTTTCTTGAAGTAGCAGAAATAGAAAATTCAATTTTATTAAACATAGAAAGTAAATACTTAACTAAAGTAGTTTTACCTGCTCCAGAGGGTGCGGAAAAAACAATAAGTTTTTTACTACTCATTATAGTATATTTAGAACATTTTCTTTTATCCTTTCAAGTTCTTCTTTCATATTAACCACCATACTTTGAATCTCAAAATTATTAGCTTTTGAGCCAATAGTATTAATCTCTCTGCCGATTTCTTGAGAAATAAATGAAAGTTTCTTCCCCTTAATTTCTTTTTTTTTCATTTCTGAAGAAAAAAACTTTAAATGATGTTGCAATCTTATGATTTCTTCATTTATATCCAACTTTTCTATATAGTATATTATTTCTTGCTCTAATCTAGATTTATCATACTTCTCATTAAGTTCATTAAAATATGACTTGAATTTATTTTTCTTATCCTTTATTCTATTAGCCTCAACAGAAACTACTTTGTTTATATAACTATTTATTTTGGAAAGACTTTTTTCTAAATCTTTACCTAAAGCTTCACCCTCAATCCTTCTGTATCTTAATTGTTTTTGAATAACCTTATCTAAAAGTATTTTAATCTTTTTTTCTTCACTTTTGTTAAAAGTAATATTTGATTTAACATAACTATTTTCTGTAAGTAAATTAGAGATAATCTGAGATTCATCAATTTTAAAATCTTTCCTGAGTTCCTTTATATAAGCTTTGATTTTTGATTTATTAAAAGGTAGAAGAAGATCTTCATTAGTATCCTCTATATCTAGAATTACATCAACCTTCCCTTTGATTAGTTTTTCTTTAACAGATTTTCTTAAATAATCCTCTATGAAAGATAACGATTCATGGACTTTGAGTGAGATATCAAGCCCCTTGGAATTAAGTGTTCGAACTTCAATAACAATTTTTTTATCATTTATAAGCTTCTCCTCTCTTCCAAAGCCAGTCATTGAATGAATCATATTAAAGTTTTATAGTTCTCTAATTTTAATATTCCTAAATTTAACATCTGTACTATGATCTTGTAATGCTATTTTTCCAGTTTTATAAATACCAAAATTGGGAGCATATGTTGCATCTGGGCGATTACTTCCAGAAGCAAACTTTGATTTAGATACCAATTTATCCCATTCAGGTCCTGAAAGAGGATAAGTGAAGGAAAGTTCACCATTAAATTTTACTGTTCCTAAATTATTCAAATGATCAATTTTAATCATAACATGATTCCAATTCCCGTGACCGTTAAATTTTAAATTAGGATTATCTGATTTAACAAGGTCAAAAAGTGATGGAGCATATTCAAGGTCAGAAGCTGCGTAGCCATTATCATTATCTAGAATTTGTATTTCAGGACCTGTAGAAAATGCGGAGAAGTCAGTAATCTGTTTTACACCATAAAAAATACCACTGTTCCCCCCCTTTGAGACATTCCACTCCAGAGAAAGCTCAAAGCTTGTATATTCCTTATCAGTTAGAATATCATGTCCTGACTCATTATCATTGTTTGTAAAGATTAATTCTCCGTTTTTTATTGACCATTGATTTCCAACAGGATCATCATCATATGAATGCCAACCATTAAAAGTTTCACCATCAAAAATAAAAGTCCATTCATCTGTGCTTTTATTAGAACAACTAATGAATAAAATGAATAGACTTAATATAGATAGTTTGCATGTTAAGTTTTTCATTCTTAACAATGATATTATTTTATTTTTTTTCATAGAATTTTTAATTTAATTTATTCATAAAATGTAATAATATGAAAAACTGTATTACTGCATTATTACTGCTTAAAATTATAATTCTTTGATTTTAATATTTCTATATCTAACTGAATGACCATGATCTTGAAGACCAATACTACCTGTTTTAAACTTACCAAAAAAAGGAGCATAAACAAAAAAAGGATGTTTAGGTTTTAAATCCTTATAGTATTCATTATCACTAAATTTTGATCTTGAAACCATTTTATCCCACTCTTCCCCGTATAATGCGAAAGAGTATACTTCCTCACCGTTAAATGTAATTGATCCAAGATTTTTTTCATGATCAACTTTTAAAAGGAGATGATTCCATTCACCATATTTATTGTATTTAATCTTATCAATTGGTTTAAGATCATAAAGAGCTGGAGCCTTATGATATTCTTCAGCTACAAAGTTATCATTATCAAGCACCTGAATTTCTGGTCCAGTTTTCCATGGTTGATTAACTTCAGGAATCTCAACAACTTTGAAAAACACCCCACTATTACCACCCTTTACTATATTCCATTCAAGTGATAGTTCAAAATTTGTATATGTTTTATCTGTAACTATATCATTCCCTCTACTTATATTATCATTTTTAGAGGTTAAAACTAGCTCACCATTTTTAACTGACCATGAATCTCCAACTTCTCCAGCATTATATTCATGCCAACCATTTAATGTCTCTCCGTCAAAAAGATAAGTCCATTCTGAGTCCTGAGAAAATCCTAGGCTTGTTGCTAAAATTAAAAATGTTATTAATACTTTTTTCATATTTAAATATTTAAAATGTTTCTTAAATCTTCATTATTAGTATTTCCTCCTGCAAAGTCATCAAATTTTTTGTCGGTACAATTAATAATTAAATCCTGAATTATTTTTGCACCTTCAGTTGCTCCTTGTTCAGGACTTTTAATACAACATTCCCATTCTAAAACTGCCCATACATCACACCCATATTGAGTTAATTTAGAAAAAATAGTTTTAAAATCAATCTGACCATCCCCAAGTGATCTATATCTTCCAGCTCTATCAGCCCAATCTAGATATCCTCCAAAGGCTCCTTTTTTACCGGTAGGATTAAATTCAGCATCTTTTACATGAAAAGACTTTATAAACTCGTGATAATGATCAATATATGTTATGTAGTCAAGATGTTGAAGTATAAAGTGACTAGGATCATAAAGTATATTTACTCTTTTATGATTATTTGTAGCTTTCAGAAATCTTTCAAAGGTAACTCCATCATGAAGGTCTTCACCAGGATGAATTTCATAACAAACATCAACTCCATTTTCATCAAATACATTTAAAATTGGAAGCCATCTTTTAGCTAATTCTTCAAAACCCATTTCAACAAGACCTTTCGGAGCTTGTGGCCATGGATGCCATGTATGCCATAAAAGTGCTCCTGAAAAAGTAGCATGAGTTTTTAGCCCAAGTCTTCTACTAGCTATTGCTGCTTTTTTAACTGTTTCAATAGCCCACTTTGTTCTCTCTTTTGGATTCTTTTTTAGTTTATCAGGGGCAAAATTATCAAACATTAAGTCGTACGCTGGAGCAACTGCAACCAATTGACCTTGAAGATGAGTTGACAATTCTGTTATTTCTAGGCCATAAGATTTTACTTTTCCTAAAAGTTCATCGCAGTAGTCTTGACTCTCAGAAGCCTTGTCTAAATCAATAAGAGAACTTTCCCAAGTTGGTATCTGTATTCCTTTATAACCCAATTCAGATGCCCACTTACAAATCCCATCTAACGAATTAAATGGAGCGGCTTTATCTACAAATTGTGCAAGAAATACTGCAGGTCCTTTTATTGTTTTCATTTTAATTTCTATTTAATTTGACCCAAGTATTTCCATTATTATGAGATTCAACAGTTTTTTCAATAAAAAGCATTCCTCTTAAACCATCATTTAAAGTTGGATACTCTCCTTCAAATTCTCTTTCACCTCTTATTTCCCTTCCAACACCATAATAGATATTTGCCATAGAGTCAAACATTCCCTCAGGATGTCCAGGTGGAAGTTTGCTGGAAATTTTTGAAAAATTAGAATTATAATCATGACCAGGTTTTAAAACCTTAAGAGGTTCGGAGTCACTCAAATGATGAAGATAATTAGGGTTTTCTTGTTGCCATTTCAGTCCTCCCTTTCGCCCATATATTGCTACTGTAAAACAATTCTCTTCTCCAGTTGCAATTTGACTAGCTCTAATGACTCCTTTAATCTTATCAGAGAACCTGATTAATATCGTGCCATCAACATCCATTGGGTTATCGTCATATACATAGTTTAGATCTGAAAGGAGTTCTTTTACTTCCATTCCAGTTACGTATTCTAGCATATCAAAGGCATGCGTTCCAATATCACCAATACAACAACTAATCCCAGATTTATCAGGTTGAAGTCTCCAAGTTTCAGATCGTTTTGTTTTATCATGGATTATTGGATTTATCCATCCTTGATAATATTGAAGATCTACACGTTGAACTTCGCCTATAACACCTTCTTTAATCATTTCTTTCATTTGTCTTATCATAGGATACCCAGTATAGGTATATGTTACAGCAAATGTTAAGTTTTTTGATTTATATATTCGCTCTAGGTCTTGGGCTTCTTCAAAAGTTGTAGTCATAGGCTTTTCACAAATGACACTAAAATTATTTTCAAGAAGTTTTTTTGCCATTGGATAGTGAAGAAAATTAGGAGTTAATATCGATACAACTTCCATCCTTTCATTTTCATCTAATTTCAGCTCTTCTTCAATCATCTTTTCATAATCTTTGTAAACCCTATTTTCATTAAGACCAATTTCTTTTGCAAACTTTATATTTTCTGAAAAGTTGGGATTAAAAACACCTCCAGTTATTTCATAAACATCATGCATTGATGATGCTATTCTATGAACAATTCCAATTAACGAGTCTCCTCCCCCTCCTAAAATGCCTAGCCTAATTTTATTTTTCAATTTCTATTTTTTCGTTTTTAAAAGTTAGAATAAAAATTACTAGCACCACTGCAGCAAAAATTGCCGGATAAGTCCATATTTGAGTCCAATCATGTCCCGAGTCAATTACAAATTGGTCGGTAATTTTTCCCGCGAGTCTAAATCCAATTAACATACCAACGCCATATGTAGCAAGTGCAATTAAACCTTGAGCAGCACTTTTGTATTTTTCTCCTGCTTTGTAATCTGTATAAATTTGACCAGAAACAAAGAAAAAATCATAACATATTCCATGAAGAACAATTCCGAAAATCAACATCCACATGTTTGATCCAGTATCTCCAAATGCAAACAGTACATATCTTAAACTCCAAGCTAGCATACCTACAATTAAAGTTTTCTTTATTCCATATTTATTTAAAAACAGAGGTAGTAGTAAAATAAATAATGCCTCGGAAATTTGACCTAATGTCATAACTCCTGCAGCATTTTGAACTCCAAGCTCATTTAAAAACAGATTGGCATCTTGGTAGTAAAATGCCAGAGGAATACATATTAGAATAGATGAAATAAAGAACACAAGATATCTTGTATCCTTAAGAAGTTTTAAAGCATCAAGACCAAGAATTTCTCTAAGACTTGGACTTTCGTTTGTTGCTTTAGGTGGAGTTTTAGGTAAAGAAAAACTAAACAAACCAAGAGTAACAGAAACAATAGCTGCCAGGTAAAATGTATATTCTAATGTTTGACTTGCTTCCCATCCAACACCATAGCTTATAACAAGACCTGCAACAATCCAACCTATAGTTCCCCAAACTCTAATTTTTGGAAACTCTTTAGACGGATCTTTCATTTGTCTAAAGGCAATAGAATTAACCAATGCTAAAGTGGGCATATAAAGAATCATATAAATTAAAATGTATGGGTAGAACTTATCAAAGCCAAGAGCTACAGAACACATAAATAAAAGCCCACCACCTAAAATATGAATTAGTGCAAGAATTTTTTCTGCATCAAAATATCGATCTGCAATAAGTCCTATTATGAATGGAGCAACTATTGCGCCCCATGATTGTGTTTCATATGCTAAGGCAATCTCTCCACCTGAAGCACTGAATGCTTGTGATAAAAATGTACCCATTGTTACAAACCAACATCCCCAGATAAAAAACTCAAGGAACATCATTACACTTAATTTAAAGCTTGTTGTCTTATTCATAATATTTTAAATTGATTGACCAACCTTGATTAATAAATCTCTAGTTGCTTTAATTCCTTCAACTTCAGATAATCTTTCACCTTCATATTCAACTCCTATATACCCAGTATACCCAAAGCTTTTAACAATCTTCAACATTTTCATGTAATCAATAGTTTTTTCGTCACCATTTTCATCAAAGTCATTAGATTTTGCACTTACAGCAAATGCCTTAGGCATCATTTCCTCAACTCCTTTATAGAAGTCATATACTGTTTCACAAGTTCCGTTAAAAACAGAACCATATCCTTCGTCTGCCATACAAAAATTTCCAAAGTCAGGAAGTGTACCGACATTATCCATGTTCACACCATTAATTGCATTCATTAGTTCAGGTATATTGGATGTTATTCTTCCATGATTTTCGACAATTACATTTAATCCAGTTCCTTTTGCATGTTCTCCAAGCTTAGTTAGACTTTCTATTGAAAGAGCCTTCCAAGTTTCAATATCTTTTGATCCATATAAATTAAGTCTAACTGATGTGCAATTCATTTCAGCTGCAGTATCTATCCAGAGCTTATGATTATCTATAGATTTTAATCTTTGCTTTTCATCTTCTCCTGCTAAATCTCCCTCTTCATCTATCATTATTAATACATTATCCATTCCATTGTCAGATGCAAGTTGATTATTCTTTAAAATAAAGTTTTTAATACTAGAAGATTTGTTTTTGCTCTTCATTACATCATCATAAAGTTGATTTACGTATTCTAATCCAGTAAACCCAAGATCTTTAGATTTTTCTGCAAAAAGATAAGGTGACATTTCACCTCCTCTTATAGCCTTATGAAGTGACCATTGAGCAAGAGATAATTTAAAAAATATTTCTTTTTGACTCTCGCATGATAAATATCCAAGCGATGATATTCCAAGAGCTCCTGTTGAAGCTAGTTTTATAAATTCTTTTCTTTTCATTTTAGTGGGTTTTTTAGTCTACTATAAATATAAATTTAAATAATTAATTATTATTTAATTATTTAATGTTTAAATTAGAATTGATTTCTAAATAAAATTATGGATAATAAATTTGATGCAATTGTTGTTGGTACTGGTATAAGTGGTGGATGGGCTGCAAAAGAGTTGACGGAAAAAGGTCTAAAAACTCTGGTTCTTGAGAGAGGAAGAATGGTTACTCACGTAGACGATTATCATACTGCAAACATGGATCCATGGGATTTTGAAGGGGGAGATACGATAACTCAAGAGGCATATAAAAGACAACCTAAACAAAGTAGAACAGGATATGTTAATACTGAGTCATCTAGACATTTTTTTGTCGATGATTTGAAACACCCTTATAATGATGATAAAAATAAGTTTAATTGGATTAGAGGTTATCATGTAGGTGGGAGGTCATTGACCTGGGGAAGACATACCTATAGACTAAGTGAATTTGACTTTGAAGCAAATTTAAAAGATGGAATTGGTGTAGATTGGCCAATTAGATATAAAGATATAGCCCCTTGGTATGATTATGTTGAAGAATACATTGGAGTTCAAGGGAGGTATGAGGGATTACCTCAATTTCCTGATGGCAAATTTTTAAAACCATTTGAATTAAATGTATTGGAAAACCATATGAGAGAAAGTATAGCCAAAAACTTTAATGATGGTAGAATACTTTCAAATGCAAGAACTGCTCATATTACTGAAGGAACTAAACCAGGATTAGGAAGAGTTACATGTCAATATAGAAATAGATGCAGAAGAGGTTGTCCTTATGGTGCCTACTTTAGTAGTAATTCATCTACTTTACCAGCAGCTGAGGCTACAGGCAATATGACTTTAATGCCTAACTCTATTGTTCATGAAATTATTTATGATGAAGATAAAAAAAGAGCAACAGGTGTTAGGGTAATTGATGCAGAAAACAATCAATCATATGAATATTATGCTAAAGTAATTTTCTTATGTTCCTCAGCTATTGCATCTACCTCCATTTTAATGCAATCAAAATCAAACAGATTCCCTAATGGTATGGGAAATGATTCAGGAGAGTTAGGACATAATTTAATGGATCATCATTTTCAAACTGGAGCATATGGAACTTTTGATGGGTTCAAAAATAAGACAACTTATGGAAGAAAACCAGCTGGATTTTTTATTCCAAGATTCAGAAATATTGGAGGAACAACAAACAGAAAGGATTTCATTCGAGGTTATGGATATCAAGGTGGAGCTTCTAGAGGCTCAAAGAGCATAGCAAGCAGTAAAGAAGAATTAGCTGCATATGGAAAAAAATTCAAAGACATTATAGTTCAAGAAGGAGGATGGTCTGGATCTATGGGTGCATTTGGAGAAATATTACCTTACCATGATAACCAAATGACCCTTGATTATAACAAGCTCGATAAATGGGGTCTTCCTACTGTTACATTTGATGCAAAAATTAGAGAGAATGAAATTGCAATGAGAAAAGACATGAAACAACAGGCTATAGAAATGCTTGAAAAATCAGGTTTTAAAAATGTAGTTGGAACAGGATCTGATGATAATTATGTTTTTGGAAATGGAATCCATGAAATGGGTACAGCAAGAATGGGAAGGGACTCAAAAACTTCAATTCTTAATGGTAATAATCAAATTCACAGTGTTAAAAATGTTTATGTTACAGATGGGGCATGTATGACTTCAGCAGGAAATCAAAACCCATCAATAACTTATATGGCATTAACAGCAAGAGCAGCAAATCATGCAGTTGAGGAATTAAACAAACAAAATATATAGAAATGGATAGAAGAGCAGCAATAAAAAATATAGGAGTTTCGTTTGGTTCAATTACTTTATCATCAGGAGTCTTATCTATTATTCAATCATGTCAAACAAATGATCTAAATTGGACACCTAAATTTTTTACAGCAAAAAGAATTGGTTTTATGGACAGGATGCTTGAAATTATTATTCCTGAAACTGATACTCCTGGAGCTATATCTTTAAATCTTTCAAAATTTATAGATGCACATGTACACAAGAATATTTCATCAAAAAATCAAAGTGAATTAAATCAAGAGATTGATGAATTCATGAATTTCATTCTCAATAATGAAAACAAAAAAACACTTAATGAGATTGATAATATCAAATTAGAAAAGTACTTATCAAATCATCTAGACTCAGATGAGTTTACTGAATCAAATGGAAAAAATTATTCTGAAATATGTTCCCTGCTAAGACAGATGGGTGTAAATGCATATAAGCTAACAGAATACGTTATGACTAACAAACTTGGCTACGTTCCAATTCCTGGATATTATGATGGAAATGTTGATGTTTAGCCAACTATGAATTCACCCATCATAAGTTGATAGTGACCTGGGAATGAACATATAAAAATATAAGTTCCTGGCTGTGGTGCATCAAAAGTAATTGTATCTGATTCTCCACCTCCTAACATCTTTGTATATGCTAACTCATCTCCTCCCTCAGGAATATACTCAGAATTTCTAGCACCCGCAGCTTGAAGTGCATAGGCATTTACGTCGACATCAGCTTTTAGTAGAACAAAATTGTGACCCATTGAACTTGCAGGGAACCTACCGTTATGGTTTAATGTTAATGTGACCTTCTGATTAGAATTAACTTTAATAATCTTTTTATCAAACTTCATTTGATCATTTGAGTTAAGAGTTACAGTGTTTGAAACCATACTGCTCTGAACAATATTAGGTTCCTCTTTAACTCTCTCATATTGAAATTTTTCCTTAGTGTTATTTGATTGATTACACGATAGTATAAATAAAGACAATAGTAAGAGTCTAATTTTCATATAAATAAGATTTAGTAACAAATTTATTACAGAAATTTTAAAATCACTATTATTAATGATTAATATTTATTATTAAATAATTAATTATTTCTATTTTTTAAAAGACACAAGATATACTCCAATGAATACGAGGATACACGATAATATTTTAGTTGTATCTAAGGTGTCATTTGCAGTAATTAGAGCAAACATAATTGTTATTATGGGCTGAAGATAAATAAATGATCCAACTGTAGTTGGCGATAATTTTTTCAATGCATAAATATTAAATAAATATGTTAAAAAAGTTGTGCCGATTACTACATAGCCCATTCTCCATATAGCAAACCATGGAAGTTCAGTCCATTTAACTTCAATAAACTGATTAAATGTGATAGGCGCAGAAAGAATTAATCCAATTAAGAATAGCCATTTCATTAAAGTAAAAATATTATACTTGCTTGTTAATGGTTTAACAATAATTAAATAGCCTGCATAAGCAGAGGCATTAAGAAGAAAAAATGAATTACCAAGCGGAATATTTGGTGCATTAATTCCAGTTTTACTACTATTTAGTATTAAGAAAACTGCGCCTGAAAATCCAATTAAAATCCCAAGAATTTTTTTTATAGTTATTTTTTCCTTTAAAAAGAAGTATGACAATATTAAAACCAGAACAGGGGATAGGGTAATTATTACTCCACTATTAATAGGTGTAGATAATTCGAGACCTCTAAAAAAGGCAAGCATATTTGTACACATTCCTAATATGGAAGCGAAAATTATTTTTAAAAAATCTCCTCTTTCAATTTTCTCTTTTGGTGCAAATAGGCTAATTAACCAAAAGATTGAAGTGGCACCAAGTAATCTCAGCATTATAAACCCAGATGATCCAATATAGATGGGCATAACTTCTTTTGCTATAGTATGGTTAATACCATATATACTAGTAGCTAAAAATGCAGCAATTAATGCAAGATTTCTTTTGTTCATTACTAAATTTGTGCAACAAAGAAAATCAATTTAGTAGAATCCTACACCTAATTTCGAATATCTTTATCTTTGTTAATATGAAGAAAAAAATGAAGTTTAATACAAAGGCAATACATGGAGGTCAAATCCTTGATCCTGCATATGGTTCTGTAATGACTCCGATATATCAAACCTCAACCTATGCTCAGACTTCTCCTGGCAAACATAAAGGATATGAGTATAGTAGAACACACAATCCTACAAGAACAAATTTTGAAAGGTCTATAGCATCATTGGAAAATGGAAATCATGGACTTGCTTTTGCATCTGGATTAGCAGCTATTGATGCGATTATAAAAACTTTAAATCCTGGAGATGAGATAATTTCCACTAATGATTTATATGGGGGAAGCTATAGACTATTTAAACAAATATTTGAGAAATATGATTTGAAATTCCATTTTGTAAATATGGAAGATTCAAAATATGTAGAAGCAAAAATAAATTCAAAGACAAAATTAATTTGGGCAGAAACTCCTACTAACCCGATGATGAACGTCGTCGATATTAGGTCAATGTCAAAATTGGCAAAACAAAATAAAATTCTGTTATGTGTGGATAATACATTTGCAACACCATATATTCAAAGACCTTTAGATTTAGGAGCAGATATCGTTATGCATTCAGCAACAAAGTACATTGCAGGCCACAGTGATGTTGTAATTGGAGCAATTGTTGTCAACGATAAAATTCTTCATGAAAAATTATCATTTATTCAGAATGCATCTGGAGCTACACCTGGACCAATGGATTGCTTTTTAACATTAAGGGGAATTAAAACACTTCATTTAAGGATGCAAAGACATTCTGAAAATGCAGAGAAAATTGCCATGTACTTAAAGGATCATAAAAAAATTGAAAATGTTTATTGGGCTGGCTTTAAGGATCATAAAAATTATAAAATTGCAAAAAGTCAAATGGATGCTTTTGGCGGAATGGTTTCATTTATTCCAGTGGACAGAACCTTTGAAACAGCAAAACAAATAGCAGAAAATCTTAAATTATTTACACTAGCAGAGTCTTTGGGTGGAGTTGAGAGTTTATGCTGTCATCCAGCAAGCATGACACATGCATCTATTCCTGTTGAAGAGAGAGAAAAATCAGGATTAGTAGAATCATTATTAAGACTAAGTGTCGGTGTTGAAGATGTAGATGACTTAATAGATGATTTAAATCATGCTATAGGATAATATTTATGGAAATTTTAAAAGACAAGAAAATATATTTTAGTTCAGATAATCATCTTGGTTCTCCTACATTAGAAGAGAGTAAAGAAAGAGAAAAAATATTTGTTTCATGGCTTGAATCTATAAAACATGATGCTGATATAATTTTTCTATTAGGAGATCTATTTGACTTTTGGTTTGAATATAAAGAAGCTGTTCCAAGAGGATTTACAAGAGTTTTGGGAAAGCTTGCAGAATTATCTGATTCAGGAATAAAAATTTACTTTTTCATTGGAAATCATGATTACTGGATGACAGACTATTTTGAGAAGGAGCTAAATATTAAAGTTTTTAGATCACCTGAGTTATTTATTTTTAATTCGAAATCATTTTTAATAGGTCATGGAGATGGACTTGGACCTGGAGATTATGGATATAAAAGGATGAAATTAATTCTCTCTAACCCATTCTTTATATGGTTATTTAGATTATTGCATCCAGACATTGGTATAAAACTTGGTAAATATTTGTCACAACGTAATAAACTTATTTCTGGAACTGAGGATATAAAATTTAGAGGAGAGAAAAAAGAATGGTTAATACAATATTGTTTAAAAAAATTATCAAAAGAACATATTGATTACTTTGTTTTTGGGCATAGACATCTACCAATTGTTCATCAACTTAAACCTAAATCTAAGTATATAAATCTTGGTGACTGGATTACCCATTATACATTTGGTGTTTTTGATGGAAAGACTTTTAATTTAAGAAATTATATAAAGAACAATGATTGAATCACAAAAGTCAAATTTTGAAAGAAGTGTTCTTGTGGGTGTAACTAATGACTCTCAAAATGAAGAAAAATTAAATGAATTTCTTGAAGAATTAGAATTCCTATCTGTAACAGCTGGAGGTAAAGTAATTAGAAAATTCACACAAAAAATTAACACTCCTAATCCAAAGACCTTCATAGGAAAGGGGAAAATTGAAGAGATTCAAAAATATATCAAAAAGAATGAGGTTTCAATTGTCGTTTTTGATGATGAACTTTCTCCAACTCAACAAGCTAATATTGAAAAAATTTTAAAGTGTAAAATACTAGATAGAACGGCTTTAATTCTTGATATTTTTGCTCAAAGAGCAAAAACAAGTTATGCTAAAACGCAGGTTGAATTAGCTCAATATGAATACTTGCTTCCTAGATTAAAGGGTCTTTGGACTCACCTGGAAAGACAAAAGGGTGGGATTGGTATGAGAGGTCCTGGAGAAACAGAAATTGAAACTGATAGAAGAATTGTTAGGGATAAAATATCATTATTAAAAAAGAAAATTTCTGTTATTGATAAACAAATGAAAGTTCAAAGAGGTAATAGAGGTTCATTGGTTAGAGTTGCACTTGTTGGATATACAAATGTTGGTAAATCAACTATAATGAATTTACTTTCAAAGAGTAAAGTTTTTGCCGAAGATAAATTATTTGCCACTCTTGATACAACAGTTAGAAAAGTTGTTATTAATACTTTGCCATTTCTTTTAACCGATACAGTAGGGTTTATTAGGAAACTACCTACACAGTTAATAGAGTCATTTAAGAGTACACTTGAGGAAGTAAAAGATGCAGATATTCTTCTACATATTGTAGATATATCTCATCCAAGTTTTGAAGATCATATAAAGTCAGTTGATAAAATTCTGAGTGAAATAAACTCTCACAACAAGTATAACCTTATGATTTTTAATAAAATAGATAATTATAAACAGGTTGAGTTTAATGATTCGGATTCTAAAAATAATTGTCATTACTCATTAATGCAGTGGAGAAATACATGGATGAACAAAACTAATGGAAAAGCATTATTTATATCTGCAAAAAATAAAATTAACTTTGATAATCTTAGAAAAGAGATATATGAAATAGTTAAGAATGTTGATATGAGTCATTATCCTAAAAATGATTATTTGTACCCAGAATATTTTTCCAAGTAAATAATTGGTTAACATTCAATTTAACCAATTATTAACAGGGATTTTACTAATAATTTTTGAAATTTGAATAAATAAATTCAGTAAATATGAGTGATACTAAAACTAAAATAGATTTAAATAAGAAAGACGAATTGATTAAACAGGAAAGTGCTTTTGTTGATCTTCTTTCGATGGAAATAAATAAAAAAATAATAGGTCAGAAAAAAATGATCGAAAGACTAATGATAGGACTGCTTGGTAAAGGACATATTTTGCTTGAAGGGGTTCCGGGTCTTGCAAAAACACTTGCTATAAATAGCTTGAGTAGCGCAGTTAAAGGGTCATTTAGTAGAATTCAGTTTACTCCTGATTTGCTTCCAGCAGATGTTACTGGGACAATGATCTATAATATGAAAGAAGGTAACTTCTCAATAAAACAAGGTCCAGTATTTGCAAATTTTGTTTTAGCAGATGAGATTAATAGAGCCCCTGCTAAAGTTCAATCTGCATTACTAGAAGCTATGCAAGAAAAACAGGTCACTATTGGAGATAAAACTTTTCAACTCTCTGACCCTTTCCTTGTAATGGCTACTCAAAACCCTGTTGAGCAGGAAGGTACTTATCCTTTACCAGAAGCACAAGTAGATAGATTTATGCTAAAAGTTGTTATTGATTACCCTGAAATAGAAGAGGAACAAAAAATTATAAATATGAATCTCTCTTCATCTCTAGAAAAGATTAAACCAGTTGTAACAACGAAACAAATTACAACTGCTCAAGGAATTGTGAATGATGTATATATGGATGAAAAAATTGAAAAATATATACTTGACATAATTTTTTGTACTAGATATCCGGAAAGATATAACCTCAAAAATCTATCTCCACTTATCTCGTTTGGTGCGTCTCCACGTGGAAGCATAAACCTTGCATTAGCCTCTAAATGTTATGCATTTATTAAACATAGAGGATTCGTAATACCAGAGGACGTAAGGGAAGTTGTTGCTGATGTATTAAGGCATAGAATTGGACTAACCTATGAAGCAGAAGCGGAGAGTGTAACTACTGAAGATATAATTAAACAAATTGTCAATACAGTTGAAGTACCATAATCAATGGATTCTAAAGAATTACTTAAGAAAGTAAGACAAATTGAGATAAAAAGCAGAAGATTAAGTGATAACCTATTTGGCGGAGAATACTTAAGCACCTTTAAAGGAAGGGGTATGACTTTTAGTGAAGTAAGAAAATATGAATTTGGAGATGATATTAGATCTATTGATTGGAATGTTACTGCCCGATATAATGAGCCTTTTATAAAAATATTTGAAGAGGAAAGAGAATTAACATTGATGTTGTTAATAGATGTTAGTGGTTCAAAAAACTTTGCAACAAGAAATAAATTAAAAAAAGAAATTGTTACTGAAATTGCTGCTACACTTGCATTTTCTGCATTAAAAAATAATGATAAAGTTGGCGCTATACTTTTTAGCGATAATATTGAATTATTTATTCCACCAAACAAGGGCAAAAAACATATTTTAAGGATTATCAGAGAGTTACTTGAATTTAAGCCAAACAGTTCAAAAACTAATATAGACTCATCTCTCAAGTTCTTACTAAGTGTCATTCAAAAAAAAGCTATAGTTTTTATTTTATCTGACTTCATAGACAATAATTATGATAAATCTCTGAAATTAGCAGCCAAAAAATTTGATTTAACTGGTATTAGAATATTTGATCAAATGGAAACTGAAATTCCTAAGCTTGGATTTGTCCCTATGATTGATGCAGAATCAAATGAACTAGTTTGGGTAGATACATCATCAAAAAAGATTAGAGAAAACTATTCTAATAACTATAATTCATCGATACAACAGTTTGAAAGTTTGTTCAATAAAAATGGAGCTGGTGTAATTAATTGTATGGTAGATGAAAGTTATGTTAAAAAACTTCTGGGTTATTTTAAACATAGAGCATAATGAATAAAAGAATTTTATTTTTTTGGATTTTATCTATAAGCTCTCTAATAGGCCAGTCTGCTAATTTTGATGCTAATATTGATATTACAACTTCAATTGATACAACTCAAGTAAAAATTGGAGAGGAAATTAATTATAAAATTAATATTTACTCAAAGAATAAATACAATATTCGGTTTGATGAGAACCCAAACTTCATGCCTTTTGAGATTTTAAAATCTTATCCGTTTGATACAATAATTGAATCATCAACTATATCGAAAGAATATTCACTAATTAACTTTGAGCCAGGTGAATATTGGATTCCCCGTCAAAAAATATATTTTAATCAATCTCTTAAATTTAGTGATTCATTACTGGTAATAATAAACGATGTAGTAATTGACACTACTAAACAAAAATTATTTGATATAAAACCAATAATTCCAGTAAATAGAAATTATCAAAAATTAATTTTAAACCTTTTTATTGGACTATTGGTTTTAATTCTAATATATGTAACATACAGATTTAAACTATTTAGTAAAAAACAAAACTCCTTAGATGAGATTAGATCTCTTTATGAAATTGCAGTTGATAAATTGAATGATTTAGACAATATAGATCCTAATTCTCAAATAGAATTTAAAGAGTATTACACTATTTTGATTGATATATTCAGAGAATATTTAGAGTCCCAAGTTAAAATACCTGCAATGGAAAGCACCTCAAGAGAGCTTATCGTCAGAATAAATATGCTTAAAGATGGAGATAACTATAACTTTGAGAAAAAACAGATTGATATACTTGAAAAACTTTTCACAAAATCTGATTTAATAAAATTTGCAAAATCATTACCTACAAAAACAGATATCAAGAGTGATATTTCCACAATTAAAGATTTTATTGATACAACTGAAAAGATTTATAACGAAAAATATAATATTACTGAAGAAGAAGAAATTCAAGTTGAGCAAAGCTCTCTAATAGATAACATTATAATATTATTAAAATATTCATTTTTAATAATAGCTTCATCACTAATTATTTGTGTTTTAATATTTGGATATTACCCTGTAAGAGACACAATATTATTAAACCCAACTAAAAAACTTCTTTCAAAGGACTGGTATACTAGTCAATATGGATCCCCTCCAGTAGAACTAATTACACCTGAAATTCTATCAAGAATAAATGATAGTATAGATAAAAGTAAATTTGAAATGGGAAGCTTTAATGATCCGTTTTATTTGTCTCTAGATTTTAAGGATGTCAACCAGAGTGATAATCCTACAAATATTGAATTATTAAAAAATGAACTCATCAAAAAATTTCAAAGTACAGGCTCTAAAAATATTCTAGTTAAAGATGATCAGTTTAATATAAAATCTGGTGATATTGGATTAAGACTTTATGGTAGTTTAGATATAGAGATTAGCAATAGTCTGTATAGATCAAATTTTACATCAATTATATTACCATACGACAAAAAAACAATTACTCTTATAATTGTATATAGAGATGATGATAGATATGCAAATAAGATAGAGTCAAGAATCTTAGAAAGTTTTGATATAATAAAAGAACTATAATGTTTAAAGATATTTATTTTGCAGATCCAGAATTTCTTGTAATACTTATAGTAATTCCATTGGCTATTTTCTTTTGGTTTAAATTTGGTAAGTTAACCCAAGCTACTTTAAAATATTCATCATTATCACTTCTTAAGCTCAACAATTCCTTTATATCAAAACTAAGACCTCTCTTGAATATTCTTAGAATAATAGTGATATTATTTTTAGTACTAGCTGTTTCAAGACCACAATCAAAATCTACATCTAAAAGAATTAAAACATCTAGAGGTATTGATATTGTAATGGTTATAGATATTTCATCAAGCATGTTGTCTAAAGATCTTAAGCCAGATAGATTAACAGCATTAAAGAATGTCGCTTCTAATTTTATAGATGATAGACCAAATGACAGAATTGGTCTTGTTGTTTATGCTGCGGAAAGCTACACTAAAACACCAGTAACTACAGATAAATTAATCTTAAAGCAATCTCTTTCTGAGATAAATTATGAATCACTTCTTGAAGATGGAACTGCTATAGGAATGGGTTTATCAACTGCTGTAAATAGACTGAAGGAAAGTACAGCTAAGAGTAAAGTTATAATTCTTCTAACAGATGGAGTTAATAACTCAGGATTTATTGATCCAAGAATTGCAGCAGAATTAGCAGCTGAGTATGAAATAAAGACATATACAATTGGTCTTGGAACAAATGGAATGGCATTAGCTCCAGTGTCTATTCTGCCTAATGGTAATTTTCAATTTAGCCAAACAAAAGTTGAAATTGATGAAGATCTTCTTAGATATATTTCTGATAAGACCTCAGGAAGATATTTTAGAGCTACTGATAATCTAGAGCTACAAAATATTTATGATGAAATTAATAAATTAGAGAAGACGGAAATAACAGAAACAATTTTTACAAATGTCTCTGAAAAATACAGATCCTTTGTATTAATTGGACTAATCTTTTTTATTATTGAAATAATTGCTAGAAAAACAATCTTTAAGAGCTTTGTGTAATGTATCAATTTGACAATCCATATTTTCTATACATATCATTAATAATCCCACTAGTGATTGTGATATACTTTTTTTATATGTCATGGAGAAAAAAGATTCAAAAGTCATTTTCAAATAAAGAGTTGCTGGATTATATAAGCCCTAACAGGTCAAATTTTAAACTAAATCTAAAGCTGGTATTAGAATCATTGATAATTTTATTCCTTAGCATTGCTTTAGCAAACCCAAAAATTGGTACAGAATTAAAATCAATAAACCGAGAAGGAGTTGATATTGTTTTTGCAATTGATGTCTCTAAAAGTATGTTAGCTGAAGACACAGCTCCAAACAGATTGATGAGATCAAAAAGAATTATTTCTGAAATTATTAATTCCTTGAGTAGTGATAGGGTTGGAATTGTTGCTTATGCAGCTCAGGCTATCCCTCAAGTTCCTCTTACCACTGATTTCGCATCAGTTAAGAATTTTTTACAAATAATAGATACAGATATGCTTTCATCACAAGGAACCTCTATTGATGCAGCATTAAACTTATCAGTAAATTTCTTTGATCAAAACTCTGACACTAATAGAGTCCTAGTTCTTATATCTGATGGCGAAGATCATGACGATATTCCAAATAGCTTGATTAACTCAATTTCAGAAAACAATATAAATCTTATTACAATTGGTGTAGGTCAAGAGGCAGGTACAACTATCCCTATTAAAGTAGATGGAATTGTTGACTCTTATAAAAAAGACAATAAAGGTGATGTTGTAATTACTAAACGAAACAGTGATATTTTACTTAAAATAGCAAGTTCGTCAGGGGGAGAGTATATTGATGGAAACAGCACAGAAGATGCACTAGAAATAGTTAAGCTAAAACTTGACAAAATAGACAAATCTGAATTCGAGTCATCTCAGTTTGTAGAATATAAACAGCAATTTCAAATCTTTATATTATTATCATTGTTGTTTATAATTTCAGATATTTTTATATTTCAAACTAAAACGAAATGGATACAAAATTTAAATCTTTTTAATGAAAATAAAGAATAGGTATTTTTTACAGTTTCTTTTTTTAATAGTTGCTTTTTCTTCATACAGTCAAAGTGATCCTAATAATCTTGTCTTTAACGGAAATAAAGAATCAATTAAAAAGAATTATACTAAAGCAGAAGTAGAATATCGAAAAGCTATATCAGATGATAAAGGTCAATCTAAAGCTGCCCATAATTTAGGAAATATACTTTTTGAAAATGAAAATTATGATGAGGCAATTCAAGAGTATTTTAAAACTCAAAAAAATTCTGAATTAGATCTTGAAAGACATTCTGCTTTTCATAATCTAGGGAATACTTACATGAAGAAGAAAGATTATGCACAAGCTGTTGAAGCATATAAAAATGCACTTAGAAGCAATTCGGAAGATGATGAAACTAGATATAATTATGCATTAGCAAAAGAATTTTTAGAAGGAGATAAACGTCAAAATTCGCAAGATAATAGTGAATCTGAAGATGAAAAGAAAGATAAATCTGAAGATAAAAAAGAAAACGAAGAAGAAAATCAAAATAGTGATCAAAACTCCGACTCTAATAAAGAAAAGCCTGATGAAAAGGATGAAGATAAAGAGAAAGATGAAGGGGGTGGTTTGTCAAAACAGCAAATGGAAAACCTTCTCGAAGCTGTAAACAATATTGAAAAAGATTTAAATCAAAAGTTAAAATCTGGAAAAAAGAAAACTCAAACAACAAAAAAAGCTGATAAAGATTGGTAAAAAAAATTCTAATATTATTCCTTACTCTTAATACGTTAATTTTATCTTCCCAGGTAAAGTTTGATGTATCAGTAAGTAAATCTAAGCTAGGGCTTAATGAAAGGCTCAGAGTTGACTTTGTAATGAATCAAAATGGAGATAATTTTTCTCCACCAAAATTTGAAAACTTTCAAATAATAGGGGGGCCTAACCAATCAATAAAAACTTCATATGTAAATGGGGAAAGAAGTTTTTCAAAGACATATTCTTATTTTTTAAAGCCTCTAAAAAAAGGAACACTAAAAATAAGCCAAGCCTCAATAGAAATTGATAATGAAACATACAAGTCACTTCCAATTGAAGTTACAATTACGGATTCTGTAAAACAGCCCTCTGATGCTGTAACACAGTACTATAATGATGATGATATTGAGTTGCGGGCATTAATTTCTAAAGGATCACCTTTTTTGAATGAACCAATAACAGTGGTTTATAAACTATATTATAAAGCTCCGATCAATATTTCAGATGCACGTGAGACAGAAACTCCAAAATTCAAAGATTTCTGGAGTCAAACTATTAAAATACCTCAATTAAAAGTTCAAAGAGAAGTATATAAAGGGCAAAACTATAATGTAGTAGAATGGAGAAAAGTAGTTCTTTATCCTCAAAGGGTTGGAGAGTTAGAAATTTCTCCGCTTTCGTTAAACTTAGTCCTTGACGTCCCAACTGATAAACGTGATTTTTTTGGTAATGTTATTTATGATCAGACCTCTCAATTAATCTCAACTGGTATGAGAAGAATTAACGTTAAAAACCTACCTAACCTAGGAAAACCTGATAGTTTTACTGGAGCAGTTGGTGAATTTGAGTTTGATGTAATATTAAATAAAAACTCATTAAGAGCAACTGAATCTTTTCAAGCTGAGCTCAAGGTTAAAGGAAGTGGAAATCTTAAATTATTTGATTTGCCAAATATTTTAGTCCCTAATTCAATGGAACTATTTGAACCAGAAAGAGAAGAGCTTATAAATACTAATCTATCAGGTATGAGTGGTTCTATTTCAAAACTCTTCACTATTATTCCCAGATTTCAGGGTAATTTTCCAATTGAAGAAGTTGAATTTTCATATTTTAATCCAGAGACAGAAAAATATAAAATCTTAAAATCACCAAGACTTACCATTGACGTTTTTGATGGACCAGCTTTAAGTAATTCAATTACTAATGATAATTCAAATATTATAACAGCAGATGATTCATTTAGATTTATTAAAATAAAAGGTAATCTTGAAGAAATTAAAAATGACATCTTTTTTGAATCTAAATTATTTTATGCCTTAGTAGCTTCACCATTTGCTTTTCTTTTATCCTTATTCGCATTTACAATATATAGTAGAAAAAGAAAGGAATCTTCTTATGAATTAATTAGAATTGAGGAAAGACTGATATATAAAATGATTGACTCAGCTAAAGATGCAATTGGTGATAAAATTTTATTTTATGACAAAATTGAAAAGGCAATAATTAAAAGTCTTATTGTTAAATTTTCAATTAGAATGGAAAGCCTTAATAAGGAAAAAATTCAACAGATAGGACAAGAAAAAGGGCTTTTAAGAAATGATATAACTTTAATAATCAAATTAATTGAAAACTGTGAAAAGGCTAAGTATTCTCAATCTTCTGATAGTATAATGAATAAAGATCTAGAAAATGCAAGAAAAGCTATAAACTCAATTTTAAAAGTCAAATCATGAGGATAATCTTTATCATTTTCTTAGTTTTTACTAGTAATCAAGCTATCGATGATTTATTTCAAAAGTCAAATGAGTACTATACTAATGGAGATTATCAAAATGCAGTAAATGGATATCTTGATGTATTAGATTCTGGTTTTGAAAGCTCTGAGCTATACTTTAATCTTGGAAATTCATTTTATAAGTTAAATAATATACCCGATAGTAACTTCTATTATGAAAAGGCGAAATCAATTTCTCCAAATGATGAGGATATATTAACAAATTTAATTTTTGCTAAAAATTTACGAATTGATAAAATTGAAATACTACCTACAACTCAAATGCAAAATTTTAAATTATCAATTTTAAACTTGTTCTCCGAGAAAGGTTGGGCAATTTCGTTAATTAGTTTAATCTGGTTTATGAGTTTTACATTTATTTTTTATATAATTTCAAAAGACTCCAAATTCAAAAGACTATTCTTTACTATATCAATAGTGCTTATGATTTTATCCTCATTAACGTTATTTATAAATCTTGAAAAGAAAAAGTTAAGTACAATTAAATATGCCATTGTATATGATAAAGAAATTGAAGTTTGGTCTGAGCCTAATAATATTTCTGAATTAAAGTTTTTACTTCATGAAGGAACAAAAGTCAAACAGTTGGATGTTATTGAAGATTGGGTAAACATTCAACTTGAAAATGGAACACTTGGATGGATTCAATCATCAAGTCTAAGAGTTCTAGATTAAACTACCTTGATAAATTTCTCTACTTATTTCAAAAGAATCAAAAAGTATTTCAGATAGTATATGTAACTGAATCATTAATGATGACTCACTAACTAGAGTAAATGATAAAAGATTAAGAGAAAAGATAACTTTTGTTACAATCAATAATATTAATAATAGTTTTAATCCACCAAAAATACTTCCCATTAAACTATTTAAAAGTCCTAGATATACTATTTTGGCTAGTTTTGTGAATCCTTTTGCAAAAAAAATAATTAGTGAATAACTTAGGGCAAATAAGATTATAAAAGAGATTATATTGACTATGTCTAAATTTAAGTTTATATAGTTAACTATCTGTTGAGACAAAAGATCATCAATATTTCCAGCTATAAAAAAGGATACAAAAATTCCAAAGAAGCTTGATAATTCAATAATTAATCCTTTTGAATAACCTCTGATAATTCCAAAACATATTATTGCAATTATTACTAAATCAATTAAATTCATAAAACTTAATTTATATTTGCAATATACATAAGGATAATTACAGACTTTTAATTTTATCAAAAAAATTAAGATGATAGAAAAACTAAAAAAGCATATTACAGACTTAAAAAAATTTGAATCTCAAGATTTAAATGAGATAGAGTCTTTAAAAATTAAGTTTCTTGGAAGAAAGGGTATAGTTAATGACCTATTTTCAGGCTTCAAAGATGTTCCATCTGATCAGAAAAAAGAGTTTGGTCAAAAAATAAATGAATTAAAAGTTCTAGCACAAAAAAAATATGATGACCTAAAGTCAAATATTAAAAAATCAAGTAAAATAATTTCAGAAGATTTTACAAAACCAGGATTTCCTATTACTTCTGGATCTCTTCATCCAATTACTGTAATTAAAAATAGGATTATTGATATATTCTCTAAAGTTGGATTTGAACTCTCTGAAGGTCCTGAAATCGAAGATGATTGGCATAACTTTACTGCACTTAATCTTCCCAAACATCATCCTGCAAGAGATATGCAAGATACTTTTTTTATTCAACAAGATCCTGATATACTTTTAAGAACACATACATCATCTGTCCAAGTAAGATATCTGGAAGATAATCCACCTCCACTTAAAATAATATCTCCTGGAAGAGTATACAGAAATGAGGCAATATCATCAAGGTCTCACTGTATTTTCCATCAAATTGAAGGGATTTATGTTGATGAAAATGTTTCATTTGCAGAATTAAAACAAATGATACTTTATTTCACTAAATCTATGTTTGGAAAATCAAAGTTAAGATTTAGACCATCATTCTTTCCGTTTACTGAACCAAGTGCTGAGGTTGATATTTATTGGGGTCTAGAGACTGAAACTGACTATAGAATTACAAAAGGAACAGGATGGCTTGAAATTATGGGTTGTGGCATGGTTGATCCTAATGTATTAGAAAATTGTAATATTGATTCTGAAAAATACACTGGTTATGCTTTTGGTTTAGGTCTTGAAAGAATAGCTATGCTTATATATCAAATCCCAGATATTAGACTCTTTTTTGAAAATGACATAAGATTTTTAAATCAATTCAAATAATTTGCTCTTAACCTATATCGAATTTTATTCCTTGTGCTAATGGTAATTCGGATGAGAAGTTGATAGTGTTAGTTTGTCTTCTCATGTATACTTTCCAAGCATCAGATCCACTTTCTCTTCCTCCACCAGTATCTTTTTCTCCACCAAATGCACCCCCTATTTCTGCACCAGATGTTCCAATATTGACATTAGCAATACCACAGTCACTACCCCATGGTGATAGGAATGTTTCAGCCTCCATTAAATTATTAGTCATTATTGCTGAAGAAAGCCCTTGATCAACTTCATTTTGAATTTCAATGGCATTTTGAATCTCTCCTGAATACTTTATTAAATATAAAATAGGAGCAAATGTTTCTTGATGAACAATCTTTAAGGAATGATCGACTTCAGCAATTGCGGGTTTTACATAACATCCACTTTTGTACTGATCTCCAGAAAGAACCTCACCTTCTACTAACCAATGTCCACCTTCTTTATTTACTTGAGATATCGCATTCTGATATGATTCTACAGCAAGTTTATCTATTAGAGGTCCAACATGATTATTAGTATCAAGAGGGTCTCCAATCTTAATTTGATTATATGCTTTAATTAATGCATCTTTTACTTTATCATATATTTTTTCATGAACAATTAATCGTCTGGTAGATGTACATCTTTGACCACAAGTTCCAACTGCACCAAAAACTGATCCCATTATTGTCATTTTTAAATCAGCTTCAGGTGTAACAATTATTGCATTATTTCCTCCAAGTTCAAGTAATGTTTTTCCTAATCGAGCACCAACTTTCTCAGCAACAATCTTACCCATCCTAGTTGAGCCTGTTGCAGATATCAAGGGTATATCTTTACTTTGTGATAGCATTTCACCAATTTTATAATCACCATTGATTATACATGAAACACCCTCAGGAATATTATTTTCTTTAAGTACTTCAGCAATAATTTTTTGACATACAATACTACATAGTGGAGTTTTTTCACTCGGTTTCCAAATTGTAACATTACCACAAACCCATGATAATGCAACATTCCAGCTCCAAACTGCTACAGGAAAGTTAAATGCAGATATTATACCAACAATTCCTAGGGGATGATATTGTTCATACATTCTATGAGTAGGTCTTTCAGAATGCATTGTTAATCCATGGAGTTGTCTTGATAGTCCGACTGCAAAATCACATATATCAATCATTTCTTGAACTTCACCTAGGCCTTCTTGATACGATTTACCCATTTCATATGAAACTAGGGTTCCAAGTAGTTCTTTTTCTTCTCTTAGTTTATTTCCAAACTGACGAACGAGTTCACCTCTTTTTGGAGCAGGGATTTCTCGAAATTCTTTAAATGCTTTTTTAGAAACTTGAACAATGTGATCAAAATCATTTTTTGATCCAGAAGAAATCTCTCCAATCAACTTTCCATTGACTGGGGAATAACTTTCTATTTTTTCTCCAGAACTAAACCATTCTGAACCCGTTGAACATCCATGACTTAATTTATTAAGCCCATACTTATTAAATAATTGATTTAAATCTTTCATATCTATATTTTTGAAACTCTAACGGTGTTAACCATTCCTTTTAAATGAATAGGCATAGATGTTAAATTTATCACCTTATCATCTTTATGAAGATATTTGTTATCAAATGCTATCTTATTTATCTCTTCAACAGTTTTATCAGTACTTTCTGTACTGTCATAATAAAATGCTTTTACACCCCAAAGAAGATTTAGTTGAGTTAAAATTCTTTTATTGGAAGTGAAAACTAAAACATGTGTCTTAGGTCTCCAAGATGAGATTTGATAGGCTGTATAACCACTATTGGTAAGTGTACTAATAGCTTTAGCATTTGTATCATTAGCAATTTTTGCTGCATAATAGCAAATAGACTTTGTTATAAACCTTTCAGAATCATAATCTGTTGGATGTTTGTGTTTAAGTGAAATTAAATTTGAATTTTCCACTTTACCTATAATACTTGAGATTGTCTGAATCACTTCAATAGGGTGCTTACCAACTGAGGTTTCACCAGACAACATTACTGCATCAGCTCCATCCATAACTGAATTGGCTACGTCATTTACTTCTGCTCTATTTGGATTAAGACTCTCCATCATACTCTCCATCATTTGAGTTGCAATTATAACAGGAATTCTAGCTTTTTTCGCTTTATAAACAAGCTTTTTTTGAATTAATGGAACCTCAGTAGGATTAATTTCCACTCCTAAATCTCCCCTTGCTACCATTATTCCACTTGCATACTTCATAATATTATCAATATTTTTTACCCCTTCAGGTTTTTCAATTTTTGCAATTACTGGTATTCTGTGATCTGTATTCTTTTCTAATAATTTGATTAAAGATTTTACATCAGATTCATGTCTTACAAATGAGAGAGCAATCCAGTCAACATTCTGTTTAGCTGAGAATATGGCATCTTTAATATCTTTTTCAGTAAGTGCAGGTTCAGAGATATTCGTGTTTGGCAGGTTAAACCCTTTATTTGAAAAAAGATTACCTCCCTGAATTACTTTGGCATTAATTTCATCTTTTTTATTTGTATCAGTAACTTTTAAAATTATCTTTCCATCATCAATTAAAATCTTTTCACCTGTATTAATTTCTTTAGGAAGATTTTGATAATTGATAAATATCGTTTTTTCATCTCCAATAAATTCTTCATCTGTTTTAATCGAAATCTCATTGCCATCTTTAAGATTTGTATCAGGTCTTATATCACCAACTCTAAGTTTCGGACCTTGAAGATCAGCAAGAATTGAAGTATTAGTATTTAGCTTAGTATTAACTTGTCTAATGTCTTTAATTAATGCTTCAGCTTGCTCATGACTTGAATGCGAAAAATTAATTCTTAATACATCTACTCCCTCATTTATAAGCTTTTCAATGCAATTAGCAGAAGAGGTAGACGGACCTAGTGTTGCAATAATTTTTGTTTTTTTTATCCTTTTCATATATCTAGATTAAAATTTTCTAAAAGTTCGTTGTTTGGAACTTTATAAACTAGTGAGATATTTGGAATTTCTGACATTTTATCAATCAAATTTGATGTTGAAAAATAACAGTTTTGTTTAATAAAGAAATCAATTTCTCTGTATGACTCTATCAAAGATAACTCTTTTGTGTTTGTGAAACTAAAAAGGGAATCTGTTAGTTTGGTTTCCTTAACTTCTACATTTAGCTTATTTACAAAAAGTTCAAAATCAATTCCTTTTTGTTTGTTTTTCCAATTATAGTGTGGAATATGGAATGAATTTTCAATTGTTAAATCATTCTCTGATCTAACAAAATTTGTAAAGCAATATTTATTGATTTGAAAGGCTAAAGAGAAGATTTTTAAATTGGAATGTATAGCAACTATCTTAAATTTCTCTTGAATACTTGAATCTAATTTTAAAACCTTTTTGATACTTTAGAATTTAATGCTAATCAACCTTTTTAAATATAACACACGCATTATGTCCTCCAAATCCAAATGTATTCGACATTGCTATATCTACAGATCTTTTTTGAGCAGAGTAAAATGTAAAGTTCAATTTAGGGTCAATATTATCATCATCATTAAAATGATTGATTGTAGGAGGAATAATCCCATGTTTCATTGCTAAAATACATGAAATTGCTTCAACAGCTCCAGCAGCACCAAGAAGATGACCAGTCATAGATTTTGTTGAATTAATATTTAGTTTGTAGGCGTCATCTTGAAAAACCTCTGTTATAGCTTTGCTTTCTGCTACATCACCAAGAGGTGTAGAAGTTCCATGCATGTTTATTAGATCAATATCACTTGTTTGTATATTAGCGTCCTGCAAACAGTTTTTCATTACTTTTATCGCACCCCTTCCGTCTGGATGAGGAGCTGTCATATGATAAGCATCGCAAGATAAACCACCACCAATAACTTCTGCATAAATTTTAGCTCCTCTGTTTACAGCATGTTCATAATCCTCTATTATTAATGACCCCGCACCTTCTCCTAAAACAAATCCATCTCTATCTCTATCAAATGGTCTTGATGCAGTATTAGGATCATCATTTCTTGTAGATAATGCATGCATTGCATTAAACCCGCCGACACCAGCAATAGTAACTGGAGCTTCTGAGCCACCAGCCACAATAACATCAGCATATCCAACTCTAATGTATGTTAGAGCATCGATTAAGGCATTTGAAGAGGAAGCACAAGCTGAAACAGTCGCGTAATTAGGGCCTTGAAAGCCATATTTCATAGCTATCAATCCTGAAGCTATATCTGGAATCATTT